>Ga0316611_1000166_pt1 | contig 26799 bp, 27 predicted proteins | sample MIS2016202_MG_FD_207675 | JGI IMG/M metagenome (GOLD analysis project Ga0316611, IMG submission 207675) | Microbial mat bacterial communities from Middle Island sinkhole, Lake Huron, Michigan, United States - MIS.2016.202 | ecosystem: Environmental > Aquatic > Freshwater > Lake > Sediment... | reverse complement strand
ATTCCAGGGCCTTACAAATAATCCGATTTAGAGAAGCAACCGGAAGTGTTGCCGTACTAACCTTGGTGGCCTATTCGCAGCTACGACCGGGTTATCTCCGGTCACTCCCCCACCTCGGCGGATGCCCGGTGGGGGTCATTGAAGCTGATACCCACCCGCGATTACAAAGCATTTTTAAGTACATATAAATTATCTTAGTGCCACTCAGGGCAATTATTGGCCGTTAACCTCAACAACTCCCACCAGGGGGCGATCGCCTCAGCTTGGGATCGTTCACATCTGCGACTTTTTCCCGTACACTGAGGGGTGTTTAGCTGGCATAGCCAAGCTAGATGATTCTCCCTTGGTATTCTCCCGATATTATAAGCGATGCAAAACCCCGCCCTGCGTCAAGAAGCCCGTTATGAACCCGCCTCAGTGATTCCCCTCAAACGGGGCGAGTCGCTGCTGTACTGGCTGGAATCTAACGGCCGGCTCATGCCCCGTGAGGGTTTGATTGAGGATGATCTCCCCGATGATGCTGAAGAAGAAATCGCCGATCTGATGGATGTGGAAGCGGATGATGATGATGATCTCGGTGATGATCTCGATGATTAACGGGATTAATCGGGATCATTGACGCGATCGCAAAACGCTGATCCCTGGCCGCTCTTGTTGTTTAATGTGGTGTGTGAGTTGTGGAAGCTAAATTATTTCTCCCTGCGAAGCTCCGGAATCCCTCGGGTCAGTTTCTCTTATTGACCCTGGGGGGGATCGTTTTGGGGATGGCGGCGATCTACGATGCGATCGCCGGTCATCTCAGCCAATGGCAAACCAGTTTGCTTTTACCCTTATTCGTTTGTGCTTTGGGGAGTGCCGCCCTGGGGCAGTGGTTAATTCCCGTTTTGCGCCGCCTCAAAGCTGGGCAAGTCATTCAAGAGGACGGCCCCCAAACCCACCTCAAAAAAGCCGGAACCCCTACCATGGGCGGGATCTCCTTTGTTCCCCTCGTGGTGATCGTCGCTTGGCTCTGGTGTGGGTTTGAAACCAATGCGGTAGCGGTGGGGTTAATTACGCTGTTTTACGCCCTGTTGGGTTGGGTGGATGATTGGGAAATTTTGCGCCGCAAATCCAATAAGGGCCTCACGCCCCGGATGAAATTGGTGTGGCAGATCAGTGGGGCGATCGCCTTTTGCCTCTGGATGGGGGCAACCCATCCCCCGGAAATTACCAATATTCCCCTGACGGCAGGGCTGATCCTCCCCTTAGGGTTGCTGTTTTGGCCCTTGGCGGTGTTTGTGTTTGCGGCGGAAAGTAATGCGACGAATATTACCGATGGGGTGGATGGTTTAGCGGGGGGAACGGCGGCGATCGCCCTCTTAGGTTTAGCCATGCTCATCGCCCCGGACTATCCCAGCCTTGCCCTCTTTTGCGCCTGCTTTAGCGGCGGCTGCCTCGGTTTTGTCGTCCACAACCACAACCCCGCCCGCGTCTTTATGGGCGATACCGGCTCCCTCGCCTTGGGGGGAACCCTGGCCGCCGTGGGCCTCTTGAGTCAAAGCCTTTGGGGGTTATTTCTCCTCAGTGGCTTATTTTTTGTCGAATCCCTCTCAGTTTTAGCCCAAGTGGGCTACTACAAAGCCACCAAAGGCCCCGATGGCAAGGGTAAACGCCTGTTCAAAATGGCCCCGATTCACCACCATTTAGAATTGAGCGGTTGGACAGAGACCCAGATTGTCGGTGTGTTCTATCTGGGCTGTGTGGGGATGGTGTTGCTGGCAATAGCGATCACTTGATCGACATCGTGAAATTACGCAAAATCATCCTAAACACGAAAAAATTCTCCGTAATTTTGCTTGACTTTTAGCTTTTGCGAGAGAAAGGTTTAAGCTTGAGACAAAAATCGCCGAAATTTGATGAAGATTGCGTAAACCTCCGCCAATTTAGACCATAGGGCTGACATTAATGCTTACTATTAATATGTGATGTCTGGTAGTCCTGAATTCGGGAGGAAATCGGTTTTATCCTTTCGACAGCCTGTAGTAAATGTCCTACCGCTTGAAATATACAGGGTTTAGCACTACCCTTACACTTTTTGTATTTTGGGAGATTGGTCTGATGAAACGCTCTACATTCGCCTTCGCTTCGATTCTCGCCGGTTTAGCCGTTGTCGCCACCGCCGGCATCGCTGAAGCTTTCACGTTCAAAACGAACTACACCGTCAACAACAGCCTTTCTGGCAACAACCAATGGCGCGGCGATATCCTCCTCAACTCTGTAGAATATGGCGGCAGCACCTACAGCGATTTCGGCTTTGTCAATAGCGTTAACATCCTCCAGAACGACAATTGGACGAGCGGCAACACGGGGGCAGCCAGTGCTGATAAAGGGAAATTCGCCACAACGGGCCTTTCCCAGGAAAGACTGACCAACGCCGGAGCCGTTACCGCTTTGGGCAATAACAACCTTAGCAGCATCATCGATACCGAAGATTCCGGTAAGTTCTCGATGAATATTTTCTTTAATCAAGGAGTGCGAGACGTTCTGATCTGGGAACGGGGGATCAATAGTGCGATGGATATCCAAGCCATTGATGCTAGTGGTAATGCCATCGGCAACCTGCTCAACTTGACGAAAAGCAATTTCAGCAATGCGGGCTACCGTTTAGGGACGTTGGAAATCGGTGACAACATTCAAGATGTCGGCTCTGTTGGGGTGACGTTGGCTCAGTTGGGCGTGACGGATAACGCCATTATGGGTTTACGGGTCAGTGCCAAGAGTAGCTACAGCGGCCCCGACTGGAAAATTGTCGGTGTTGCTGCGGAAAAACCGACCACCGGCACACCTGAGCCTTTCTCGATGATTGGGGGGGCGATCGCCCTTGGTGGTGCTGCTCTGATGAAACGCCGGGCCGCGAAATAATCTCCTTTGACGTATCACCCTTGACCAAAACCCTCACCGCAACGTGGGGGTTTTGTTGATCAAAATGCTGCTTTGGGTTTGAGTGAACAGGTTAAAATTGCAGACAACCTTGAACATTTTCCCCCGTTAACCCTATGGCTCGTTTAAATCGTCGTCAGTTTATTCGCTACGGTTCTTTGGCTATGGCGGGAGGGGCGATCGCCGCCTGTGGCCGCACCCCTTCCCCCGATGCCAAGCAAAATACTGAGAGTGGCGGACGCGATCGCATTGTCTACGGAACCAATTGGTATGCCCAAGCCGAACATGGCGGTTTTTACCAAGCTGTTGCCACCGGAATTTATGCCGATTATGACCTGGATGTGACGATCCAAATGGGGGGGCCACAGGTGAATGGCACACAATTACTCATGTCCGGGGCGATCGATTTTTTCATGGGCTATGGGGCCAATGCCCTGCAAGCGGTGGAGGAAGGGATTCCCAAAGTCACCGTCGCCTCGATTTTCCAAAAAGATCCCCAGGTGATCATTGCCCATCCCAATCAAGGCATTGAAACCCTCGAAGATCTCAAGGGCAAACCCATCTATATTTCCGCCGCCGCCAACACCACCTATTGGCCGTTGCTGAAAGCGAAATATGGCTTCACCGATGACCAAAAACGCCCCTATAACTTCACCATCGGCCCCTTTTTAGCCGACAAAACCACCGCTCAACAGGGCTATCTCTCCTCAGAACCCCTGAAAATTCGCAAAGAAGGGGGCTTTGAGCCGGTGGTTTTCCTCCTCGCAGACTATGGCTACACGGCCTATTCAACGACGATTGAAACGCGCCAAGAGATGATTGAGAATAATCCGGATTTAGTGCAGCGGTTTGTGGATGCATCCCTTAAAGGTTGGTATAGCTATCTCGAAAACCCTGAACCGGGCAATCAGTTAATTCAAGAAGCGAATCCCGAAATGACCACCGAACAGATGACCTATGGCTTGGAGCAAATCCTCAATCATGGCATTGTGTTATCAGGGGATGCGGAAACCCAAGGCATTGGCGTGATGACGGATCAACGGTGGCAGCAGTTTTTTAACGATATGGTCACGGCGGGGATTTTTAAAGCGGAGACAGACTACACTAAAGCCTTTAGCCTCGATTTCATTGGCAAACCCCTCAGCTAACCTCAAGATTCCCCCGCAAGTATGGCCGATTCTCCCCCCCTGCTCCAGTTGCATCAGGTGAGTAAAGTGTACCGTAATGGCACGGTGGCGCTCAAAGATGCCAGTTTGGCGATCGCCCCTGGGGAGTTTGTCAGTTTATTGGGGGCATCGGGTTGCGGCAAAAGTACGGTTTTGCGAATTATTGCCGGGTTGGGCCACCCTTCCGGGGGTTCCCTCTGGTGGGATGATCCCAGCCATCAAGGGGATTTAGCTTTTGTGTTTCAAGAGGCGGCTTTAATGCCTTGGGCGACGGTGTTAGAGAATGTCGGCCTGCCGTTGAAGTTGCGGGGCTATCCCCCTCGGCAGATCCGGAGCATTGCCCAGGAGGCGATCGCCCTGGTCAACCTCCAAGGTTCAGAATCCGTTTATCCCCGCCAACTTTCAGGGGGGATGCAAATGCGGGTTTCCATTGCCCGCGCCCTGATCACCAATCCCCGACTGATGCTGATGGATGAACCCTTTGGGGCTTTGGATGAAATGACCCGCAGCCGTTTAAATACCGATCTGCTTCAGCTTTGGCAGGAAAAGCAATGGACAGTGATGTTTGTCACCCATAATATCTATGAGGCGGTTTACCTCTCGCAGCGGGTGGTGATTATGGCTCCGCAACCGGGGCGGATTCATGCCGAAATTGCCATTGATGCCCCCTATCCTCGCCTCGAACCCTTTCGTACTTCCCCAGAATTTAACGAATATTGTCGCAAGATTGCCGAGCAATTGGCGATCGCCGATACTGTCTAACCCTATGGCTGATTTCAACATTTTACGCCCCCATGCTCGATTCAAAGGCTTACGGCTCTCGCCGGAGGTGCTAGCTCCGGCGATCGTTGGTTTTTTAATCCTCACCATTTGGGAATTGGGGGTGAGGCTGACGGGGATGCCTCCCTACCTGCTACCGGGGCCGCTGTTGGTGTTGCAAACCTTGATTACGGAATGGGGGAGTCTGTGGCCGGCGTTATTAATCACCCTCAAGATCACCGTGATTGCCTTCCTGTTGGCGGCCAGTTCGGGGTTATTGATTGCGGTGTTGTTTGTCCAAAGCCGTTGGATTGAGCGCAGTTTTTTCCCCTATGCGGTGATTTTGCAAACCACGCCGATTGTGGCGATCGCCCCCTTAATTATCATGTGGTTGCGCAATAACACCTTTGCCGCCTTGGTAGTTTGTGCTTGGATTGTGGCATTTTTCCCGATTATTTCTAACACAACCCTCGGTCTCCACAGTGTTCAACACCCCTTAAAAAATCTCTTTCAACTCTACGGCGCTTCCCGCTGGCAAACGCTGATTTATTTACGCTTGCCCAGTGCCTTACCCTATTTTTTAGGGGGATTAAAAATTAGTGGTGGTCTATCCCTGATTGGGGCAGTGGTAGCGGAATTTGTGGCGGGAACCGGCGGTTCAGCATCGGGGATCGCCTATCAAATCCTAATGTCCAGTTATAATCTCCAAATTCCCCGGATGTTTGCGGCGCTTTTCCTCACCACCTTATCCGGCGTGGCCATCTTCATCGCTCTCACCATCCTCTCCGATCTGCTCTTGAAACATTGGCATGAGAGCGCAGTACGCCATGAGAATTAAACAAGAAACAACAACCGTAGGGGCGTTGGCGTAAGCCTGCCGGAGGCACAAAAATCTTTCGCCCTCCCCCTAACAACCTAAACCTTGATCCGGTGGGGCGGTGGGAATCAGTGTCGTATTTTGAGGGGCAAGGGCGATCGCCTCCTCCAATTGTTTGAGTAATAACTCCGCCTCCCCATCATGGGCGGCCCGCCGACCATAGAGATAGAGCTTGAGATTTTGTAATAGGGGTTCAGGGATATTCACAATAAGGCCTCTAAATAATCGATCGCCGCCTCTAAACGAGAACCATAGTTATAGGCGAATTGTTCAAACCATAACCCCTCATCAGAATAGGGATCGAGGTTTTTCAGCCAGGCTTCCGCTTTGGGGGCGATCGCCTTGCGCCGTTGCTGACGCTCCAATTCCCGCCCCCGTTGCGCCCGCAATTGCTCCTCCTGCGCCCGCAGTTGGGCCGCAGGATCGACGGGTTGGGGTTTGAGATGGTGTTGAAGTTGGTTGAGGCGATCATCCAAAGGAGGAGCCTTGGGGGGGGTGGGCTTAAACTGCTGTTGGAATTGAGCAATCAGATCATCCGTCCCTGAGGAAGGAGCAGGGGCCTGTTTTGGTTGCGCAAATTGGGATGCAAGGGACGCTAAAGCATCCTCCGTCGCGTCTTGGGGCGGTTGGGCCTGTTTTTGGGCAAATCCCGCCGCTAAATCTGCTAACGGATCTCGTTCCGGTTGAGCCTTTTTCTGGGCGAACTCCGCCGCCAAGGCCGCTAAGGGGTCTTGTTCCGGTGGGTTGGGCGGTGTGGGTTTCTGACTCAATTGCTGTTCAACCTCCGCCAATAACTGATCCAGACTTTTTTCCGGTTCGGGTGTGGCCATAGCAACCCCCCCTCAACTTAGGACTGCAATGATTGCACAGTTTAATTGCAAATTAATTGCAAAGTTTAAACCGTTTAAGCGGCGATCGCCTCCTTCAAAGGCTCCCACCGACAGAAGCGATCGCCCCCCAATTCCAGCACCACCTTAATCCGAGGCTCCACCTGGGGCAACTTCACCAAATAGGTCTGCTCCTCACTGGAAAGAATCATCCCCTCAATAATCCACAGCACCAACCCTTTAGAATGGGCGGGGAGGGCTTCCAGTTGCGTCAAAGCAATGGGGGGGACATAGTGAATTTGCCCCACCATCGCCCCCTGGCCAATGGTTTTCTTGCCCAAATGGGGCGGCCGCACCCCATGCACCCCCATTAAATAGGCGGATAAATCCCCCAACCCCCGCGCCGTCAGGTTTAAGGTTTTATAACCCGCCGCCCGGAGCCTGCGCTGATAGCGACCTTCATAGCCCCCCTCTAGAGGCGCATAGAGGCCCAAGGCCCCGGACTGTTCCAAAGCTTTAATAAAGGATTTCCCGGTAATCAGCAGTGCCATGGTTATTTTCTCTAGTCTGTTGGGATGGAATACAGTGGGCCTATTTTACCGCGTTGTTTGCGAGGCCGAGAGCAAATTAATCAGCAAGGGGGCGCATTGACCAGCAGAGCAGAGGGCGAAAAATTTTTGTGCCTCCGGCAGGCTTACGCCAACACCCCTACGTCCCCCATTCCCCGTTTCCCGTTCCCCGTTCCCCGTTCCCCATCCCCCCATTCCCCATAAGCTAAACTACACAAGACACCTCCCCCCATCTCCCCATGTTCATCGGCCTCCACATCCACACCGACTACAGCCTCCTCGATGGCGCATCTCAGGTTCCTGCCCTGATTGATCGGGCGGTGGAATTGGGGATGCCGGCGATCGCCGTCACGGATCATGGCGTGATGTATGGGGCGATCGAACTCTTAAAAACAGCCCGCAATAAAGGCGTGAAGCCGATTATTGGCAATGAAATGTATGTAATTAATGGCGATATTACCGATAAAAAAACCCGGTATAAACGCTATCATCAGGTGGTTTTAGCCAAAAACAAAAAGGGTTATCAAAATTTAGTTAAGCTCACTTCCATTTCCCATTTAGATGGGATGCAAGGCAAAGGCATTTTTTCCCGCCCTTGTATTAATAAAGAATTACTCACCCAATACCATGAAGGGCTGATCGTCACCAGTGCTTGCCTAGGGGGAGAAGTCCCTCAACGGATTTTAAAAAATGAACTAGCGGCAGCCCGTGAGGTGGCGCAATGGTATCAGGATTTATTTGGGGATGATTATTATTTAGAAATTCAAGATCATGGCTCCGCTGAAGACCGGATCGTTAATGTGGAAATGGTGAAAATTGGTCAAGAATTGGGGATTAAGATTGTTGCTACCAATGATTCTCACTTTATTTCCTGTAATGATGTCGAAGCCCACGACGCGCTGTTATGTATTCAAACCGGCAAGTTAATCACTGAAGATAAACGCCTCCGCTATTCCGGCACAGAATACCTCAAATCCGCTGAAGAAATGCGCCTCTTGTTTCGGGATCATCTGACCGATGAGGTGATTGAATCAGCGTTAGCAATCACCGTGGAGATTGCCGAAAAGGTCAAACCCTATAAGATTCTCGGTGAACCCCGCATTCCTGATTATCCCATCCCCCCTGGCCATACCGCTGATAGTTATTTAGAAGAAGTGACTTGGCAAGGGTTGGGCGATCGCCTCAATTGCCAAAGCCGTTCTGAAGCCCCTCCGGAATATCGCGAGCGCTTGGAATATGAATTGAAAATGATGCAGCGGATGGGGTTTGCCACCTACTTTTTAGTGGTATGGGATTATATTAAATTTGCGCGGGATAATCATATTCCGGTGGGGCCAGGGCGGGGTTCAGCGGCGGGTTCTTTAGTGGCTTATTGCTTAAAAATTACCAATATTGACCCCGTTCACCACGGTTTACTCTTTGAACGGTTCTTAAACCCAGAACGAAAGTCAATGCCGGATATTGATACGGATTTCTGTATTGATAATCGGGATAAGGTGATTGATTATGTCACCCAAAAATATGGCAAGGCTAACGTGGCCCAAATTATTACCTTTAACCGCATGACTTCCAAGGCGGTTTTAAAGGATGTGGCGCGGGTGTTGGATATTCCCTATGCCGAGAGCGATCGCATGACCAAGTTAATCCCGGTATCGCGGGGGAAACCCACAAAGTTAAAGGTGATGGTTTCCAATGATACCCCCTGTAAAGAGTTTAAAGATCTTTACGATAGTGATGCCAGAATTAAGCATTGGGTGGATATGGCGATGCGCATTGAGGGGACGAATAAAACTTTTGGAGTTCATGCGGCGGGTGTGGTGATTTCTTCCCAACCTTTAGATGAAATTGTGCCGCTCCAGCGGAACAATGATGGGGCAGTGATTACGCAATTTTCCATGGAAGAGTTGGAGAATTTAGGCTTGTTAAAAATGGACTTTTTGGGGTTAAAAAATCTCACCACATTACAAAAAGCAGCAGATCTGGTGGAGCAAACTAAAGGCGTTCGGTTAGACCTTGATGATCTACCCCTTGGGGAACGTCGCGCCTTACAAATTCTTGCCAAAGGAACCATAAAAAAGTTGCCCGAAGATGTGCAAAAAACCCATCAACTGTTCCGGGATGGCAATTTAGAAGGAATTTTTCAATTGGAATCCGATGGGATGCGGCAAATTGTTCGAGATTTGAAACCTTCGGGAATTGAAGATATTTCTTCGATTTTGGCCCTCTATCGGCCCGGGCCGCTGGATGCGGGATTAATTCCCATGTTTATTAACCGCAAACATGGCCGGGAAGCGATTCAATATGATCATCCCCTCTTGGAAACGATCTTGAATGAAACCTATGGGATTTTGGTCTATCAAGAGCAAATCATGAAAACGGCTCAAGATTTGGCGGGCTATTCCTTAGGTCAGGCGGATTTATTGCGGCGGGCGATGGGGAAAAAGAAAATTTCAGAAATGAAAAAGCATCGGGAATTGTTTGTGGATGGGGCGACGAAAAACGGGGTTAAGGAGCAAATTGCCAATAACCTGTTTGACCAGATGGTGAAGTTTGCCGAATATTGTTTAACCGCTGATACGTTGGTGTTAACGGTGGAGTATGGCCCGATGCCCATGGGTCAGTTGGTGCGGGAGCGGATTGCTTGCCAAGTTTATAGCGTTGATCCCCAAGGGTTTATTTATACCCAGGCGATCGCCCAATGGCACGATCGCGGCCAACAGCCCGTTTATGAATACGAACTAGAAGATGGTTCGATGATCCGGGCCACGGCAGATCACCGTTTTATGGTAGCATCGGGGGAAATGTTGCCCATTGATGAAATTTTTGAGCGGGGTTTAGATCTGAAAAAATGCGCCATCCCCAGCTACAGAAAGCGTTAGTACCCGCTTCTTAAAAAACTCAGTAGTGCGGACTTCAATCCGCTCCCCTGTCGTAAAAAAATGAGCAAATCAGGTGGGCGATGCCCACCCTACAACTACAACTAATGACTACTCAATGGGATACCGAACCGGCGTAGGGGCGTTGGCGTAAGCCTGCCAGAGGCACAAAAATTTTTCGCCCCTACTGTTTTGCGCAGATCGTTAGCAGTAGGGGGTGATGTCTTCGCCGCATTCATCGGCTAGATAACAGAGGGACTTGAAGCGCAACATTACCAACTGCTCATAGAAAGGATTCAGTTTGCACAAGGGGGGGATGTGGAACCAAACCTTGCCTAACAAACGCACATCCCGCTCAAAGGGGCATTGCGCCGGGATCACTTGGCAGAGGAAACGCGCCCGCTCCTGATCCCGAACATCCACATTTTCGAGCCACTGTTTAAAAGGCTGGAGCGGTTTAAACGTCACGCCTTGGGAGAGGAAACCTTGCACCAAGCTCAGGCATTGGGTTAACCAAACCATGACCCCAAACTTCGGTTGATGTGGTTTAGGTGAAGGGGAGGTAAAGTTTTGGTGAATTGTATATGCTGTTACGTCAACCATTGTGTTTAGCTCTTGCTGCTGAGAACAGGACTGCTGCTGATTTACTACGGAGAGATGAGGTGAAATTCCTGGAGATTTAATCATTTTACGCCACTTTATTGCTGATTTTTCGGATCAAATAACAAGTTTTGTTGATTTTTGTCTCCCATTGTTAGGCTAGGATGGATCAGGCTGGCATTGTCACCTTGGGCACAAAGGAAAACCAATCCTTAGCAAAAAATACAGACCGTTGATTCTCTACCCCTCAATTGATTGTGCTTAATTTGCAATCCAGTGGTTGTATAAGGTATCACGCTAACCTGTGATTTTCATCAACCCTTAAAACAATGGACAGTTTGTTTTACTGGTCTGAGTTTTGCCCTGATCATTTTGACGTATAGCAATAGTCAGTATTGTTAAGACGTTTCAGAAATCCGAAACCCTGTCCTGGTGGGCATTGCCCACCCAGCCCTTTCAACTACGGGATGTCCTAACCCCCTTCGCTACTGCTATAGAAACACACCTATCATTGCTTTTGGAAAAAGTAGCCTAGATTACAGTTTTAGGATTGGTATCGCGATGGGGGCGGTAGGGAAGCTGGGAGAAACTTGTGAGGGGGGACTCTCCCCGTTAGCATAGGGGAAATGGGTTTTCGTGATTTGGAGGTTATGCGATGGCTGAAGTCATTCCCGCCATTACTCTGCCGCCGGTTGATGTGGCAGAGGAGGAAAAGCTGTGGTTAAAGACGACGCTCCACCGATGGCTTGATGAAGAGTTTTTGCCGGAAGCCATTAATGGCATCATTGCTGAACGGGCGGCGCAAATCTATATGCGACAACGGCTTGAGGGAGAAAACGATCTGGGTTCCCTTGTGATTGCAATTGTCACGGAAATGCAGGCCTTTGATTTTAGCGAGAGCTTTTATAGTGAGTTTGCGATCGCCAATGCCGTCAGCGACCTAATCCTCGATAGTCTGGGGATTGACCGCTGCTGTGGAGCCGGTTAATCCCCATCTGATATGATGGGAACCACCCCAACCCTCAATTTTCAGAAACGGAGCGCACCATGGTTGAACATCTGCTGTTAGGTATTGTGATCGGTCTAGTTCCCGTCACTCTGGCTGGCCTCTTTGTGGCGGCTTATATGCAGTACAAGCGGGATGACAAGGCGATCAGCTAGGCTTTCGCTGCCCTCACCCTAAATCCCTCTCCCAAAATGGGAGAGGGACTTTGATTTTTTATCCCTTCGGCTGACATGGCGCAAGTTAAGACCAATGATGCGCGTGAATGGTGCGTCAGACACAATTCAACCACCAACATCATCATTGATCCACTCTGACGCACCCTACGATTTGTAGGGTGCGTCAGCGGTTAATCCATGATCCGAACGAGCAGCGTCACGGCTGACGCACCATTTATTGAGCCACTCCCCACTTCCCACTCCCTACTCATTAAGCACCATAAAAAGCGATCGCCGTATTCCCGTAAACCTTGGTGCGATCGCACTCCCAAGCCTGAAACTGTTCCGGCCGCCATTGTCGCGAGTCATATTCCACCGCCAGGATTCCCCCCGGTTTCAACAACCCCAAATTTTGTAGCAACGTTAACACCGGCTCATATAACCCCGCGCCATAGGGGGGGTCAAAATAAATCAAGTCAAACCCTTGCCCCGCTAACTTCGGCAACACCTGCACCACATCCCCCCGCAGGATCTCAACGGTTTGCCCCGGTTGAGCTAAACCCTGCCAATTTTGGCGGATCACGCCACAAGCCCGCCCCCATTTTTCCACCCCCACCACCCGCGCCGCCCCCCGGCAAAGGGCTTCTGCGCCCATCGTGCCATTGCCGCTACAGAGATCGAGCCAATGGGCATCGGGGAGGCGATCGCCCCAAATATTAAAAATTGCTTCCCGTACCCTTGCCGGGGTGGGCCGCACCTGATCCCCCGGTATGGTAACGATCCGGCGGTTGCCGTAAATCCGCATTATTCCCAAGTGACGAGGGTGCGCTCCCGCACCACCCGTTGATAAACCCGCTCCGTTTTAATCGCCAAATTGCGCCAATCAAAACGGGTCGTCAGGTCAGCATAGGCATTGTCCACGAGCGATTGCTGATAATCGGGATGCCAGAGCACATCGAGAATTCCCCAAGCGAGGGAATCGGGGTTATTGGTTTGGGTGACAACCCCCGTTTCCCCATGGCGCACCACCTCCGGCAGGCCACAGGTATCAGACACCACCACCGGCACACGGGCCGCAAAACTTTCCAGCACGACAATGCCAAAGGGTTCATACAAACTGGGGAACACCGCACAATCGGCAATCACCTGGAAATGATCCAATTCTTCCTCCGGCATAAACCCGGTGAATAAACATTTATGCCAAATCCCCAGATTCCAAGCCTGTTCCTTGAGGTGGTCAATCTGGCCCCCGCCGATAATCACAATTTTGGCCCGGCTGTCCATCTCTGCGATCACCTTCGGGGCAGCGGATAACAGTACAGAAATCCCCTTTTCATAGCTCATCCGCCCCAAATAATAGACAATTTTTTCGTGATCATGGGCAAATTGACGACGAAAGGCGGCATAGTCGAAATCAGGATCCGGCTGTTTTTTGGCGGCGCGGATGCCGTTGTAGATAATGTCCAGCTTATCGGCGGGGGCGTTTAAGGCCCATTGCAGTTCCCGCTTCATGTGTTCGGTGCAGACAATCACCCGCCAAGCCTCATGGACGAGGAGGGTTTCTTTTTGGTGGATGTAGGTTTGGGTGGGGTTATAAATGCCGTTGTAGCGGCCATATTCGGTGGCGTGGATCGTGGCGATCAGGGGGATTTTAAAGCGGTGCTTGAGGGCGATCGCCGCATCCCCCACCAGCCAATCATGGGCATGGATTAAATGAAAGGGGCCAGCTTCGACCATCAACAGGCCGCCATATTCCCCCATGCTTTCATTCATATTCACGACCCAATGAAAAAAATCATTGCCCCGTGCCACAGCAACCCGATGGAGATGAATCCCTTCCACCACTTCCCGCCGTGGGGTTTCGCCAAATTCCACCGTGATCAGGTGAATTTCATGCCCCAGACTGACAATTTCCGGATACAACTCCGCAACGTGCCGTGCAATACCGCCAATAATCCGAGGGGGAAACTCCCAAGCGAGAACAAGAATTTTCATTGAGATCGATTAAACACTCCTGTTGTCTGGGGATCGATCAAAAACCTGGCGGTTGTTTGTACTAACAAGCCAGGATTTTGTCGCTGTAGGCAATCAGCCTGATGGGAGAGCGACCCCTCATACGGACAAATCAGGAGCTTGAGCTAAACAATACTCTAGCAAAATGGCCCGACATTGCAAGCAGGTTAACTGTTGAGAGAGTTGAGCGATCCCCGAGGGGGTGAACGGATAACGGGCTGCGATCGTGGCTCGTGGTAAGGGCTGATCGGGGTTGAGGTGGGCGATGAAACCGTAAAGGCGTTGGTTGGAAAAGGCGCTGTTAATCAGCCAGCCATCGGGGTTGAGGGGGGTGAGGGTGGCGATTTCTGCCGCCTGCACCCCTAATTCCCGCCCTAGGATCACGGGGGCGATCGCCTCCGGTATTGCTCCCACCGGCAAACGGCCACCGGGAAAATCCCAGGTATAGGCCCCCACCCCGGGCCGGTATTGACGGGGCGGGAGGAGGAGATCCCCCCGATGCAGGGGGAGGATAATCACGGAGTCGGCTTTTTCGACCCGCCAATAGTCATGCATTTGCCCTTGGGGGTCTTGGAGCCGTTCACCAATCAGGGTGAGCCAGGGCGATCGCACCGTCGCCAAGGCTTCCCGTACTTCCCAAGGTCGTTCCTCTGCCATTAGTCCCGATAAACCTCCCGAACCAGGGAACCATCGGGCCGCAACAGTTCCACATGGAGGGGCATTTGCCCCGCCGCATGGGTGGAGCAGCTTAAACAGGGGTCAAAGCAGCGAATGCCTGCCTCCACCCGGTTGAGGAAGCCCTCGGAAATATCATTGTTGTGGATATAGTGCTGGGCGATTTGGGTGACGGTTTTGTTCATGGCCAGGTTATTTTGACCCGTGGCGATGATCAGGTTGACCTTTTCCAGTAACCCGTTCGCATCGACGTTGTAATGATGGAACAGCGTTCCTCGCGGGGCTTCGCTCACCCCTACCCCCACGAGACTGTTAATGTCGGCTTTGGCCCGAATGCGATCGCTCAACAGATCCGGGTCATCCATGAACCGCTCAATCCGCTCCAAACAGGCGAGGATTTCCAATAACCGGGCATGGTGGTAAAGGAAGGAAGAAGTGGCGATCCGCCCCGCCCGTTGGCGAAATTCGGCTAATTCCGCATCCGCTAAGGGCGTACCAAAGCGATCGCAATTATTCACCCGTGCCAACGGCCCGACGCGATAGATCCCATCGGGATAACCCAAAGGTTTGTAGTAGGGAAATTTCAGGTAAGACCAGGGTTCTACCGCTTCCCCTAAATAATCCTGATAATCATCCTCACTCAAACCATCAGCGATGATATTGCCCGCACTATCCTTAAACCGGATCGCCCCGCCGTAATGCTCCCAATCCCCATTAGCCGCCACCAAACTCATAAACAGCGAAGGAAATTCGCCAAACTGCTCAATTTCCGTTTGGAAGCGATCCAAAATATCTTTAAAAATTGCCAAAGCGGTTTGGGTTGTGGCGATGGATTCCGGCAACCGTTCCCGAATCCAATCCCGGCCTTCTGGGGAGAGGGGCGATCGCACCCCCCCCGGAACCGTCCAAGCGGCGTGAATTTTCCGCGCCCCCAACTTCTCAATCACCGTCTGGCCAAACTGCCGCAGGCGAATCCCCGCCCGCGCCAAATCCGGATCAGCGGCGATCAAACCAAACACATTCCGTTTTGCCGGATCACTATCCCAACCCAGGAGAAAATCCGGGCTACTCAGATGGAAAAACGATAACGCATGGGATTGAACAATCTGCCCCAAATTCATCAAGCGACGGAGTTTTTCCCCGGCGATGGGAACCTGTACCGCCAGAATTTTATCCCCGGTTTTTGCCGCCGCTAATAAATGACTCACCGGACAGATCCCACAGATCCGCGCCGTAATCCCCGCCATTTCCGTAAAGGGCCGCCCCTCACAAAACTTCTCAAACCCCCGATATTCCACCACATGGAACCGGGCATCACTCACCTCTCCCGCATCATCAAGGAAAAGGGAAATTTTAGCGTGACCCTCAATGCGAGTCACCGGATCGATTACAACAGTTTTAGCCATAATTACTCATTGAATAAACGTTTAAGCTCGCTTGCCCTTCAGAATGATCTGTAAGGGGTTTGATTCAGATCTTGGCAGGGTATTCAGGGGGCATTGCCCAACCGACTGAACCTACAACTGAATGCCAATTTACTTAACAATAAACCCCCCCCCCCTTAACCCTAAACTATTCCCTGTTCCCTGTTCCCTGTTCCCTGTTCCCTGTTCCCTCCCCCCTAATTCAAATCATGGGGCGAAAAATGATCATTGAGGAAATCATCCTCGTCATCATCTTCATCATCTTCATCCTCCAATTGTTGATCAACGATCGCCATCATCGTTTCTGGGTCAACATCCCCATAGATAATTTTCATCAGGGCGGGAAAATACAGATCCACCATCGTGAAATTGGGATACATCAAATTCCAGATCATGTTGATATTGGCGGGAACATCATGGAGGGAAATGCTGGTTTTATAGCGCATTTCACCATCAGTGAGGTCAATTTCTAAACTGCCAATAGGCAGCGCATAGTTAGCCCGACAAATAAATTCACACAAGGCCGGAAATTTTTCCCGGGGAGCCATTGCCGGAACAATTGACACCAGTTGGATGCAGTCATTTTCATCATCGACAAAGAAGTAGCAACGAAACTGTCCAGATTCCAACGTAATCCCGAAGGTAACGGTTTCTGCTGGTTCAACGATGCTAAAAGACCAATCATCGGTCTTTAGAGTTTCAACGACAAGCTCAAACAGGGTCATAGTCAAATTAACCAAATTTAATCATTTCACGCCCCTCCATGACAGGCATTTCTCCCCGCAGGAGCGGTTCTAGGGTGGCCCGAATCCGCTCGGCGCTGGGGGGACAACCCGGCATGAAAATGTCAACGGGAACCAGTTCATGGACGGGACGCACTTGATCCAACAGTTCGGGGACAATCCCCGGTTCATGGGGGAGTTGGGGGGTTTGATCCCCGAGTTCAATATAGGCGCGTTTGAGTACCGATTCCGCACCGCCGAGCATATTGCGCATGGCGGGAACGTTGGCGGTGACGGCGCAATCCCCGAAGGAAATGAGGGTTTTGGTGTGGGCGCGGACATGGTAGATCAGTTCGAGGTTTTCCTCGTTGGCGATCGCCCCCTCCACTAAACAAACATCGACATTTTCAGGGTAATCCTTGAGGTCACAGCCCACGGGGCTAAAGACCACTTCCACCTGAGCCGCCAAGTCAATCAACCATTCATCGAGATCCAGAAAGGACATATGGCAACCGGAGCAACCGGCAAGCCAAACCGTGGCAAAACGAATTTTAGACATAGAGCAGTTTCCTCATCATGGGGGTTAAACCGAGAGCAAAGCGGCAAGGATTGTACATTGTTCCGCCGGTTCACAAAATTGGGGGCAGGTGGTGCTGCGGTTTTGACAAGCCGCTGTGTATTGGAGTTTTTGGGCTTGGGCTTCCAGTTGCGATCGCAGCCAATGCACTCGCTCCTGGTGAGTATCCAGCAGGGTAAACCACAGTTCTGTATCCGCCAAAAGCATTGTCAGGAGGTGAATCGCCTTCACCAAGGGGGTGACTCGCGCTGGGATACAGTCAATGTGTAAAAACTGATCACAGAGGGTTAGGGCTTGGAGGAATGTGGATTCTGCCACATCAGAGGCCAGGGAAACTACCCGGGGGGATAGCGAGGAAGTTTGGAGCATGGGCATGATTAAACCAGAAATGGACGGATTTTACTGAATCAACCGGAATCCAAAGGATCCTGCCATACATCTCTCGATAACCCTCCGATGATCTCTCAAGGAAATCTTTCAACCCATAGCAATCGAGGCGATGGCGGCTTGGCCCGGTGAAACTCCCTTGAGATTAGCGCGACCATTCCTGTTTTTCACGAGCGTTAACTAAAAATTCCAACTTGGCGCGATCGCCCACCTTTTCCCCCGTCGTTGTCCCCTTCCGGAAGATCGCCCCCGTCGGGCAAGCGTCCACACATTTACCGCAAGCAGTACAGGCGGAAACCTCCCCCCAAGGCTGATCCATCCCGGAAACCACATAGCAGGCTTCCCCCCGATTGCCCACATCCCACACATGGGCTCCCTCGATCTCATCGCAGACCCGGATGCAGCGGGTGCAAAGGATACAGCGGTTGTGATCAATGCCAAATTGGCTATGGGAGAGATCCATGCCGCGATCGGGGAAACGGTAGTTAAACCGGGCGTGATCCATGCCAACCTCGATCGCCACATCCTGAAGCTCACAATTCCCATTGGCCACACAGATCGAGCAAACGTGATTGCCTTCGGTGAAAAAGAGTTCAACAATCATACGGCGGTAGTCTTGGAGCTTGGGGGTATGGGTTTCCACTTCCATCCCTTCCGCTACGGTGGTGACACAGGCCGCCATCAGTTTCGGCGTACCTTTCACCTCCACGGCACAGAGGCGACAGGCCCCCGCCTCACTGATCCCCTCTAAATGGCAGAGGGTGGGGATGGGAATACCCGCTTCTTTGGCCGCAGCCAGGACGGTTTTGCCGCTTTCAGTGACGACATCTTGGCCGTTAATTTTTAGGGTCGTGATCGACATAGTGTTCTCCTACAAAAAAGCGGTTTGGTTATGACCCTAGACAGGCGGCAAGATCCGCCTCTGGGGTGGTGATGCCCTGCAAGTTGTACCGCTCTGAGAGCAGAGCAAAGACGTTGGGGGTGAGGAAGGCGGGTAACGTGGGCCCAAGGCGAATGTTTTTGATCCCCAAATGGAGGAGGGTGAGCAGGACGGCGATCGCCTTTTGCTCATACCAAGAAAGGATCATCGACAGGGGCAAGTCGTTCACCTCCATGCCCAACGCTTGGGATAACCCTAGGGCGATTTGAATCGCACTATAGGCATCGTTACATTGCCCCACATCCATCAACCGAGGCAGGCCGCCAATTTCCCCCAATTGCTGGTCAAAAAAGCGGAACTTGCCACAGGCTAGGGTGAGGACAATGCAATCATCGGGGATTTTTTCCACCAATTCCGTGTAGTAGTTGCGATCGGGCTTGGCCCCATCACAACCCCCAACGAGGAAGAAATGGCGAATCTGGCCCGCTTTGACGGCGTTGATCACCGTATCCGCCACAGTCATCACGGCATTATGGGCAAAGCCGGTGGTGACGGAGCGGGGGGGATCGGTGACGGAGAAGCCGGGGAGGGCGAGGGATTTGGCAATGGCGGGGCCAAAATCGGGAATCCCCCCATGGATGGGCAGATGAATCAACCCCGGATAGCCGACGCTGCCGACGGTGAAGATTTTTTCATCGTAGGTGTCATGGGGGGGCATCAGGCAGTTGGTGGTCATGACGATCGCCCCTGGGAACTTGGCAAAATCCTTGGTTTGGTTCTGCCAAGCTGTGCCGTAATGGCCGTAAAAATGGGGGTATTGCGTCTTGAGTTTGGGGTAGCCATGGCCGGGAAGGAGTTCGCCATGGGTGTAGACCGTTAGCCCGGTGTTTTTGGTTTGCTCCAGGAGAGCGGCGAGAAATTTAATGTCATGGCCGGAAACAAGGATCGCCTGACCTTGGCGGGGGTTGAGGGGGACGGGGGTCGGAACCGGATGGCCGTAGGTTTCCGTATGGGCGCGATCGAGCAGTTCCATGGCCCGGAAATTCAATTCCCCCACCTTAAGGGCGAGATTCACCCAATCGAGGAGTTGTAGATCACTGCGATCCAAATCCGCTAAGGCCTGTTCGCAGAAATAGTAAATTTCCGGGTCTTCCTGGCCCAATTCCGCCGCCAGGAAGGCATAGGAGACCATGCCTTTGAGGCCATAGATCACCGTCAACTGGAGGGCGAAAATATCGGGATTGCCTGCCTTTTGGAGCATCGTTAAGGATTTAGCAAAGCCCTGCTCGATCAAGCTTTCCGACCAATCCGGCTCATAGCTGCAAATTTCCGGCCACACCGTCGGCCGGTTGCTCCGCCGCTGAATTTCCAACTTCAGCATTTCCCGCAGCGTGATTGCTTGACGCATCATCGTCACAAACCGTTTGCGGTCAAAATTAACGTTGGTCATCGTCGCAAACAGGGCATCACAGATGAAGAGATCTGCATCTTGGGTCGCGATGTTCTGTTGACGGGCGGCGATCGCCACCACCGACAAACCCCGTAGGCAATGCACCAGCAAATCCTGCACCGCATTCACATCAGGGCTTTTCCCACAGGCTCCCCATTGATGGCACCCTTGGCCGCTGGCGGTTTGTTCACATTGCTCGCAAAACATAAATTGTTACTCTGATGGTTGGCAATTGGGGGAGGATCCCCCCCTGCCCCCCCTTTAAAAAGGGGGGGTTTTTTTCTGTAGGGGCGTTGGCGTAAGCCTGCCGGAGGCACAAAAACTTTTCGCCCCCATTTTTCGCCCTCATTTTTCGCTAAACAATGAGGGCGTGATTCGTGGGCATGGCAGGCAGCGGTTGCAGCAGTTCCTCATACTCAGAACGGAAATATTGCAACGTACTCAGCACGGGATTGGGGGCCGTCATCCCCAAACCGCAGAGGCTCATCTCTTTGACCATGTAACAGAGTTGTTGGAGGGTTTCGAGATCGGCAGCGGTGGCTTGTTTTTTGAGCAACCGCGTCAGCATGGCATGGAGTTGCACCGTCCCTGCTCGGCAGGGAACACACTTCCCACAGCTTTCTTCGCGGCAGAAATCCATATAGAACTGCGCCACCTCCACCATGCTCGTACTGGTATCCATCACCACCATCCCTCCCGACCCCATCATTGATCCCACCTTCGTCAGGGAATCATAATCAACAGGAGTATCGAGGAGGTGAGCGGGAATGCAACCGCCGGAGGGGCCGCCGGTTTGGACGGCTTTAATCGTCCCATCGGGAACGCCGCCCCCCATTTCCTCAACAATTTCCCGCAGCGTGATCCCCATGGGAACCTCAATCAGGCCGTTGTTGCGGATCTTGCCGGTGAGGGCGAAAATCTTCGTCCCCTTACTTTTTTCTGTGCCAATGCCGCTATACCAAGCCGCGCCTTTTTCAATAATTGCGGTGATATTGCCGTAGGTTTCGACGTTATTGATCAGCGTTGGGCAATGCCAGAGGCCATCCTGGGCGGGGTAGGGAGGACGGGGGCGAGGATTGCCCCGTTTGCCTTCGATGGAATGGATCAGGGCGGTTTCTTCCCCACAGACAAAGGCCCCCGCCCCAATGCGGATGTCCACTTTGAAATCAAAGGGGGAATCAAAGACTTGACTGCCGAGGAGGCCGTATTTTTTCGCCTGTTTAATGGCGGTTTCGAGGCGTTGGATGGCTAAGGGATATTCAGCCCGAACGTAGATATAGCCATGGTTTGCACCGACAGCATAGGCGGCGATCGCCATCCCTTCTAGCACTAAATGGGGGTCACTTTCCAGCACCGAGCGATCCATAAAGGCCCCCGGATCCCCCTCATCCCCATTGCAGATCACATATTTTTGACCTTCGGGCATTTTCGCCACCGTCGCCCACTTGATCCCCGTGGGGAAACCGCCGCCGCCGCGCCCCCGCAGGCCACTGGCGGTAATTTCCGCCACCACCTCAGCGGGGGACATTTCAAACAGCGCCTTATAGAGGGATTGGTAGCCACCGACGGCAATATAATCCTCAATGCGATCGGGGTTAATGTGGCCGCTGTTTTTGCGGACAATGTGGAATTGACGGCTAAAGAAGGGGTGGTCGGGATCGCCTTTGATGAGATCCGCCTCCCCCCCCGCGAGGACATCAATGATTCCCCCAGCTTGATCGGGGGTGACGGTTTCAAACAATTGATCATCATGGGCAAACTGCACCAAAGGCCCCCGACCACAGAAACCCATACAGCCCACCCCCACCACCTCGGCGCGATCGCCCAGACCCTTATCTTTAACCGCCTGGGCTAAATTATTTTTCACCTCCAAAGATTGGGCCGCTTGGCAGCCGGTGGAGGTGCAACAATGCACCCGTAGGGGTTTAAACTTAGCCTTTTCAGCGGCCGCTAATGCTTTCAGTTCTGTTAAATCCATCATGCCTCCTTCTGATCTTCCAGGGCTGCCAAGCGTGCTAACACCGCTGTTGCGTCCAGTTTGCCTTTCACTTCACCATCAAAAACCACCGCTGGCGCAATCCCACAGGCCCCAATACAGCGAGCCGTGGCCAGAGAAATTTCGCCATCGGGGGTGGTTTCTCCTACATTGATCCCAAGTTTTGCGGCAATGGCTTCAACAATTTTGCCGCTGCCTTTGACGTAGCAAGCCGTGCCGGTGCAAACAATACAACTGTGTTTGCCACTAGGCTTGAGGGAAAAGAGGTGATAAAACGTAGCCACGCCATAGACGCGACTGAGGGGCAGTTTCAAACCACGGGCAACGTGATCTAAAACATCCAATTCAAGAAAGCCAAAGGATTCTTGGGCTTTATGGAGCACTTCAATCAGGGCATCTTGGCGGTAGTGATGCCGCTTCATGGTGATGTCTAGGATTTTGAAGCGCTTATCGGCTTGACCCGCCTTCGGTGCAGCTTGAGCGGGCTGGGCAGGGGGGGCAGTAGTTGGCATGGGTATTCCCCTTGAAACGACGAAAAAAAATTATGATCTGCTGTTAATGCTGAGGTGCAGGTTGATGGACAAAATCCCTATCCTGACGACCTCTGTTCCGGCAGATTCCGCTGGTGTGGCTGGCTCGTGAAAGTATTACAGCCCTTTCGCCAATCATACAAACGACCTCAAAGCCCCTCTCCCTCTCTAGGAGAGGGATTTAGGGTGTAAACGCGTAGCGGCTTCTCTTTGAGTGGGAATGTCTTAAGCAATTACTGAACAAGCTGTACTCGACATATTCACCACGATAGCCACGACTCGAATTGAAAAGCTTGAAAAGACTCATCCTCAGTGCAGGTTTTCTAAGGGTATTGTGTCACCTCCTTTGGAAAAACTGCACTGATGTTTAGAATCATTCAACAATTGACCCGTTTGTTGATGAATGATTGTGAATAAAAACAATCTCCAAGTTGTTTATCTAGGGTCAACAAATGCGGGGCAGTTGTTCCCCACTGAGGAGATCAAGGATACGACCTGCACCGATGCGGCTTTGGAGCGTGACGCGGCCGAGGGTGCGATCGCTCCTGCCCACCACTGTGCCAATACATTCCGCTTCGGGGTGGTAATGGCGGAGGATTGTTAAGGCCTGCTCGGCACAGTGGAAGGGAGCGATCGCAATAAATCGCCCCTCGTTGGCGACATAGAGGGGGTCAAGGCCGAGAATTTCGCAAGCCCCTTGGACATCAGGGGGAATGCTGATCAGGGCCTCTTCTACTTGGATCGCCACACCGGCCCCGGCGGCAATCTCATTCAAAGCACTGGCCAAGCCCCCCCTGGTCAAATCCCGCAGGCAATGAATCTCAACGCCGGCCTTGAGCATCTGCAACACCGGCTCATGGACGGGGGCAGAATCGCTCTTAATCGTCGTTTCAAAGTTCAACCCTTCCCGCTTGGCCATAATCGCAATGCCATGGCGGCCCAAATCGCCACTGAGGAGGATCACATCCCCGGAGCAAACACTGGTGGGACTAATGTCGTAGGGATGCTCAATCACGCCGACACCACTGGTATTAATGAAAATGCCATCGCCTTTGCCCCGATCTACAACTTTTGTATCTCCAGTGACAATGCGCACGCCAGCCCGCCGGGCCGCCCGCTGCATCGATTGGACAATATACCAAAGAGTTTTCATCGGTAGCCCTTCCTCAAGGATAAACCCGACGCTGAGGTAGAGGGGTCGCGCTCCGCTCATGGCGAGATCATTAACTGTGCCATGAATGGCGAGGGAGCCGATATCGCCGCCGGGAAAAAAGAGGGGTTGGATTACATAGGAATCGGTGGTGAAGGCGATGCGGCCGGGGGGGAGGGTGAGGGCAACGGAATCATGGTGGGTGGGGTTTTGCCCGGCGACGGTGAAGGTGGGGGCAAACATTTGGGTAATCAGTTGCTGCATGAGTTTGCCGCCGCCCCCGTGGGCGAGGAGAACGGTGGGGTATTGCTCGATGGGGATGGGACAGGTGAAGTTGGCAGCGGTCATGGAGTTCTGGAGAATGGCAATTATGTTGAGGATAGCGAAAGTCAGGAAGGGGGGTGCGATTCTCCTAGGGCGATCGCCCCTCCCCCTCCTCCCCTGATCCATTTTGCAATCTGCCCACTCTTTCCGGGCAAGGGGGTGATTGCCCCTTTAAAATAAACCGTTGTTTTGATCTACCGATGATGCTATTCAGTCTCCTTGCACCGCCGCCGGCCCTGATTGCCCAAGCTACGCCTCCAGAACCGCAGGAGGTGCTGCGATCGCAGCCTCCGGTTCGCCCTCTCCCTAATGGTTTGGATCAAGTCCCGGTTTTCAACAGCAACAGCCCGGAGTTAGTGCTTCAGCCTGGAATTTTACTCTCCACGTTTCCAGGGGAAGGCAAGGCACACCCCAACGCCCATTTAAACTATCGTTTTGCTCCGGGTCGGTTTGATATTTTCGCCCACCACATCGCCCGCGCTGATGATCCTGAAGATTTGCGCACGCTTTATATGGCGGTGTTGGCCTATAACCCTACGGATCAGCCGATTTTTGTTGATTTCCTCTCCGGGGCTAGTTATCTCAGCCAGCCGGATGCGCCTTTTCGGGAAATGGCCCCTTTTGTGGAAAATCCCCATGGTCAGGTTTTTGCGGGGCCGGGGAGTCGGGTGATGAGTGATTTAATTCGGGGGCGGTTGCAGTCTTCTTTACCTCTACGGGTGTTGGTGCGGCCTCGGCAATATCAATTGCTGCTCAATGTGCCGATTCCGGTGCGGGAGTTGGAGCCGCCGTTAAATGGGCGATCGACCTATATCCGCATGAATAGCAATGGCCCGCTTTATTTGGCGAGTTTGGCGCAGTTTGCCCCCCCTGATGGTCAAGGGGGGGAGCGACCCCCGAATTTAACGGAATGGCGGAATTTATTGCTCAATAGTGATGTGGCGGGGCCACGCGATCGCGCCGCTACTCCCCCGGATCAGGTGGAAGGCCCCTTTTTCTATGGCCGGGTGGCGGGGGTGGCGTTGGGTTCTCAATGGCGGGCCCAGTTAACGGATGAGGGGAGTGTAAATCTGGCTGTTCCGCCGGTAGGGGGGGCGATTTCCTATGGGTTGAGTCTGTTGCATCGGGGTCGGATGGGGACGGGTCAGGTGCAAAGTGCTGAAATGGTGGTGCGCTATCCTGATACGGCTTATCATGCCCATGGTAATTATGGGGTTCAGTACAGTCTTGATCTGCCGTTGTATAACCCGACGAACCAGCCCCGGACGGTGATGATCGCTTTGGAAACGCCGATTAAGCAGGATGATTTTAGGAATGGGTTACGGTTTTTTGAGCCGTTGCCCCGGCCGGTGTTTTTTCGGGGGACGGTACAAGTGCGTTATGAGGATGATGGGGGCGGCGCTCAAAACCGCTTTTATCACATTGTTCACCGTCGGGGCCAAAGGGGGGAGCCTTTGGTGACGATGACGTTACCGCCTGGGGGTTCGCGGCGGGTGCTGGTGGATTTTGCCTATCCGCCGGATGCTTCACCGCCTCAGGTGTTGACGGTGCAGACGATCCGTTAGATATTGCCCTTCATGCTAGTGGGGGATAGAAACCGGGTTTTTAGGAGAAGGGCATGGGATAATGAGAAAGTTTGCTCAACCCGGTTTCTGGGCTTATTGTGGGGATAGAAACCGGGTTTCTGGGAGGCTGTTGTGAGAAAATGAGGCGGTGCAAGAAACCCGGTTTCTGGGTTTTTAGGGTTGTTAAAATGTCTTTGGTGGGCATTGCCCACCCTACTTTAAATTTTTAGCTTAGGAAAGGTTTTTGTAATGAGTTTAGTAGAATTAGGAAAGCTGGCAAAATACATAAGAGGTATAACATTTAAACCCACGGATGTTGTAGAGCCATTCACAGATGGATCAGTTGTTTGTATGCGAACAAAAAATATTCAAGCTGATTTAGATGATTCAGATTTGATGGCTGTCAACTCTAGTTTTGTAAAAAGAGAAGAACAATATTTAAAAAAGGGGGATCTTCTTGTCAGTAGTGCAAACAGTTGGAATTTAGTGGGCAAAATTTGCTATATTCATGAATTACCTTATAGAGCTACAGCGGGGGGATTTATTTCTATTCTGCGACCAGGAAATAAGGTAGATTCCCGATATTTATACCATTGGTTAAACTCACCAAAAATTCAACATGAGGTAAGGCTTTGTGGTCGTCAAACAACCAATATATCTAATCTAGATCGTGAACGATTTTTAAAAATAAAGGCTCCGTTGCCGCCGATTGAGGAGCAGCGGCGGATTGCGGCGATATTGGATCAGGCGGATGCGATACGGCGTAAGCGACAGGAGGCCATTCGCCTCACCGAGGAACTCCTCCGCGCCACCTTCCTCGATATGTTCGGCGATCCCGTCACCAACCCCAAAGGCTGGGAAATAGGTTTAATGAGGCAAGTTGTCAAAGATACACAATATGGAACTTCTCAAAAAAGTAATGAAAAAGGAGAAGGTTTACCTGTATTGCGGATGAATAATATTACATACTTAGGAAAAATATGTCTTGACTCCATTAAGTGGTGTTGCATTGATCCCAAAGATGAGGAAAAATTTACTGTTCAATCTGGAGATCTACTATTCAATCGCACGAATAGTCCTGAGCTTGTTGGTAAAACCGCTATCTGGAAAGAAAATCAAAAGTTTGCCTATGCTGGATATTTAGTTCGGGTTAGGTTTCATCAAAGTAAAGCTAACCCTGAATATGTTTCAGCATACTTAAATAGTAATTATGGCAAAAAATATTTGGTAGTGCATCAGATTATTGTTGGGAAGGAGAGGATATCCTGCCAACTCCAGCGATGGTCAGTCAATCCTGCTCGTTGTGCCGCCGTGCTCTTGTAGCGACTGTGCTGCCAGATCCAGTTGAAATA
>Ga0316611_1000165_pt1 | contig 26851 bp, 27 predicted proteins | sample MIS2016202_MG_FD_207675 | JGI IMG/M metagenome (GOLD analysis project Ga0316611, IMG submission 207675) | Microbial mat bacterial communities from Middle Island sinkhole, Lake Huron, Michigan, United States - MIS.2016.202 | ecosystem: Environmental > Aquatic > Freshwater > Lake > Sediment... | reverse complement strand
GAGCGGTGGACAAGCCCACGACCTCGACGGTGCTGATGTCCTACTGGATGATTTTCAAGGCAAAGCTCTACTGGCGGATAAGGCCTATGATGCTGATGAGCGGGTGCGCCAACGACTGGTGGATCAGGAATGTGAAGCCGTGATTCCGTCCAAGTCGAATCGCAAACAAGCTTATCCTTACGATAAGCATCTCTATCAAGCACGACATCTGATTGAAAATTTCTTCGCTCGACTCAAGCAGTATCGTGCCATTGCCACTCGTTATGACAAAACGGCACGCAACTTTTTGGGGGCTATCTACCTGGCAGCCTTTGTTGTTTGGCTTAACTGATGACAGGCCCTAATTGTCCTGACACTTACTTCCAATGCTTCGGCTAACGTCTTGGCTGTGTGCTTCTGCTGAGAACGAATCAGGGCATCAATTTCAATTAAGCGTTCTAAATGCCTGGACATGGCGAAAACAAATTCCATTGCCTCCCAAGTCTAGACTGGCAGGTCTGCAAAAAACTTGCAGACCTGCAAAGGGATGGGGAGCCGGTTGAATGGCATGGGAGAGGAAGGGTCAGAGCAGTTAGGCTAACTCTTGGGAATGTCAAGCTTTTTTACAAAAATTAATTTTTTAACTTAATGCAACTAATTTTCAATAGTTGTGCTAGAGTAATTTTTACATTCTTCTTGAGAACTAATCTCAATAAGTCAAGGGATCGCTGCCTTCAGCGTTGTAGTTCATCACCCCCAGCTTAGGGGCGATCGCCCCTAAGCTGGCATTTTTTCACCCAAAACCCCAAACAAGAGCGATATCTCTTTGTAAATAAAAAAGAAATACTCTCATTAAGGAGCAAAAACGTGCAAACCTACGAGCAACCCAATATTCAATACGATTGGTGGGCTGGCAATGCCCGCTTTGCCAATCTCTCCGGGCTATTTGTCGCCGCCCATGTTGCCCAAGCCGCGCTGATCACCTTCTGGGCCGGCAGCTTCACCCTCTTTGAAATTTCCCACTTTGACCCCCTGCAACCGATGGGAGAGCAAGGCTTAATTCTCCTGCCCCACCTGGCCACCCTCGGCTGGGGCTTGGGGGAAGGCGGCCAAATCGTTGACACCTATCCCTACTTTGTCGTCGGCATCATTCACCTGATCGCCTCTGGTGTTTTAGGAGCAGGAACCCTCTTCCACACCCTCCGCGCCCCCAAAGATCTCGATGAAGCCACCGGCTCCGCTCGTCGCTTTCATTTTCGCTGGGATGATGCCCCTAAATTAGGTCTCATTCTCGGCCATCACCTCCTCTTTTTAGGATTGGGTGCTTTACTCCTTGCCGGGAAAGCCCTGTATTGGGGCGGTCTTTACGATGCCACCACCCAGACCGTGCGCTTAATTACCGAACCCACCCTCAATCCCTGGGTAATCTACGGCTATCAAACCCATTTCGCCAGTATTACCAGCCTTGAAGATCTCGTCGGCGGTCATATTTATGTGGGCTTAATGCTCATCGGCGGCGGCATTTGGCACATTCTCATTCCACCGATGAAATGGGCAAAATCAGCCCTCATTTTCTCCGGCGAAGCGATCTTATCTTACTCCTTGGGAGGAATTGCCCTAGCGGGATTTGTGGCAGCCTATTTCTGTGCCGTCAATACCCTTGCCTACCCTCCAGAATTCTATGGCCCACCCCTTGAATTAAAATTTGGCATCGCCCCTTACTTTGCCGATACCGTTAGCCTCCCCTATGGTGAACATACCTCCCGCGCTTGGCTCGCCAATGCCCATTTCTTCCTCGCTTTCTTCTTCCTTCAAGGCCATCTTTGGCACGCCCTCCGCGCCCTCGGCTTTGACTTCAAACGAGTAGAACGCGCTTTTAGTTCTCTCGAATCCTAACCTTAAAACCTTTCTGTTCTTGATCATTCTCCTCTCTAGCAACGGGGATTTAGTCACCGTTACATTCACTAAATCCCTTTGCTTTTTCTTCATCCTTTCTTGACATTAATCACCATGGCTAACATTGCACTCTTTTACGGAACTCAAACCGGCAACACCCAAACCATCGCTGAATCGATTCAATTTGCATTAGGGGGCGATGGAGTGGTAGAAGTTTTTGAAATTGCTGATGCGGATGTCAGTGATTTTGAAAATTATCAATACATCATTGTCGGTTGCCCCACCTGGAATGTGGGTGAATTACAAAGTGATTGGGATGGATTTTATGAAGAAGAGTTAAACAAAATTGATTTTTCTGGCAAAAAAATCGCCTATTTTGGCGTAGGTGATCAAGTGGGCTATCCCGATAATTTTCAAGATGCCATGGGGATTTTAGAAACAAAAATTACTGAGCTTGGGGGGAAAACCGTTGGGACTTGGCCCACCGCAGGCTATGAATTTGATGAATCCAAAGCCGTTAAAAATGGTAGGTTCGTCGGGCTTGCCATTGATGAAGACAATCAATCTGAACTCACCGATGAACGAATTAAAACTTGGGTGCAGATGCTAAAAGCTGAATTTGGACTCTAATCACTCCCGCACTCATTCCCCTATTTTAAGGGATCAGTAAAAACCCATTCGTTTAAACTGTAAACTGCTTATGTCACGTCCCATTGATGCCGTTTGGTTAAATGTTAGTCCTGCCCTACAACTATTTGATCGTCCCCTATTACGGCTGCTCTCTCAGCAATATCAGATTGCTCGCTGGGAATATCAGCAGGATCTTGATGAAGCCAATTCGTTGACCTTGGCGATCGCCCTCCTCCATGATTACTTGCAATCCTGCCCAGAACCCGTTCATCTCCTGGGCCATGGTACAGGGGGCTTGCTGGCTTTGCTCTACACCCGATATTATCCTGAGCGAGTACGGTCATTAACATTGCTTTCGGTGGGTGTGCATCCCGCTGTCGATTGGCAAGCCCATTATTATGCTTTAGCAAAGTTTTTACACTGTAGCCGTGCGATGATTCTTGGGCAAATGGTACAAAATTTATTTGGGCCACAACCCTTTTGTAAGGTGAAATCCTTAATGCAAATTCTTGAACAGGATTTACTTCATTCTCTTTCGCCCCATAGTTTGTTTAAACACGGCATGATTCCCCCCGGCGGGGTGGATGTTCCTCTCATGATTTGTGGTGGATTGGAAGATGTGATCATTGATCCCCATCATTTTCAAAGTTGGCATCATTACTTTAAACCGAGCGATCGCCTCTGGCTTTGTCCCCATGGCCGCTACTTCTTCCATCAACAACACCCAAAATCAACAGCAACTCAGGTGTTAGATTTTTGGCAACCGATTAAAGTAGATCAACCCGATGATTTATTCCTGCTGAGTTTAGCTTAAACTCCTGAATTCTAAAATCGGATTCCAGATCACTTTGCTTCCATCCAGTTTTCACCGACATGAATATCCACCTTTAGCGGTACGGTTAACTGGATGGCTTTTTCCATGACATCACAGATTTTTAGCTGCAATTCCTCCCATTCTTCGGGAGGAATTTCTAACACTAATTCATCATGAACTTGTAATAAAATTTGGGCTTGATAGTCTTTGAGCATTTCATAAATCTTGACCATTGCCACTTTAATAATATCAGCACTAGAGCCTTGAATGGGGGCATTAGCGGCGGCTCGCAGGAGTTGAGAATCCCCTAAGGAGAGTCCTTTAAGCTGATCTAAATCAATGGATTGGGGATCATGACCTTGTAATTTGAGGAGAGGGCGATCGCTAAAATTAAAATAACGCCGTCGTCCTAAAATTGTTTCCACATAACCGAGGGCGATCGCCCGCCGTTTTTGGGTTTCCAAATAATCAAAAACCTGGGGATAGCGAGAGCGATACCGTTCAATAAATTGCTTGCCCTCTGCTGGACTGACCCCCGCCTCACGGGCAAACCGCTGCGCTCCCATGCCATAGATCACGCCAAAATTAATCGTCTTCCCTAACCGTCGTTGCTCTGGGGTGACTTCCTCTGTCTCAAACAAAAGCCGCGCTGTCACTGCATGGACATCATCCCCCTGTTGATAGGCGGTTAATAGGATCGGTTCTTGGCTTAAATGGGCAAGAATGCGTAACTCAATTTGTGAATAATCGGCACTGACCAAAAGCCAACCCTCACGGGGCAAAAAGGCTTGACGAATTTGCCGAGAAAATTCGCTGCGGATGGGGATATTTTGGAGGTTGGGGTTGGAGGAGGAAAGACGGCCGGTGGTGGTGACGGCTTGGTTAAAATCGGTGTGGAGACGGTTACTTTTAGAGTTTACTAACGCCGGTAACGCATCTACATAGGTAGATTTTAATTTGGCTAAAGTGCGATGTTCTAAAATGTAATCAACGACGGGATGATCCCCTTGCAGTTTTTCAAGGGTGGCGTGATCGGTGGAGTAACCGGTTTTGATTTTGCGGCTTTTTTTGGGATTTAAACCGAGGGTATTAAAGAATAGCTCGCTTAACTGTTTGGGAGAACTGAGGTTAAAGGTTTGGCCGGCGTGATCATAGGCGGCCTGTTCAATGCGGGCTAACTCGGTGGCGAGATGCTCGGAAAGTTTTTGTAAATAGGGTTGATTGATGCGAATTCCCGCATATTCCATCGCTGCTAACACTGGTTCTAGGGGAATTTCTACGGTGTTAAATAGGGTTTCAAGGTTGGGAGTTTTTGCCAGTTCAGCCTTTAAATGTGCTACTAGATGATAGGTGACATAGACATCTAAGCCGCAATAAAGGGCAATCCGTTCAATAGGTTGATCGGCAATGGTTTCCCCTTTGGGAATTTTTAAATCTTGGTAATGGTAGGCAGTCATGCCGGTGAGATAGCGATCGCCTAAATCTGTTAAATTGTGGCTGGCTTCGGGGCGAATCACATAACTGGCCAGCATCGTATCAAAGACAACTCCCGCCAGATCAATACCGTGATGGCGGAGGATCAGGCGGTCATATTTAGCATTCTGCAAAACTTTGGGATGATCGGGGCTGGTGAGGAGGGGGGCGAGGTGCGATCGCACCATTTCCCAGGGCAATTGTTCCCCCCTTTGATGGGCAATGGGAATATAGGCAACTTGATCCGGCTCCGGCCCCCAACAGCAGCCAATGCCCACCAGGGCGGCGGTGTGGGTATCGAGTCCGGTGGTTTCTGTATCCCAAGCGGTGGGGGTATTGGTGCAAGTTTGTAATGTGGCGATTAGGTTTGCAAGTTTAGCTTCGGTGTCGATGATTTGCGGTGCAATCGGTGCTGGTTCCGGGGTTTGGGCCGTTGCCGTATCCTGTGGCGAAAAAAACCAAGTATCCTCTGGTTCCGGGGTTTCGATAGCCTGCTGGGGTGTAGGATTGCCAAAGGTTTGGGCTAACTCTCCGAACTGTTGGAGCAATTGCTTTAATTCCAACCGTTCGAGATGGGGGGTAATTATGCCCTGATCCAAGGGTTTAACGACTAATTTCGCTAAATCCCAATCGGTTAAGGGTACGTTTTGCTCAATGCGGGCGAGGGTTTGGGAGCGGAGGGCTTGGGGGCGATCGCGCTCTAACTTATCCCGTAATGTCCCTTTAATCCGGGACAAATGGTCATAAACTCCCGTTAAGGTTTCATAGTCCGCTAAGAGTTTTAATGCGGTTTTTTCGCCAATTCCCTGCACACCGGGAATATTATCAGAAGCATCCCCACAGAGGGCTTTAAAATCCACCACTTGATCCGGCCGGACTCCCATTTTTGCCACCACTTGTGCGGCGTTATATTCCGTTGCCCCTGCCAAATTGCTGCGATTGAGGCGGTCAAAATAAAGGATGCTGATCGGGGCCGCATCATCGACGAGTTGAAAGAGGTCGCGATCGCCCGTGAGAATCTTCACGCCTTCTTGAGCATACTGCCGCGCTAAGGTTCCTAAAATATCATCCGCCTCATACCCGGCTTGGGTAATCACCGGAATCCCCATCACCCCCAATAATTCCTGAAGATTTTGCAGATCCGGTAAAAAATCTGCTGGGGCGGGCTTGCGGGTGGCTTTGTATTGGGGATCGAGGTCGTGGCGGAATGTGGGTTCTTTGCGGTCAAAGGCGATCGCCAAATGATCAGGGCGATGGGCGGCCATGGTGGCAAACAGGGCTTTGAGAAAGCCAAAACAGACATTCGTGGGAATGCCTGTGGAGGTTTTTAAACCACCCTCTCGCCCTTTGGCAAAGGCGTAATAGGAGCGAAAGGCGAGGCCATGGCCATCAATGAGCAGAAGCATGGGCAAAGGAGATTAATCGGGGGGCGTTTTCCATCCTAGGCGATCGCGACCCTCACCCGGATCGCCTAGGATGGCATGAGGCAGAAGGATCCCCCTCAATCCCCCTTAACGAGGGGGCAGGTTCTCATGGGTCGTGAAACCCCTCTCGTTAGCCCTCGACTTGGTTAATCCAACCGAGGCATTTCCGCCAAACTTCTAGTTCCGATTTCCATTTTTCCATTTCAATCCGCAGACGGGTGGGGTCTCCCACATAGGTATCGAGGATGCACTTGCGCCGCTCGATTTTGGTTTCGAGGGTGGTGGTTTCTTGGGCGATCGCGCTTTGAATCTCGGCTAGTTTCATGGTGGCTAACTAAGCAGGGCAGGGGTGAGCAACGGGCTGAAATCACATCACAGAATACCATCAAAGCTTTCTGTTTGTGGCCTAGGGGTTGATTTCCTTTAAATGGGATCTGACCAGATCAACGGGGAGGGAGAGGATGGAGGCGATCGCCTCTGCCTCTAAACCCATCGCCGCAAGGGGAGCAATGGCATTGAATTGGGCCGCAAGGATGCGCTCACGCTCCTGTTCAGCCCGCTCACGCTCCTGTTCGGCCCGCTCACGTTCCTGTTCGGCCCGCTCACGTTCCTGTTCGGCCCGCTCTGCTCGCTCCTGTTGAAAGGCTGCTTGAGCGATCGCTAACTTTTGGGAGGTACTCATCTCCACATAACTGGCAAACCGTTCCCCCGTGGGAGTATACAGTTGCAATTCCCCTTCAGCCGTTAACTCAAACCGCACCCCTAACCGAGGGCTGATCCAATTCTCCATGACGGGAATCGCCACTAATTCCCCCCCTGCTTCCCGCAGCCAACCCTTGAGCAGAACACGGTCGGGATCAAAGAGGTAATATTCTTCGACTTGGTGGCGATCGTAAAAGGCCAGCTTTGTCTGTTGTAATTCCTTAATGCTATTGCTCGGTGAGGCAATCTCGAATACGACTTGTGGCCCAATACCTCCCTCTTCCCATTGTTTATAGGAACCCCGATAACCTTTGGGCCGACCAAACACCACCATGGTATCAGGAGCCACCCGTACCTTATTATTCCCCTCAATGGGATACCACAGCAGATCCGCCGCCACAAAGACGTTGGGGTCATCGGCAAAGAGGGCATTCAGGTTTCCCTGAATTAAAGTGATGTATTCAAATTGCAGTGTGTTATCTGACAAGGGATTGCCGTCGTTTTCGGGATATTCGATCTGGGGGTGAACAGAGGTAATCATAGAACAAACGGGCTACAGATTTATGTTTAGCGTAGCACGGGTTTAAAGAGAGGGATGTTCCCGTAGATATTGCTCTACCACTTCCAATGAGAGGGAGAGGATGGGGGCGATCGCCTCTGCATCTAAACCCATCGCCACCAGGGAAGGAATGGCGTTGAGTTGGGCTGCAATGACGCGATCGCGCTCTTGTTCAGCCCGCTCTGCTCGCTCCTGTTGAAAGGCTGCTTGAGCGATCGCTAACTTTTGGGAGGTACTCATCTCCACATAACTGGCAAACCGTTCCCCCGTGGGAGTATAGAGTTGCAATTCTCCTTCAGGGGTTAACTCAAACCGCACCCCTAACCGGGGACTCACCCAATTCTCCATGACGGGAATCGCCACTAATCCCCCCCCGGCTAACCGCTGCCAACCTTTGAGCAGAACGCGGTCAGGATCAAAGAGGTAATATTCTTCAACTTGGTGGCGATCGTAAAAGGCCAGCTTTGTCTTTTGTAATTCCTTAATGCTATTACTCGGTGAGGCAATCTCGAATACGACTTGTGGCCCAATACCTCCCTCTTCCCATTGTTTATAGGAACCCCGATAACCTTTGGGACGACCCAATACCACCATCGTATCAGGAGCCACCCGCACCTGATTATTCCCCTCAATGGGATACCACAACAGATCCCCTGCTACAAAAACGTTGGGATCATTGGCAAAGAGGGCATCTAACCCCCCTTGGATTGTGGTGATGTAATGGAATTGCAGTGTGTTATCTGACAAGGGATTGCCGTCGTTTTCGGGATAGTCAATCTGGGGGTGAACAGAGGTAATCATAGAACAAACGGGCTACAGATTTATGTTTAGCGTAGCACGGGTTTAAAGAGAGGGATGTTCCCGTAGATATTGCTCTACCACTTCCAATGAGAGGGAGAGGATGGGGGCGATCGCCTCTGCATCTAAACCCATCGCCACCAGGGAAGGAATGGCGTTGAGTTGGGCTGCAATGACGCGATCGCGCTCTTGTTCAGCCCGCTCTGCTCGCTCCTGTTGAAAGGCTGCTTGAGCGATCGCTAACTTTTGGGAGGTACTCATCTCCACATAACTGGCAAACCGTTCCCCCGTGGGAGTATAGAGTTGCAATTCTCCTTCAGGGGTTAACTCAAACCGCACCCCTAACCGGGGACTCACCCAATTCTCCATGACGGGAATCGCCACTAATCCCCCCCCGGCTAACCGCTGCCAACCTTTGAGCAGAACGCGGTCAGGATCAAAGAGGTAATATTCTTCAACTTGGTGGCGATCGTAAAAGGCCAGCTTTGTCTTTTGTAATTCCTTAATGCTATTACTCGGTGAGGCAATCTCGAATACGACTTGTGGCCCAATACCTCCCTCTTCCCATTGTTTATAGGAACCCCGATAACCTTTGGGACGACCCAATACCACCATCGTATCAGGAGCCACCCGCACCTGATTATTCCCCTCAATGGGATACCACAACAGATCCCCTGCTACAAAAACGTTGGGATCATTGGCAAAGAGGGCATCTAACCCCCCTTGGATTGTGGTGATGTAATGGAATTGCAGTGTGTTATCTGACAAGGGATTGCCGTCGTTTTCGGGATAGTCAATCTGGGGGTGAACAGAGGTAATCATAGAACAAAAAGGCTATAAACTTGCTTTTAGGTTAACACAGGCGTTTTCAGTCCGATTTCACCCGATCGCCCCTCCAACCAAATCCCTCCCTTGGGGACAAAGGTAATCCCCCGCCGTTGGGGTTGAATGGGGCCTTGATGATGGAGGGTAAAACCGGGTTGTTGTAACAATGTGCCGAGAATGAGTTGCATTTCAAACCGGGAAAAAGCTGCACCAATACAACCGCGATGGCCGCCGCCAAAGGGGAAATATTCAAAGGCGGTGAATTTGCGATCGCTAAATCGTTTCGGTTGAAAATGTAAAGGATTGGGATAGGTGGAATCGAGGCGATGGGCGAGGTAAATGGAGGGGATTAAAATTGTGCCAGGATCACAGTGATAATTTCCTAAGGCATAGGCTGTTTTCACAATACGAGGCTGAGAGATCAAAGCGATGGGATAAATTCGCAAAGTTTCTTGGCAGACGGCGTTTAAATAGGGCAAATTTGCTAACGTTAAAGGATCAGCCCCCTCCACTTCTGCCTGTAATTGGGCCAGCCTCTCCTCCTCGCAGTAACTCCAATAAATCGCCCAAGCTAAAGAAGAAGCGGTCGTCTCATGGCCCAAGAGTAACAGCGTCATTAACTGATCCCGCAATTCCTGATCCGTTAAGCCTTCCCCTTGTTCATCCCGCGCTGCGAGTAACAGGCTCAAAATATCTTCCCCCCCTTGGCCCGCCGTCCGTCGCTCGGCAATTTCGGCATACACAAGGCGATCGATGGCTGCCCGTTGGCGGAGAAAATGCCCCCAAGGACTCCAAGGCCCCAAATCCTGTTGCAATGGGGGGAAAAAGAAGAAACTGGAATAGAGGGTTTGGGTAATGTCATCCAATAACCGACTAATCCGTTCATTGAGTTCCTCATAGCGCGGCCCCAATTCCAAGCCAAACACCACCCGCAGGATAATTTTGAGTGTGATTTCTGCCAGATAAGGGCGCAATTCTATGGGCCGGCCCGTGGGCATTTTTGCTAAAGTTTCTTGAGTAATGGAGATGATTAGATCACCATAGGTTTTGAGGCGATCGCCATGGAGGGGCGGCATTAATAACTTCCGTTGGCGCAAATGTTCAGCCCCATCCAGCATGATTAAGGATTGCGGCCCCGTCAAGGGTCGGAAAACATGGGTGACTTTTCCCAAGGCAAAGGTATCGAGGGGGGCGGTAAAAATTCCCTGGACTAAATCCGGCTCCCCCACAAACACGACGGGGGGAGAATTTGGCCCTAAAACCCTGGTGGTAAACGTTGCCCCATACTGTTGTTGGCAACGATCAAAAAAGGCGATCGGGTCAGCCACCAATGCTAAAGTTTGCCATAATCCCGGCTGTTTTGGCCCTGAGGGTAGATTCATCACAACTAACCTATAAATCTAATAAAATGCGGGCGATGGAAAGATACAGCGCCACCCCTAACACATCAACCACGGTGGTAATAAAGGGTGCAGACATTAGGGCGGGATCAAACTTCATGGCCTTAAACAAAAAGGGTAAACCAGAGCCAGCCACCGCCGCCAAGATCGAGATGGCGAATAGACTGATTCCCACAGATACCGCCACCATCAAATCCCCCTGCAAAACGTAGGCCCAACCCGTCACCGCCACCCCTAGCATTAAGCCCAAAAGTGTACCGGCGATCGCCTCCCTGCCCACAATCGGCAACACCTCTCGCATTGAAACACTTTCCGTATTTAGCCCCCGAATCACCACCGTCGAAGACTGCGCCCCCACATTCCCCCCCGCCCCAATCAACAAGGGGATAAACGCCATCAACGACACCACACTCTCCAGCACATCCTCCTGAGCGCGGATCACGCCACTGGTGGCCGTATTCGTCACCAACAGCACCAACAGCCACACCACCCGCTTCCGCGCCACCGTTAACAAATTGGTTTGGAAATAATCATCCCCCCCCGACTGCACCCCTCCTAAGGTGTAGATATCCTCCGTCGCTTCCCGCTCCAAAATATCCAGCACATCATCGACGGTAATAATCCCCACCAGGCGAGATTCCGAATCAATCACCGGCAACGCCAAAAAATCATAATGTTGGATCATCCGTGCTACTTCTTCCTGATCCGTATCGGTATGGGCGGCGATCACATCGCGGGTCATAATATCGCGAATAATCTGCGCCGGTTCCACCGCCAGGATCATGCGCAGGGAGACTGTGCCGGTGAGATGGCGGGAGGCATCGGTGACATAGAGGGTGTAAATCGTTTCGAGATCATTGGCGACGGGGCGCAGTCGGGCCAGAGCTTGGGAGACGGTCAATTCCTCCTTGAGGGAAATATATTCCGTCGTCATCACCCGGCCGGCGGTTTCCGATTTATACCCCAAGAGGCGGGCTGTGGCCTGGCGTTCTTGATCACTCAGATGAAGCAAATACTTACGCACCACCTTTGCCGGGAGTTCATCAAAGAGCCGCGCCCGGTCATCGGGGGACATTTGATCAACAATTTCCAAAACTTCCGGCAGCTTAAATTCCTCTAACAGATCCTCCTGCACGGAAGGATCGAGGTGTTCATAGACCTCGATCGCCTCATCTTTCCCCAATAACCGGAAGGCAATCACCTGAGATTTATCCGGTAGCTCCTCAATCACATCGGCGACATCCGCTGGCTGCACCGGTTGCAACAAGGCTTTAGCCGCGTCAAATTGCCCTTGCTCCAAATAATCCACCAGGCGCGATCGCACCTCATCTTGAAGCTCACTACGGGATTGTTGGGGGTTTGTCGCATTCCAGGTCATGGCAATGTTCCTCCTAGGATTTGAGCAAAGGAAGGCAGGGCCTGTTAAGCCTAACCCTGATGAGTTTAGCAATCTAGGGGGATCTGCGGCCCGTTAACCCATCATTTTGCGCCCAGAAGGCCGGATCAGGGACAATCTGCTGTACAACAGGGGAAGCCTAATGTGATTTTGAGGAGACACAGCGGTGAACTACGAGATCCGCTACAAACCCGCTTTTGCTGCCATTTTCATCACCCTAGAGCCAGGGGAGCGGATCACCGCCGAAGCGGGAGCCATGGCCAGCATGGATGCGGGCATTACCATGACCACACAATTTATGGGGGGGTTGATGCCCGCCTTATTACGCTCCTGGTTTGGCGGCGAAAGTCTTTTCACCAACACCTTTATCAATCGCACCCCTGAACCCAAAACCCTCGTTTTGAGCCAAGCCATGATTGGCGATATTGAGGTGCTGCAATTGGGGGGGGAAGAGAACGCATCCCTCTGTTTAGAAGGAGGAGCCTACATTGCCAGCACCGCCCGCATTGACCTCTCGGTGCGGTGGGCCGGGTTTAACAGTTGGCTAGCGGGGGAGGGGCTGTTTAAGCTCCTCGTCAGCAGTAAGGGGCGGGGGTTGGTGTTTTTTGGTGGCTATGGCGGCCTGACCCGGCGACAGGTGACGGGGGATTTTATTGTTGATTCGGGGCATTTGGTGGCCTATGAGCCGAGTATTAGCCTCAATGTCCGGTTTGCAAAAGGGATCATCGGCTCGATCGCCTCTGGAGAAGGGATGGTCAATCACCTCAAGGGCAATGGCATGATTTACCTACAATCCCGCAGTATTGACAGTTTTGTGCAATTTTTACGGCGGAAAATTCGCTAGGGATTATGGAAATTGAATTACTACATCAACCGGATAGTGCGATCGCCAAAATCCACCTGGCCCCAGGGGAAGAACTAATCGCCCAAGCCGGGGCCATGGTGGCAATGAGCAGCCACATCAACCCCAGCACCAGCCTCCATCGGGGCAAAGGAGGCAGCCTGATGGGGGCCGTTGGTCGGATGTTGGCAGGACAATCGCTCTTTCTAAGCGTGTTTCGCACCGCCATCCCAGCGGAAATTTTCCTCGCCCCTAAATTAATGGGGGATCTATTGATTTGTGATCTAGCCAACAGTAACCTTGTGGTACAGTCCGGTTCCTATCTCGCCAGCGCCAGCACCGTTAATCTGGATTTAGGGTTTCAAGGTTTAAAATCCGTCTTCTCCGGAGAGGGGCTGTTTTGGCTCGACCTCAGCGGCATCGGTTCAGTGCTCCTCACCTCCTTTGGTGGCATTTATACAATCCCCGTCAATGGCGAATACATTGTAGACACCGGCCATATTGTCGCCTTTGAAAAAAGCCTGAGTTTTACCATTGATAAAGCAGGGGATAGTTGGCTGGGATCATTCTTAGGGGGTGAGGGTTTCGTCTGTCGCTTCCAAGGTCAGGGAAAAGTCTATTGCCAAACCCATAACAACTATGCCCTCCGTCGCCAAGTGGGGAGCAAACTCAGCACCCGTTAAGTCCTCATCTTTACCCGAAAAACCTATGGCTGCTCACGACGAATACCATTACACCATTGACCATGCTCCCGCCTATGCTTCCCTGATTTTGAACCTCAAACCCAATCAAACCGTGGTAGTGGAAGCCAGCGCCATGGCAGCGATGGATAGTTGCATTCAGATGGACACTAAAGTCCGAGGCGGGGCAATGCAGGGCCTGAAACGGATGCTCGGCGGAGAATCATTGTTTATGAATGAATTTACCGCCCAAGGTCAGGGGGGGCAATTGTATGTCTCTCCCGGTGTGCCGGGGGATATCCAGCATTATCGCCTGGGCGGGAGTCAAGATAGTTTAATGGTGCAATCCTCCGGCTTTGTGGCAGCTAGCCCGACGGTGAATGTGGACAGTCAGTTTCAGGGGTTGAAGGGGTTTTTTAGTGGGGAGTCGCTGTTTTTATTGCGGCTGACCGGGGCGGGATCGGTGTGGTTTAGTTCCTATGGGGGGATTGTTGAAATTCCGGTGGAGGGGAGTTATGTGGTGGATACCGGCTACATTGTCGCCTTTGAGGAGTCCCTGAGCTATCACGTTGAAATGCTGGGGGGATTATCTTGGCGCGGCATCCGCACAGGACTTTTAGGGGGAGATGGTTTGGTTTGTCGTTTTCAAGGCCGGGGCCGGCTCTGGATTCAGTCCCGCAATTTATACAATTTGGTGAATTTTCTCCGGCCGATGCAAACCAGCAGCAGCAGTTAAAACTCACATTCCGCAGGTTTAGACTAATGATGTGAGTCAATGGTGCGTCAGGGAAAAAATCAATCGTCAACAGGATGACTGATCCCGTCTGACGCACCCTACAATCAATGCCACAATCAATGCCACAATCAATGCGTAGGGTGCGTCAGGGCGATAACCCAGGACGAAAAAGAGGAGCTTAACGGCTGACGCACCATTGAAGCAACCAATGATTTGACATCCTCCCCGACCTAAAGGCACGGGGATTCCCAGTCTGCCTACATTAAGTAGACTCCTGATGGGTAGACAGACAAGCAACTGCCCCTGATCGGGGTCTAACACTGCTTAACGCCTGTCCATTCAGGTCGGCTTGCCCAGCCGCCAAAACATTAAGTTTTAATGATGCAATCATACCATAGACAGGAAAAACTGGATCAATAAATTGGACGAGAAAAGCCGCCCTAAAAGGGCGGGGCTTCAGACCCATTAATTTTGGTGAGTCAATGGTGCGTCAGGGAAAAAATCAATCGTCAACAGGATGACTGATCCCGTCTGACGCACCCTACAATCAATGCCACAATCAATGCCACAATCAATGCGTAGGGTGCGTCAGGGCGATAACCCAGGAGAAAAAGAGGAGCTTAACGGCTGACGCACCATTGATCGAGTCTTGAGCAACCTGCCCAATGTTGATTAAAAGGGGATATCCTCCTCATCCTTGGCAATTTTGAGGGAGATTGACTCCCGCAGCGATTCTTCAAGTGGGAGCAAATCCCAAACGGGTTTTAGGGGTTTTTGCCATTCCTTCGTGAGCCTGATGGGTAAATTGGGAGGGGGAAGTTGGTGGGTTTGGGTGATGGTGAGGAGATCAGCAAAGGAGACTTTGTACTCGGTGGTGGTCGTTTTTTGATAGCGTACCCCGTTGCAATGGGTGGATTGTTGGGCGGCCATGGCCTGCTTCAGGCGGTCTTTAATGCTGTCGTATTCTGTTTTCACCGCTTCATATTTGAGGCTGATTTGTCGATAGGCTAGGGTGAGGGCATCTAAATCTTCCTGGGCGGGATCGCGGCTGAGTTGCGCGGCTTGTGCTTGCAGGATTAGCAAGGCTTGGTGGATTTGCGGTAGCACAATTACATCGAGGGCAGCGTAATCGATTTGGGCTGTGGTGAGGGGCCGTTGTCCCCAATCACCGCCCTGCTCGGTTTTATCGAGGCAGAAATTGCAGAGATGGGCAGCGAGGGTATTCAGTTTGTAGTTGTCAACGGGGAGTAGTGCGGGGGGGATGGCTCTGGCGATTTTGAGGGTGCAGGTGATGTTTTGGGCGCGGGTTTTGTCGAGGAAGCGGAGATCATAGCTGGCATTGTGAAAGACTTTTTCGATTTGGGGATTGGCGATAATCGTGGTGATAAAGGTTTCGATCAAATCCGGCTGATCTAAAACATCGAGGAGCAAAACCTGATCTTCATCCCCCCCTGGATCGGTTTGGGCTTGGATCAGGGCGATGCGACGGTTTTTGCTCAGATAGGCGGCGGTTTCGGTGTCGAGCCAGAGGATGGGATATTGGGCGAGATGGGCGATCGCCTCCCGAATTGCTCCGGCATGGGTTAAATATTGCACGGCATTTCCCTTAAAAAACAAGCTAGGGCATTGCTATCAAGTTATCATCTAACATCACAATCACGCCACGTTCCCGCAATCGTCCCATCAGTCGGGTGACTGTCACCCTTGTGGAGCCGATGGCACTGCCTAAATGGGCATGGGTGAGGGGAAAGGGGAGGCGGTAGCCGGTTTGCCAAGGCTCACCGCATTCTTCCATCAACAGGGTTAACACCCCCAAGAGGCGGTCAATGGTGCGCCGCTGCCCCAGGGTACTGAGCCAGAGGAGTTTGCGCTGGTGTTGATAACGAAATGCTGCCCAGATGTTTTGGTGAATTTCGGGCCATTGTTCCAAATCTGGCCAATAGAGCCAAATCACTTTGGTGTCATCCACATGGGCATAGGCATGAAAATGAAAGGGCGATCGCGCCACAAATTCAAAGGGCAACCCCGCCCGCACAAATCCTAAAAAAACCTCCTCTGGCTCCTCCAGTAAGATCGGGGGACGACTACAGGGGGCTGGGGTTTGGGTCATCCCCATCAGGCGAATGGCCCCCTGCTCCACCCAATACAACAACCCTGGCCGGGCGGGAATCGGTTCATCTTTGGCAAAGAGGCGATCGCGATAGTGGGCTTTGGCCCAATCGCAAATCGGTTGCGAGGCAATGGTGGGGGGAACGATTTCAGCAAGGGGGACAGGTGCTAGCATGAGGCGTTGAACTGCTCAGTCAAGGTTAGGAAACAGGATCGACGGGTGATCGGTGAGGATCTGCTTTGGCCGGGAAAGGATGAATATTGCGTTGGAGCGATCGCGCCGATGATGGGGCCACTTTCACTAAAATCGCAACTACAACAGCAATTGGCGCAACAATTATCGGCGGTGGGGATCGCAACAAGCCCTACGGAGGTTCATGCCTTGCCAATTTATCGAGTCCGTCAAGTTTATCCTGTGATTTATCGTAGTCCCATTGCTCAACAATGGGCCAAAATACGGAATAGGAATTCACAAACTTTGATCACCCATTTATGCCAGGGGGGGGGATGGGTGGCGGTTCCCCAGCGGGAAGTGGTGGATTGGTACTGGTCAGATGGGGCGATCGCCCAGGGGTTAACGGCGGTTTTTCAGCAATGGTTGAGCTTAGAACCCGGGCAATTTGGGAAGTTTGAGCCAAATGTGGCGGTTGACTATACCCGCACCCGTTGGCAGGATTTATTACAATTGGCGCAACAATCTCAATTGCTCACCCCTCCCATCCCCTGGGGGGCCTTGACCGTAAGTGATTATACGTTGGTGACGGCGTTAATCGATTTTGGCGATCGCCTCGCCACCCACCCCGATGCCCCCCGTTTGCCCCTCTGTCAAGCCAGTTTGGACTATTACGCCCAGCATCGGATTTGGGGGAGCGATCGCCCCCTGGCCCAAGCCAGAGCCGGGTTAATCGCCCTCACCCATTACTGTTTAACGATCTAGCCCAAACCCAAAACCCTGCTCCTCATCGAGAAGCAGGGCTAAGGAAAATGGAAAATGTTGACGCTCTAGAGAATCCGGTTATAGCGTTGATCTGCGTAGGGGCGAAAAATTTTTGTGCCTCCGGCAGGCTTACGCCAACGCCCCTACAACTCAGCGGATTACCAGTGAGGCGAGGGCCTATTTCAGCGCCGTTTCCACAACTTTTGCAAACGCATCGGGGTCAATCACCGCCAATTGCGCTAACATCTTGCGATTTAGTTCAATATTGGCAAGCTTCAGCTTGTTGATTAACTGGCTATAGCTGATATCGTGCAGGCGAGCCGCAGCATTGATCCGCACAATCCACAGACGGCGGAAATCCCGTTTGCGACGACGGCGATCGCGATAGGCATTGCGTAATGCCTTCATCACCTGCTGGTTTGCTGTACGGAACAGCCGAGAGTGGGAACCCCGGAAACCTTTGGCCAGTTTGAGAATTTTTTTACGACGTTTGCGGGCGACGTTACCCCGTTTTACCCTTGCCATAGTCTTTCTCTACAGTCTTCTCATAAATTAATGTTAGAATCAGGCTGCTTTATCTGGTTAGAGATAGGGCAGCATCAAGCGCACGTTTTCTTCATCCCGCTCATGGACAAGGGCGAGATTAGACAAGCGTCGGCGTTTTTGCTCAGAGCTTTTGTGCTCAAGAATGTGGTTCTTGAAGGCTTTGCGACGACGGATTTTTCCCGTCCCGGTGGCTCTAAACCGTTTAGCAGCAGCCCGTTTGGTTTTGAGTTTCGGCATGGATTTGGCTCAATGCGACACAATTTTTTATTATACCCCATAACTTTTAAATTCAGCAAGCTTAATTGTCTAACTGCCTCCTCCCACCCGACCTCCCATGAAGCTGTTAAATGAGATTACCCTCCGTACCCCGGAAAGCGTTGAACTGACGTTTACCTTGGCCGGCATCGGCAATCGGGCCTATGCGCTCCTAATTGATTATGTGCTGTGGAGCCTGGTGTTATTGGTGTTTCTGTTCTTTTGGATCGCCATGTTCGACCAGAGCGAGGCGATCGCCACCCTCACCGGCATTGCCGCCGAAACCATTACCCTCTGGATTGCCGCCCTGGGTTTAATCCTGGGGTTTTGTCTTTATATGGGTTACTTCATCGCCTTTGAAGTGTTATGGCAGGGGCAAACACCGGGAAAACGGTTTGTGAAAATTCGGGTGATTCGGGAAAATGGTCGGCCTGCCCGTCTGCCCCAGGCAACGCTGCGATCGCTCCTGCGCCCGGTGGATGATCTCTTTTTTCTGGGGATGCTGTTAATTATTTTCAGTCGGCGGGAAAAACGGATCGGGGATTGGTTGGCGGGAACGGTGGTGATTCAGGAAGCCACCACCCCGAAGCGGCAAATTTTGCAAATTTCCCCCGCCTCCGCCGCCTATGCTGAAACCCTCCCAGAATTGGCCCAATTGGATCGCCTCACCCCAGAGCAATTCACCGTCCTGCGCAGCTATTTCCAACGGGCTCCCCAACTCCACCGCCTCGCCCGCCTCCAAAAAAGCCAAGAACTCGCCGCCCAAGTTCAAGCAATTATCCAATTACCAACGCTGCCCTTAGATAACCTCAGCGAGCACGAATTTCTCGCCGCCGTTTACCAGGCTTACCAAACCCAAATGAGCGATCGCCTTTAGTTGGCTCAATCAATGGTGCGTCAGCCGTTCATCTGCTTTTTTCCGTCATGGATTGCTCAATCTGACGCACCCTACAATTCAATCGTAGGGTGCGTCAGACCGCATGAATGGTGATGTGGGTGGTTGAATTCCGTCTGACGCACCGCCGCTCCAATCTACAATCGAATACCAGATCAGCAGCCGTGAGCCGGATTAGGAATTGATCAGGGTTTGGCGGGGTTTAAAGGTTTCAATTTGGCGAATTTGCTCATAAAGGGCTTCCTCTTCTGGGGAAACTGTCGTCGGGATCACCACTTGAATTTCCACAATTTGATCCCCCCGTTTGCCCTCTTCTTCCTGGGGAAAACCTTTATTGGCGAGGCGCAACTTTTGGCCCGATCGCACCCCCTTCGGCACATTCATTTTCACCAACCCATCCAACGTCGGCACTTCCACTAAACCCCCTAAAATCGCCTCGCTAGGCGTAACGGGGACTTGACAAACCACATCACTGTTTCGCAACGTAAAGCGATCGTGGGGTTCAACGGTGATTTTTAGATATAAATTGCCGCCGTTTAAACCCTGGCCCCGGAGCCGGATTTTTTGGCCGTCCAACATTCCGGCAGGCATATCGACTTCGAGCGATCGCCCATCTTCAAGGCGAATCCGCTCCCGCCCCCCCCGATAGGCCTTCTCTAAGGGTAGGGAAAGGCGAGCCTCCACATCGCGGGGCCGTTGGGCGGGAGGGCGTTCGGTTTTGGTGCGGCGCTGACGGTAAGCCTCCGGCGTTTTTGCATCCATGCGCACTTGACTCGTCGTTTCTTGATTGAGCAACTCCTCAACGAAACGGTTAAAGTCGGTGTAATTTTTCGGGTCGAAATTATCCGGGGCAGGGCGGCCACCGTTGCTGCGGTTGGGCTTGCGCTTGCTGCCATTTTGCCAAAACCGCGTAAATTGATCATATTGCGATCGCCGCCCCTCATCGGACAGCACCTCATAGGCTTCATTAATATCCTTAAATTTATCCTCCGCCCGTTTATCCCCCGGATTCATATCCGGATGATACCGCCGCGCCAAACGGCGAAACGACCGTTTCACCTCCTCCGGTGAAGCTTGGGATTCAATTTCTAAAATCGCGTAGTAGTTGCGGAAATTCTCCATACACTGTGGGATTTTGGAATAATGGGTTGGGAATGGGGAATGGGGAACAGGGAATAGGGAATAAGCAGATTTTAATCACCCTATGACTGTTCTAACCGGGTTTAGAACCAATCATCATCATCGTCCCAATCATCATAATTGGGGCGCGTTGAACGGCGGCGCTCTGGGTCGGGATATCGATCATTTGCGGGCCGATTCCCGTTAGCAGATCCATCCGTATTAGCGGATCCATCCCAACTCCGGTTATCCCCAACCCGAGGCCGCTCCGGGCGATTGGGGCGGGGTTCTTGATAGGGCGATCGCTCTACCCGCCGGGTGGGGGGGGCGCTGTAGGGATCATCGTAGGGCGGGTTTTTATAAGGAGAACTATAGGGGGAGCGGTAGGGATCGGGTTCAGGGTAACGCTCCGATTTACCATACCCATCCCGCTTTTTATCCCCCGAAAACGTCCGCTTAATGGAGCCAAAGAAATCATCATCATCCCCATCGTCATACTGTGATCGCACCTCCCGATTCAACTCATAGAGAGCATCTTGCAAATCTGCATAGGTGCGATCAATACCCCGCTCATCATCCCGCTCTAACGCCGCCTCCAACTGCTGCACTAAACCATCAATCTGCCGCCGGTAATAGCTGGCGAACTGCGTGCCAAAATCTAGCACAATTTCCCGCAGTCGCCGCTGGGATTGATCAATTAACGCCTTCGAGCGGTTGCGTTTTTCCACCCGCTCCCGCCGCTCCCGATCCTGCTGGGCAAAACTTTCTGCCTCCTGAAGCATCTGGTTCACCTCCGATTGACTCAGGGTCGAAGCTTCCTGAACAACAATGGTTTGCTCCCGGCCCGTCGTGCGATCCATCGCCGTCACCTGCAAAATACCATTGGCATCAATATCAAAAGCCACCTGGATTTGCGGCACACCACGGGGGGCCGGCGGCAGGCCCGTCAGCTTAAACCGGCCTAAGGATTTATTATCCTTGGCCATTTCCCGCTCCCCTTGGAGGATATGGACTTCCACCACCGTTTGATTGTTTTCCCCTGTGGAAAAAATATCGGAACGGCGCACCGGAATCGTCGTATTGCGGGGAATCAGCTTCTTCATTGCGCCGCTGATCGTTTCCAGTCCTAAAGATAACGGCGTAACATCCAGCAACAGCACATCTTTCACCACCCCGGAGAGAATCCCCGCCTGGATCGCCGCCCCCACCGCCACCACCTCATCAGGGTTGACGTTTTGGTTGGGTTCGCGATCGATGAACATCCGCACCAGAGCTTGAACCATGGGCATCCGCGTGGAGCCGCCAACGAGGACAATTTCGTCAATTTGCCGGGGGGTCAGGCCCGCATCCTTCACCGCCCGCTTAATCGGTCGCTGAATCCGACCGAGTAAATCCCCACAGAGTTCTTCAAATTGGGCGCGGTTCAGTTGGGTTTCGATATGTTTGGGGCCGTCCTCGGTGGCGGTGATAAAAGGCAGGTTAATTTCTGTGGTGGCCACGCCGGAAAGCTCAATTTTGGCCTTTTCGGCAGCTTCCGTGAGGCGCTGGAGGGCTTGGCGATCGCTCGTCCGCAGATCAATCCCTTCTGCGGCTAAAAACTGCTCCGCCAACCAATCCACAATCCGCCGATCAAAATCATTCCCCCCCAACTGCGTATCACCACTGGTAGCCCGCACCTCAAACACACCATCCCCCACTTCGAGGATCGACACATCAAACGTCCCGCCCCCCAAATCAAAAACCATAATTGTTTGATTTTCCTTGCGGTCTAACCCATAGGCCAGGGAGGCGGCGGTGGGTTCATTGATAATCCGCAACACATCCAACCCGGCGATCTTCCCTGCGTCCCTTGTCGCCTGCCGTTGGGAATCGTTGAAATAAGCCGGAACCGTAATCACCGCCCCCGTCACCGGCTCCCCTAAATACCGCTCCGCATCTTCCGTCAGTTTGCGGAGAATTTTCGCCGAAAGTTCCTCCGGGGCAAAGTCCTGACGGAGGCGGGGGCAAGGAATGCGGACATTGCCGTTATCATCACGGCGCACCGTGTAGGCAACGCGGCGAGATTCGGTGTTTAACTCACTATACGTCCGGCCAATGAAGCGTTTTAAGGCATAGAACGTATTTTGAGGATTCAGCACCGCTTGACGGCGAGCCAACTGCCCGACGACTAACTCCCCATCCTTATTAAAACCGACCACAGAGGGAGTAGTACGCATCCCTTCAGCGTTGGCAATGACGAGGGGTTTGCCCCCATCCATGATGGCCACAACGGAGTTGGTGGTTCCCAAATCAATGCCGACTACTCTTCCCATGCCTCTTGAACAAATGTTAAGTCGTTGTTGTTTATTGTATCTTGCTACAGCTTGTCCTTAGCGTCTAGGTGCGGTCATCGCGAACCCACTCTCCACTTCCTACTTCCCACTTCCTACTTCCCACTTCCTACTTCTCACTTTCCCCTCCCCCCTCCCCACGATTTTGTAACCAATTTATCTGCATTAACCTCGCAATATGCGATAAACGCCTTGGGGAGTGTTAACCCGTAACCCTTGGATCAAGAGAAACCCATGGCCAACGATAGCGAATATTTGAAACAGGAAGAAGCGACCCGTGTGCGGGTTCTCAGTGAAGCCCTGCCCTACATTCAGGCCTTTGCTGGGCGTACAGTGGTGGTGAAGTATGGGGGGGCGGCGATGAAAGATGGCAGCCTCAAGGATAAGGTGGTGCGGGATATTGTTTTCTTGTCCTGTGTGGGGGTGCGGCCCATTGTGGTGCATGGCGGTGGCCCGGAAATCAATAGCTGGCTAGCAAAGCTGGGCATTGAACCTCAGTTTAAAGATGGGCTACGGGTCACGGATGCCGATACGATGGATGTGGTGGAAATGGTCTTAGTGGGCCGGGTCAATAAGGAAATTGTCTCGTTGATCAACCAAGCGGGGGGCGCGGCGGTGGGCCTCTGTGGTAAAGATGGGGATTTAATCCGTGCTCGCCATGTGGGCCAAGAGGGGGTCGGGTTTGTGGGGGAAGTCAGCACCGTTGATACACGGTTGATTAAAACGTTGGTGGATGCGGGCTATGTGCCGGTGATTTCCAGTGTGGCAGCGGATGAGGAGGGCCAAGCCCACAATATTAATGCGGATACGGTGGCGGGGGAAATTGCGGCGGCCCTGGAGGCGGAAAAGTTGATTCTGCTGACGGATACGGCGGGGATTCTCCATGATTATCAAGATCCCTCGACGCTCTACGAAAAGCTGGATATTCAGCAGGCGCGGCAATTGATTGATGATGGGATTGTGGCGGGGGGGATGATTCCGAAGGTGACTTGTTGTGTGCGATCGCTCGCCCAAGGGGTGAAAGCGGCCCACATTGTTGATGGCCGGGTTCCCCATGCCTTACTGTTAGAAATTCTGACGAATTCGGGCATTGGCTCGATGATCGTCGCCTCTGGACATCAAACCCTTTGACCCGATCCCCCTCCCCCTTAAAAAGGGGGAAGTTGTTATGATCCCCCTCAATCCCCCTTAAAAAGGAGGAAGTTCTTATGATCCCCCTCAATCCCCCTTAAAAAGGGGGAAGTTTTTATAATCCCCCTCAATCCCCCTTAAAAAGGGGGAAGTTTTTATTTTTATGAGTTGCGAAAACCCTCGATTCTCTACCCCGGATGGGCCGGTTCCGGGCTGGCAATGGCAGACTACGGCCCAAGGCCAGCCCTATCTCACTTGTGAGCTTCTGGGCCTCTGGCCCCACGGTTTTTTTACCCAACAGTTTGCCCCCCAAACGCCAACGGATTTGGCTCCGATTTTGGAGGGAAGTTCCCAACGGGCCTATCGCCTCAAGCAGGTACATGGCCCCATCGTGTTCACGCCCCAGGAAATTGAGGCGTTTCGGGGGGAAGGGTTTCCCGATGGGGATGGGTTGGTAACGGAGGAGCCGGGGGCTTCGGTGTGGGTGGCCAGTGCGGATTGTACGCCGGTATTGGTGGGCGATCGCACCACGGGCCAAGTGGCGGCTATCCATTCCGGTTGGCGGGGGACGGCTCAGGGCGCGGTGGGGGCAGCGGTGGCGCGGCTCTTGGCTCAGGGGAGTTTGTTAGAGGATTTAGTTTTTGCTTTGGGGCCAGCCATTGCGGGGGAAGTGTATCAAGTCACAACCCAGGTGGGGGCGCAGGTGGCGGCGAGTTTGCAAGTTTGCCAAGGGTTAACGGGGGAGGAGGCGATCGCCCTTCTCCAAGGCCAACCCGATCCCCCCCTGTTAAACGACCCCCAACCGGGGCGAATTCGCCTCGATGTGCGGCAGGTGATCCGCCGTCAGTTAATCGAGTTAGGGGTAGAGGAGAAGGGGGTGGCGATCGCCCCCTGTTGCACCTACCAACAACCGAATTATTTCTTTTCCTACCGCCGCACCCACGCCAAAAACGTCCAGTGGTCGGGCATCCTCAGCATTGCCCCTAGGGGTTAAAATCAAACAAATCCCACCGACCGCCATGCTCACCGTTCAACCCCTCACAGCGGCCCAAATTTTTCAGCCGGTTTAATCGTTAAAACCCTGCGCTCAAGGTTGATAATTGGCATAGACCCATCAAGACTCTCCCCATGAGCAAATCCAACCCTAAACCCAAAGACCAAAAAACCGCCGAAGGACTCCGCACCGAAGAGCGAGCCTGGGGAACCGTCACCGTCCTTGAAGAAGGCTCCCGCTATCGCATCAATCGCATTGAAGTCAAACCCCAACACCACATCAGCACCCAAATGCACTACCACCGCAGCGAGCATTGGATTGTCGTGGCAGGGACAGCCAAGGTGGTTTGTAATGGCCAGGAAACGCTACTGATGCCCAAACAATCCACCTATGTACCCATGAACACGACACACCGGGTCGAGAATCCGGGGGTGATTCCATTGGTGATGATTGAAGTCCAAAATGGCGAATTTTTGGGAGATGAAGATATCATCCGCCTGCCGGATCCGGATCAATCCCCTGACCCCTAGTGGGCAATTTGACCCCTCAGGGAATGTTAATTTCTCCTCTGTTGAGCGTCTTTGCTCAGTGCCTCAAATTCGGTTAAGTGATATTAAGGAACGGTGCGTCAGACCCAATTTAACCCCCAAAATCATCAATAATCCTGTCTGACGCACCCTACCATTGAATCGTAGGGTGCGTCAGATCGTTAATCCGCGACGCAAAAGATCAGCGTAACAACTGACGCACCATTGATTCAGCAACCGCCTGTCGGATCAAAGCCAAAAAAATCCCTCCGAAGAGGGACAAGGCAGTGATTGGGGTTAGACCTATCCCCCGCCTCAAGTTATTGCACAATTAAAAAAAATAATGTTGTGCAGAAGGGGCAAGATTCAGATCAACCCAGGCAGACACAAGGATAAAAGAGCAGCTTCTCCCGTCAATAAATAATTGACTTGGCATGAGGATATTTTGAGGAATGTACCATGATGAATTAGAGACAGTTATTTTGATCATTTTCTGAGCTATATTGTCGTAGGCGATTTAGACCCGACGACCAATGAATAGGTTGTAAACCAAGCCGATCAGTGCTAATACCAAGAGAATGTGAATTAAGCCGCCACCGATGTTGATAGAAAATCCGAGCACCCAAAGGATAAACAGAACGACGATCGCAGTCCATAACATATTTCCCATAACGTTCTCCCTGAGCAATTGTGATACCAATTGTCTAAATGGAAGCTACACATAAAGTGATTCAGGGAAAGGGCTTAAGCCCCTTTTTCTGTCGCTTGACCTTGGAGAATTGGTATAATGATCAAATGAATGGATTAATTGATCAGATTTTCTGCCGCAGACTTGACATCTTCAACCGTGCTTTTGAACTGATTTTCCACTTGTTTCACCTTACCCATGATTTGGTCTTCAGTATTATTAACATCACTGGCAATATTGCCCGTTGTTTCCTCAAGAAGCTTCGCTTCCATGTCCTTTGCATTTTGAGCATCATGGCGCAATTGGCTTTCTGCCTGCTTCGCTTGACCCATGAGTTGATCCTTCGGATCGCCCGTCACATTACCTACCAGTTCCTGAGCCTTGCCTTCCAGACCTTTCGCCGTAGCTTGGGCATTGCCAAATCCCCAAGCTAAAGGGCCTGAACCTGGAGCTACTTGGCCAAGGGTTACTGTCAATAGAGGGGTAGCTGAAGCATTACGAGCTGTAAAACCGCTAGCGGTTGAGATAAAAAACATCAAACCAAATGAAATTAACAAATGAATTGTTTTGCGCAATGAGGTCATGGGATTCTCCAAGATTTATGAATGGATCTAGGCAAGGATGAGCTTGCCTAGATATAGCTAGACTATGGAACTCAACAGATTAATCGCAGGTGAGAACCATGGGGCAGCAGGGGAGTTACTTCAGTGCGTTTTCGATGTTATCTTTACCATCTTCAACGGCTTTTTCGACCTTGGCCTCAGCTTGTTTAGCTTTACCCTTAGCCTGGCCTTCATGATCGTCAGTCATTTTGCCAACGGCTTCTTGAGTTTTACCTTCAAGATCTTTGGCGGCTGTTTTCGCTTTATTACCTAAACCCATGATCTGTCTCCAGTAAATGTGAGCAGAAAACCAAAGTTAGACTGCGTTAAAGTCAAAATTTTCTTGGTCTTCTCCCCCATCCTAATCAGGCAATGATGAAGTTCATGGTTTATTTGATTGATCCTCAAATAAAAAAGAGTTACACAATATACCCCAGCGCTAAGTACAGGACAAAAGTTGTAGGGAGTGAAAAAAGTCAGCATCATTGGATGGAGAAGGATTGAGCACCAGATGGCGCAAATGATCCAACCCCAACCGAAACAGACTTTTGCTGCGGCGACCATG
>Ga0316611_1000164_pt1 | contig 26852 bp, 22 predicted proteins | sample MIS2016202_MG_FD_207675 | JGI IMG/M metagenome (GOLD analysis project Ga0316611, IMG submission 207675) | Microbial mat bacterial communities from Middle Island sinkhole, Lake Huron, Michigan, United States - MIS.2016.202 | ecosystem: Environmental > Aquatic > Freshwater > Lake > Sediment... | reverse complement strand
CCTTCCGTGAGCAGATATTTTAAAGGTGGACTTTTGATCTCACCATCAGGCGATCGCCCGACGAGGGTTAATTCCCTAATTTGGCTAACGTTGGACAAACGCCAACTTAAACGGGCTTCGTTATCTAGATCGGGTTTTGGTTTAATTAATCGCAATTGGGTGGGGCTTGCGGCAATTCCTAAAGCCGTAAAAAGTACTCGGTTTTCTAAAGCTTCCCAAATAACTAGAGTTTCCTTCTCTTTTGCGGGTAAAGTCTCAGGATTGGCAGAATTATCTGATGGCTTTAAGTTTTCTTTAGCAATTGTGGTTGATACTAGAGTTGGCAGTACAGGTTTAGACTCAGTGTAGAGAGGCTTAGTTGAAGCAAATTCTAAAATCTGGGCTTGGGGGACAGGCTCGACAATAATTTTACTGGTTTTGGCGAGGGGTAAACTTCTAGTTTTAGGATTTTTAGAAGCCAAATTCATTTGAAAGATATATTGACTGGGCTTGCGGGCATCGGTGGGAACGTTTTGACAGAGTAATTCTCGATCAATGAAACAGTATTCTTTTAATTCGGAAGGAATTCCATTACTGAAGTTGTAGGTTACGGGCTGGCTCAGGGTAGTTTGATCTTCTGATAGTCCTTCTAATTTGATTTCTTTGACTAGTTCAGGATTAGTAATTCGCCAACGCAGACGGATTGCTTCGTTATTTACTTCTCGATAGTTGGGTGATTCGGAACTAAATTCGACTACGGTAGGGACATCGGGCGGACGGAAGAAGAACCACCAAATTAAGAAGATAATTGTGCCAATTATGCCTAAAATGCCGATAATCACTAACACAAGTTGCCAACAAGGACGCGCAGGAAGGATTAGATTTCCTGAGTAGCGATCGCTGACTATGGGCAACCCTTGTTTATCTTCCACTTCGATAATGAAACTTAGGGAGCGATCGCGAAAAAATTGGGGCTTACATTTTTTAGTTGGTTCCACTTCGAGATTAATTCTCGTATTGCTATAGGGAGCGATTTTAGTGTCTTCAATATTAAATAGATAAGTTAATAAACCCTCCTGTTCGGGGCTACTGGCGCGGACTGTAAACTCACGCGCAATGTTACTATTACTGCGAAAACGCATTTCATAGAGAGATGGCTGATTTCTTAATCTAGTGACTAAAGTTACTAATTGGATATCTAATTGATAAATTGGTAGAATTTCAAAATAGACAATATCCAATAGAGTTAAGTCAGGATTATTTGCCGAATGAACACGGATCGTTGGTGAATAAATTCCTGCCCACACATCTATGGGCGGCTTAAAAATTAAGGTGATTTGTCCTTGACTGTTAGGGTTAAGTGGTAAGCCTTCCGAAGCTTCAATTACGCCGACTAAAGCAAAGCTCTCAGGATAGTAAATGGATATCCATTTTGGATCGAGATCTGGTACGGTGATGTGAAAGCGATCAACCCGTTCCGAACGGTTGTTAATGGAGATCAGAATCTGCCAAACCTCTCCTGAGCGCATTTGGTGCGGATTAATCGAGGAAGTGCGCGGAATGGTTGCAAAAGTGGGATCGTTGATTCTGATTACTTCTTGAATGGAGGGAGTAACCAAGACACGCCCTTTGTACTGAATGGGAGTGTCTTCGGGATAATGTTGGGGAGCATCAATGATGATCCTGTAGCTATATTCTTTGGGAAGTGCAGTTGGTGGTACTTGAATTTGGAAAACCACTTCACAACTTTGCCCCATGCTTAGGGCTAGGCGCTCCAAAGGAACAAGACACCAACCAAAAATTGAGCTAGAGTCTTGATCGATCGCTACACTGACGACGGCACTGCGATCGCCCTGATTGGTGACAGTAACACATAGCTCAAAACTCTCACCCGTCGCAATCGAAATATTTCCTGATGGGTTGAGAATGATGGAGAGGGGGCGGCTGGCTACCGATGCTAAGGGGATGACCTCATCAATGGGATTAATGCTATGGCTTTGCTGGCGGCGAAAATCGATCGCATAGTAATTCACGCCTTGACTGGTGATTAATTCAATAAATCCTTGACTAATCAGTGATTCAATTTCTAGCAGCGTTTCTTCAGGATTAGCGTCAATACCTGCGGCGATCGCCTCTAGAGTTGCTTCACGATCGCGCATAATCCAATTAATAATTTGTTGCTGCTGTGCAGATAGCGTCAAAATATCCACCATATTTAATCCTGCATTCTGCTCAATATTCTCGATATCACGGTTATTATCGCTATTAGCAGAAAATATACTTGGGATATTGGGGTTACTCCTCATAGGTTGCAGGATTTTTTTGATTTAACTTAATTTCGGGTTTACTATAGGTAATGCTTTGTGCTATTTATGCAAGACTTTAATTACTTTACAACCCAATGCTTTATAAAAGGTTAGGACTTACGCAAAACCTAAATCGCCCTCATCCCCCAACCCCTTCTCCCGTTCTGGGAGAAGGGGAGTAAGAAATTATTCTTGTTCCCCTCTCCCTTGATGGGAGAGGGGCTAGGGGTGAGGGTCTTAGCAAATTCTGCGTAAGTCCTAAAAGGTTTTAGCTGATCACAAATTTAAGTCCTAATCACAAAGAAAATGTGTTAAAGATAGGTTGAATAAAGATGAATGAAAATGACCTCAAACAGCAACTAGACCTAGAGATGGAAAGTATCGGTATTAACAAGCTTACGGAAGTTGGCAATATAGCCGTATCGATGGGACTCATTGCTGGTCATGGATTTCGGGGTGGTAAGTATGAAATTCTGCAAAAGGGACAGGTGATCTTACTGCCAGTAAACGAAGCCGCCGATTATTTGGAGCAATTGATTAAGACAGTAATTGCTCCATGACCATATCATCACCACTCTCTTTTACTGAAAAAGCTCTAATTCAGATCAGTCAGCGTGATTTATTTGCGGCGATCGCCAAAATTCGTCATGTTCTAGAGCAGAAAATTGCAGAACGGAAAGGAGAAACTCTCAACGCCCAAATTACCTCTATTCCTCAGTCACAGGATCTGGCTAGTAATCTTCATCGATTGTCTGAAATTTTTGGTCTTTCACTGTTTGAACGCGATTTGTTAGTGCTATGTTCAGGTATGGAATTAGATGGGAAATGGGGAGCGCTCTGTGCGGAAATAGTCAATGATCTGAACCAAGATTATCCCACCTTTAGCTTAGCTCTGTCAGTGTTAGAGCCTGCTGATTGGTCAGCCCTATCCCCATCTGCGAATCTGCGTCGATGGCAGTTGGTGGAAATCGGTTCAGGTAATGCCCTCACCACTAGTCCTTTAAGGATTAATGAGCGAATTTTGCATTATTTAATGGGAGAACAACATCTAGATGAGCGGTTGCTGAGCCTGTTGACTCTAGTTGCTAATAGCTCCGTTACCATTGACTCCCAGCGACAAATTGTGGAACAGGCGATCGCCACTTGGGTCAATGCGGCTAATCGTGACGAGGAGCAAGAATTGGTGCTGCTGCCTGTGGTGCAACTATGCGGTGAAGATGTCGTTAGCAAACAGGCGATCGCCGCCCATATTTGTGATGATTTGAATTTAAATCTTTATAAAATACCTGTTAACCTTCTGCCCCATGATTTGAGCAATTTACAGGTAATTAATCTGCTGTGCGATCGCGAATATATGCTCAATGATATGGCGCTTTTGCTGGACTGCGATCGCGATGAAGCTCCCAATCCTAATCAAGATATGGCGATTAGTTATCTGATCGAAAATACCAAATGTCCCATGATTATCAGTAGTCAATCGCGCCGCCGTCAACACCAGCGCACGCTAATCACCTTTGATGTGCGATCGCCTTCCGTTAATGAACAGCAAATCCTTTGGGAAGAAGCTTTGAGCGATCTTGATGATGAGATTACTGATTCTCTCGATGGCTCTATTCACAAACTTGTTTCCTACTTTAATCTGTCACCAAACCATATCTACAATGCGGCTCTGAAGGCTAAGAGTTTGCATCAACAACAAACTGAACATTCTTGTGAATATTCCTTTGAACAGTCATTATGGAATGCTTGCCGTTCGCAATCACGACCCCGCCTCGATGAACTCGCTCAAAGTGTAGAAACCACCGCAACTTGGGAAGATTTAATTTTGCCATCTAAAGAAAAATTTGTGCTGCATGACATCGCTGCCCATGTGCGCCAGCGTTTGACCGTCTATGAAACATGGGGCTTTGCCGAGAGAAGTCGGCGCGGCTTAGGGATTAGCGCTCTCTTTGCAGGTTCTAGCGGTACGGGTAAAACGATGGCGGCCGAAGTCTTAGGCAATGAACTACAGCTTGATGTCTATCGCATTGACTTAAGTTCGGTTATCGATAAATACATCGGTGAAACGGAGAAAAATCTCAAACGGATTTTTGATGCCGCCGAAGGTGGTGGCGTAATTTTATTGTTTGATGAGGCGGATGCTCTCTTTGGCAAACGTACTGAGGTCAAGGATAGCCACGATCGCCATGCTAATGTGGGTGTAAGCTATCTTTTACAAAGAATGGAAGCTTACCGAGGACTGGCGGTATTAACCACTAATTTAAAAAATTCCCTTGATCAAGCATTTTTAAGACGCTTACGATTTGTGGTGCAGTTTCCCTTCCCCGATGCGGAGCAACGTGCCGAGATTTGGCGAAGAGCTTTTCCTAAGCAAACCCCTATCCTCGATCTTGACTATCTCAAACTTGCAAAACTTAGTGTCGCGGGTGGTAATATTCGCAATATTGTCCTCAATTCTGCTTTTATTGCGGCGGATCATCATGAACCCGTGCAGATGAAACATATTCTCCAAGCGGCCAAAATTGAATATATTAAACTTGAGAAACCAATGATGGATATGGAAATAAAGGGATGGGTATAGGCAAACAGGCGATCGCGATTTCTTTGATCATAGCGATCGCATCAGCGACCTCAACACTGGCGGCGAATCAAAGTCATGTTGAGCAATTAATCAAAACGAAGGAATGTTCAGAGTGCGATCTTCCTGATGCGAGACTGGCAGGCGCAGATTTAATCGGTGCAAATCTGAGAGATGCTGACTTGCGTAAAGCGGATTTGCGGGGTGCAAAGCTTGATGGCGCTAAGTTTATGCGATCGAATATGTTGGGGGCAGACTTGCGTTTTGCCTTACTTTCAGGAGCTGATTTTTTAAAGGCAAACTTACTTGAAGCAAAACTCGAAGGTGCAAATTTATTTCGAGCTAATCTCAAATATGCCAATTTAGAACGGGCTATTCTCAGTCAAGTTTCCCTTAAAAATGCCGATCTTCAATTCGCAAAATTGAATGGTGCAAAGATAGATAATGCTAATCTGGAAGGAGTAAATCTTGGATTAGCGGAATTAGAGAAAGCTGATTTCACCAACTCTCGATTAAAAAAAGCAAATTTACGCCGCGCTAACTTGAGTGAAGTTAATCTCACAAGGGCGAATCTAGAGGGAGCAAGCTTAGAGGGAACTACCTTTGCGGGGGCGAATTTATTCCATACTGATTTGCGATCGAGCAAAATCGATAGTGATACTTTTTTCGATTCTAAGTGGTTTCTCGTCTGGAAAATCGTTAATCAGCGTCTTGATGGTCAAACCCTCGTTGCCGCAGATTTATCGGGCGGTAACTTTGAGAAAGCTAACCTTGCGGGCATGAATTTGGAAGATGTCAACTTTACCCAAGCCTATTTATTTATCACTAATCTGCGGCGTAGTAATCTCGTTCGCGTCAAGTTTAATGAGGCAAATTTACGCTACGCCGACTTGATGAAAGCGAATCTCACGGAAGCGGATTTTGCAGGGGCGCAGTTATCCGATGCTAATTTGGAAGGTGCAAATCTCCGTCTTGCCAATTTGCGAGAAAGTATGATCAATGAAGAGACGGTTCTCGATCGCAAGTGGCGCACTGTTTGGGAAATTATCAATCGTGGTGGAGAAGATCGCAATCTACGCGGATTTGATCTAGCGGGTGCTAATTTACGCTTGGCGCGTTTACGCGGTGCGCGACTGCTGGATGCAGATCTAAGTCAGTCTGATCTACGCGGAGCCGATTTTGTGGGCGCAAACCTGCAACGGGCTAATTTATCAGGGGCAAATCTCACGGGGGCGAATTTGCGGGGGGCGGTGTTGCAAGGGGCAAACTTTTGTGGAGCAACGATGCCCGATGGAACTATAGAAAAATGTAAGTAATCGATTCTTGTTAGTTGACCAGAGTGAACTACCAGACGTTGATGCTACGCATACAACACTGGCTTCCTGATTCATTGGGATGAGCTTTCTATACCGAGATATAGCGAGTCTTACCGTCCCTCCACAGGCAGGAGTCCTAATTCCTAAGACCCATATTTTTTCTTGCAACACGTCCCTTTAGCTTGGTTTTCACTTTGGGAGTTGGTGGTCAAGATATGGTTATTTTATCATGGATTCGCTAGCGCTCAATTTATTTTCTGGTTCGTTTTCATCCCGTCACTCATCCTGTAAACGGATAGAGTGCGGGACTTCCCACTCACACCCGCTAAAAAACTAAACTCTCAAGCAAGATAATCAAGCGCAGAAAGGGCGTGGTCAGCCATTAACCGATTTTTTGATAACTGCAAAAAGAAGGTATCAGGAAAAAAGGCTATCCCAAATTCAAAAAACGGGGTCATTCAGTAGATTACAAACAAACAGGATGGAAGCTTTCTGAAGATCGGAAATACCTAACTTTGACTGATCGCTTTAAGATTGGCAGACTCAAATTAGTTGGTAGCCGTGATTTAAACTTCTACCAGATAGAGCAAATAAAACGAGTCAAACTGGTTCGCCGTACTGATGGTTACTATGCTCAGTTTTGCGTAGATGTTGACCATAGAAAAGATTTAGAACCAAGTAGTCATTGCGGTACGGTTTTAGATCGTGACCATAATGCTGCACTGAATATCTTGGCTATTGGTTTAAATAGGGTAGGGCATACCTAAATTTCTACGCCTGGGTCGAGTTCGACCTCTACCAACTAGATAATGGTCTATTTGGTAAGTTGTCTCGCTGAATCAGGAATCTCAGTCGCGTTACTCGCTGAGAGTGTCAACATAACGCATTATGCTTCTCATAAGAAACGACATAAACTGCTATCCATGACTCATGTAATTGCATTTTTTAATCAATCAGGTGGTGTTGGTAAAACAACTGTCACTCAAAATATCGGGTATCAACTTTCCACAAAAGGGTATCGTGTCTTGCTCCTCGATATGGACCCCCAAGCATCCTTGACAACATTTATGGGGCTAGATGTAGCCCAATTAGATAAGACAATCTATGATGCTCTTGTATCTGAGACCGATGAACCGATCGCTATATTGCATGACTTACATAATATGGATCTATCCCCATCCAGTATTATCTTGGCTAATGCGGAGCAAGAGTTAGTCCTCGCCGATCAACGCGAACTAAGGCTAAAGTTACCACTCTCTCAAGTGATCGATAATTACGACTTTGTATTGATTGATTGCCCTCCCAGTCTTGGCATCTTAAGTCAAATTAGTTTAGTTGCCGCCACAGAAATTATTGTGCCGATTCAAACCCAATTCAAATCACTGATGGGAACAGATTATTTATTAAGTACGGTCAAAAAAGTGCAACGACGACTTAACAAAGACTTGAAAATTGCGGGTTTTATCCCTACTATGTTTTCCTCAGCAAATGCCCTTGATCAACGTACTCTGGAAACGATTGTTGAACAGTTATCGCCGATCGCTCAGGTGTTTTCGCCAATTCCCCGTGCTACTGCTCTAGCTGAAGCCTCAGAATATGGCAAGCCATTAGCAATATCACCGAAGAAGAATTCGGCAATTATCGAGATTTTTGATGAGATTACTACTGCCCTAGAAAAATTATGAAACTTCAACCTAATCCAGAGCGACTCAAACTGAGAAATGTCGTCCTATTTGATGAAAATGACTCAGCGCCAAATTCTACCACTCCCAATACGATTCCCCTCTCCAAGATCGTATTACCTAACCAGCAGCCACGCCGCTATTTCAACCCTGAAAAAATGATCGCACTGGTTGAGTCTGTCCGCCAACATGGCATTCTTGAGCCGATTCTTCTGCGATCGCTTGATAATGATACCTATGAGTTGGTAGCTGGTGAACGTCGATATCGAGCTGCTCAAGAAGTTGGTCTAGATACAATTCCCGCAGTTGTACGTCAAATGACTCCAGATGAAGCTTTGCAAATTGCTCTTGTTGAGAATCTTCAACGCGAAGATATCAACCCCGTTGAAGAGACTGAAGCGATTTTGCAACTGTTAGTTTTTAAGTTAAATTTGTCAGTCGATGAAGTTACTGCACAGCTATATCGGATGCGTCATATTACTCGTGGGGAAGTTGGTCAAAACGTTTTGACCAGTCCTGAATATGATGAAGCAATTGTCTCTGTGTTTAGCTCACTAGGCTTTAAATGGGAGTCGTTTATTACATCTCGCTTGCCATTATTAAAACTGCCGCCAGAAATCCTAGATGTTTTACGGCAGGGCAGAATCGAATATACCAAGGCTCAAGCGATCGCTAAAGTCAAAAATGCGATCGCCCGTCAAGAGTTGCTCGATCAAGCGATCGAGCAAGGATTATCTCTAGTACAGATCCGTGAACTAATTGCGGCATTGCCTCAATCCCAGTCAGCTAAGCATGATCAAAACAAATTAAAAATTCAAGTGGATACAACATTACGCGCCTTGAAAAAATCTAATGTGTGGAGTGACCCTAAAAAACAAAAACGTCTAGAAAAGTTAATGCAGCAGATTGAATCTTTAATTTCTGGCACATCCTCAGCATGAGCAGTACTAATTGCTTGTTCAAAATCCTCGTCAAAACTAAGCAAACTTTCCTACTCTAAAGTTTGTATCAAAGTTTGCTTATCAATTTCCTGAACAATTGATTTAACTAACGCGAACGGGAAGTCCCGCACTCTATCCGTTTACAAAAAAAATGAGTGTCGGGCATGTCACTTATCAAAATTAATGAACTCTCTGCTGATCTGTCCATTGATAAAAATGGTTGGAAGTCCTTCGATTTAGATTGTGACCGTCAAATCTTTAGTGTTGCGGTAAAGCGTTAAATTTTGTTATATATTTTATTGCAGATTTTATTAATTTTAAATCTCTTGCCTCAAACCATTCGTGAAAAACTATGAAAATTTTGCATGGTACTTGGATTCCTGATTGTAATGATGGTTTTATCCAAACTGGCAATTTTTATATTTGGGTAGAGACTACGGAAACGGCCGCGATCGCCACAACCAAACGCAAGTCATCCAAATCCGCAAAAGTATCTGAAGAGCTATTGCCAAAGCATCCTGCAAGTTTAGCGGAATCAGATTTAAAACCATTTCTATACAATGATTTAGCAATCAAAGATGAGCTTTTGCAAGAAAACAATCCTCAGAAATACATTGCTAACAAAGCAGTTCTTCCAAAATATTTTTTATTACCCACAAGCGAAAATAAGCCCTTACCCTCCCTCGAATCGGCAAGATATTTGGAAATTGAAAGCCCTGAAAATTTTGAGCTACAGTATTGGCAAATTGACTGCTATCAGGTAACTACCTCTATTAAAACGGGTACTTATCAGTTTCGCCGAGCGATGAATGTTGTCAAATTACTGAATGACTTACATTTCATTGCCATCAATAATCTTGCGGAAGTTCAACTAGGCTCCGATTTACTGTTTTGGTATCACTACACCCAAGCCTTCAAACAGATTATTCTCAAGGATCAATATATTCCTGCACTTAAGTATCGAGAACTTGAAGTTAAAGCACCTAAAGCAACTAAAACTCCTGCTAAAACATCTGCAAAGTCCAAAAAAGCAGCTAGTCAAGTACCAAAATTTGAGATTTATCCAGCTTGGGAAATCGTTTCTGAGCAATATGCCGAAGAATTACAGCAATATGTCGAGTATATGCCCTTAGCTTGTGTGGCAGGATTTAGTGAAGTCGCGGGACATCCATTGTTTAGCGATCGCCTGACACTATTACAGCACTTCTCCGAATCAGTTCTGCATAACATTCTTACCAATACCCCATCGACGGCTCAATTTGAGAAACAAGTATCAGATTCGTTATTACAGCAATGTCTTAATTTTTCCGACAATCATTTCACCGATGCAATAATTTCTGGAAATTCTGCCCTAGGAGCATATCAACAATGGCAAGCGTGGCGACAAAAAATTGTTCGCACCCAATCGGATTCCGCTTTTTATCTCTGTTTTCAACTTCAAGCTCCACTTAAAGAAGAAGAAACTTGGCAATTACAATTTCAAGTTGCGCCCAAACAAGACCCATCGCTGAAATTGCCATTAGCTGATTATTGGACAATGACGGCTGCTAAAAAGAAAACGTTTGAAAAGCAATTTGGCAACGAGTTTGAGCAGAATCTCTTGTTAAATCTTGGTTATGCCGCCAGAATCTATAATCCAGTTTGGCAAGGGCTAGAAACCGATCGCCCCATCGGTTTAAGTCTCGATCTCGATCAAGCTTTTGAATTCCTGAAAGAATCTGCTTGGATTTTAGAAGATGCGGGCTATAAAGTCATTGTCCCTGCTTGGTGGACTCCTGCGGGCAGACGCAAGGCAAAAATCAAGCTCAAAGGATCTAGCAAAAGTGCCACCAGTTCTAAAACTCAAGCCAAGAGCTACTTTGGTTTCGATCAATTAGTGGAATATCAGTACGAATTAGCGATCGGTGATGAAACTATTTCTGTTAAAGAATGGGAACAGCTAGTCAATGCCAAATCACCGTTAGTCAAGTTTCGTGGCGAATGGATTGAACTCGATCGCGACAAAATGCAAGAAATGCTCACCTTTTGGCAACAGCAGGGACAAGGCACTTCGGCAATGAGTTTGATTGACCTGATGAAGTTAACTGCCACCGATCCAGATTGGGAAGTCGATCGCGAAAGCACCCTTGCGGAGATGCTCTCAAAGTTGCAGGACAAACAGCAATTTGAACCCATTGAAAATCCGCTACAACTTAAGGGAACGCTGCGCGAATATCAAAAACGCGGTGTCGCCTGGTTGCAATATTTGGAAAATCTGGGCTTAAATGGTTGTCTAGCCGATGATATGGGCTTGGGTAAGACGGTGCAGATTATTGCGAGATTAGTGAATGAGAGAGCCGCCGTTGGAGAAGTTGCCGAACCGACTACAGCCAAGAAGTCAACAAAAACTACGAAAACCAAGAAAGTTCTCCCAGCCGTTGTATCAATAAATGAGATCCCAGCCACATTACTGATTGCCCCCACTTCCGTGGTCGGTAACTGGCAAAAGGAAATCGAGAAGTTTGCGCCACATTTAAAAGCGATCGTCCATCATGGCAGCGATCGCCTGCAAGATGCGGCTGCGTTTCAAGATATCTATGAAACCCATGATTTGATTATTACTTCCTTTACGCTGATTCGCAAAGATGAAGCTCTATTTAGTTCCGTTAATTGGCATCGAATCGTAATTGATGAAGCCCAAAACATCAAAAATCCTAAAGCCGCCCAGACTAAAGCCATCCTGAAACTCGAAGCTAAACACCGCCTTGCCCTCACAGGTACACCCGTGGAGAATCGCCTCTTAGATCTCTGGTCAATCTTCAACTTCCTGAACCCTGGTTATTTAGGTAAAGAAGCCCAATTTAAAAAATCCTTTGAAACACCAATTCAAAAGAATAACGATCAAATTCAAGCAGGTGTTCTCAAAAAATTAGTCGAGCCATTCATTCTACGCCGCGTCAAAACCGATCAATCGATTATCAAAGACCTGCCCGATAAAATTGAACAAAAGCTGTATACCAACCTCACCAAGGAACAAGCCTCGCTTTACGAAGTGGTGGTAAGAGATGTAGAAAAACAACTCAATGAAGTAGAAGGAATTCAGCGTAAAGGATTAATTCTCTCCACATTGCTGAAGCTCAAGCAAATTTGCAATCATCCGCGTCAGTTTTTGCAAGATGGTAGCGACTTCACTATCGAGCGATCGCATAAGCTGAGTCGTCTATCGGAAATGATGGAGGAAGTAATTTCCGAAGGAGAAAGCCTGTTAATCTTTACACAGTTTACCGAGATTGGTGATGCTCTGGAAAAATACATCCGTCAAAAGCTGCATTACAACACTTACTACATTCACGGCGGCACGAATCGCGATAAACGCGAACGCATGATTACGGAGTTTCAAGATCCTGAAACCGAGCCATCGGTATTCGTTCTCTCGCTCAAGGCTGGCGGTGTCGGCATCACCCTCACCAAAGCTAACCATGTTTTCCACTTCGATCGCTGGTGGAATCCCGCCGTTGAAGACCAAGCCACCGATCGCGCCTTTCGGATCGGTCAAAAGAAAAATGTCTTTGTCCACAAATTCATCACGATCGGCTCCCTAGAGGAGCGTATCGATCAAATGATTGAGGATAAAAAGAAACTCGCAGGTGCGATCGTTGGCGCGGATGAGTCTTGGCTCACGGAGCTAGACAACGACAAATTTAAACAGCTTATTGCTTTAAATAAAAACGCCATTATGGATTAAACAAGATTGCCAAAACGTGGCAATTCCTTAAAAATGCAGGAATAAAATAGGAGTAAAACAATGGCACAACATAGTCGGACATGGTGGGGTCAAAAATTCATTAGCGCCCTTGAATCTTTCACCGATTCAGGTAGACTCCAGCGCGGTCGCGCCTACTCTGGCGATGGTCGCATTCTCCGTTTTGATATCACCAAAGGACTTGCCACGGCAACTATTCGCGGTAACGTCAATCCTTATTTTGGAGTCTATAAAGAACCCAAATATGAGACGGAAGTAAAAATGACGGCGATCGCTGCTAAAGACTGGACAAAAATCATTGCCAATATGTCTTCTAAGGCAAGTGTAGTCGCCAGATTACTGCTCAATGAAGTTCCTGAAAATATTGAAGATAGCTTTACCGCCGTTGGCAAACATCTACTTCCCTATAGCAGCAAAGACTTTCAAACTGAATGTTCTTGTCCCGACTATTCCAATCCTTGCAAACATATCGCAGGGTTATGTTACCGACTCTCAGGGGAACTCGATCAAGATCCATTTCTGCTGTTCGAGATGCGCGGCATATCCAAAGAAGATCTGCAAGCAGAATTAATCAAATCGCCCCTTGGCAAAGCCCTCGCATCAGAATTAGGTGATCGCACTCTTGAGCCAGAAGTAGCAACCGCATACTTCACGAAACCGCAAACCGAAACGATCAAGGAAATTCCTACCTTAAAACAATTTTGGCAAGGACAAAAGCGCTTGCCACAGTCAATTCCCTTTGCTGCTCCCGCGAGTGTATCGGCGATCGTGATTAAAAAACAGGGCGATAATCCTGCATTCTGGCATAAAGATAATTCGTTTATGGAAACTATGGAAGAACTCTATGTTCGTGTCAGAACTAAAAATTCATCTCTGTTGTAGAAATTTTTAATCTAAATTTGTCAGCAAGCATCAACTTGCCACAGAAACATCTTAGAACAAATAATCGTGAATTATTTGTCATTAAATTAAAACCAATAAGTATTTATACTTATTGGTTTTAATGCGTTTTCAGGGTTTCAGAGGTTGGCTCGGCATGGTGCGTTATATTGTTGGGGTAGATACAGGATACGTTATCCTGTATCTACCCCTTTAAGTTGTTTGTAAATTTCAACTTGTGCTGCAAGGTTGCGTGCTTTGGAAATGTGGCTCAACCATCCTCTGGTCTGTTCTTCGTAGCTGATGATGGTTGCTGAGATTTGATTTGGATTTACTTTTGCTAGTCGATTACAGCAATTTGTTTTCAAACCCGCCACAAATTAAAATATAAAACCCGTTGCGGGGCTTCGCCCTGCGACCCTTCTTGTGGTGGGTTTGATCGAGTTTTGCTGTAATCTCATCACATTTGTTAAATTAGCATATTTTCAAAACCTGTAAGATGTCACGATCGCCCCTTCAAAAAATTAAACAGCGATCGCATTCCCAATTCCCAAAGTTATCAATCTAAACTTGAATTAACTGCTGATTGTTAATAGATTGACGAGGTTGAATCGTTTTTTGAATTTCTTCTCCCGCCAACTCTTCGGCTAGACGTAACTCATAGGCTTTTTGCAAATTGAGCCATAGTTCTGCACCAGTGCCAAACCATCGTCCTAAACGTAATGCAGTATCAGCGGTGATCCCCCTTTGCCCTTTGAGAATTTGCGTAATCCGATTTGTGGGGATATGGAGCGATCGTGCTAGTTCTGATGCACTAATTCCTAGTTCTTCTAGTTCATCTGCTAAAATTTCACCAGCGTGAATTGCAGGTCTTACCATAGTTGTTTTCTCCTTTAGTGATAATCGACAATTTCGATGTTAAATGGGCGATTTTCTGTTTCTGTCCACTCAAAACAAATACGCCATTTGTCATTTATGCGGATGCTGTACTACCCTTTTCGATCTCCGCCTAATGCCTCAAAACGGTTACTTGGCAAAGCCATTAAGGATTCTCTATTAGGTGCGGCTTCTAGAATCTCTAGACGTTTGTATGCTTGTCTTTATATTTTTGAGGCATAGGCAATTGTTATGTATTACGTCAAGCATAACATTAAAATCGCCTCTCCAAAAAAATTAACTAGCGATCGCCCTAGCTACTTCCATTTTTAACTTTTCGCCAACCTCATCTTCAGCTATATCTAAATCATAATCCATTTGTAATCCGAGCCAAAATCTGGGGGACATATTGAAATAGAATGCTAAGCGAATTGCCGTATCTGTGGTAATTCGGCGCTTACCGTGAATAATTTCATTAATACGTCGGGCGGGAACTCGAAGAGCTAATGCTAGTTGATTTTGGCTTAAGTTCATCGGCTTAAGAAATTCTTCTAAAAGAACTTCCCCTGGGTGGATTGGATTAAGTTTATCTTCGTTCATTTTGATTCCTCAATGATAATCAACGATTTCCACATTGAAAGCGTCATCATTTTTCCATTCAAAGCAAATACGCCATTGATTGTTAATCCGAATGCTATATTGACCTTCGCGATCGCCACTTAGTCGTTCTAATCGATTTGCTGGTGGAATACGAAGCTCTTGAAGGGTGGGCGACTGATTTAGCATACGCAATTTTCGCAGGGCCACTTGTTGGATTTCTGATGGCAATTTACCCGATCGCTGCCTCTCAAAGATTTTTTGAGTTTCTTTATCCTTAAAGCTTCGGATCACGACTAAGGGATAGTAAGGTTATATTCGTATTATATAACGTGACACGTTAAACGTAAAGGGTTATAGCAATATAGATTTTGTGAACAGCGATCGCCCCCTCACCACCTCAAAATCACGATCGCCCCTTCACAAAAAATCAACCAGCGATCGCACATTGTTTAAGCTATTTGGGCAACTGTCGCTAACTTGATAAGTCCTTTAGTTGTTAGATCTTCATCGATCGCATACCAATGAATTCCATAACCTGATGGCGAAATACGGTACATTTTACGCTCGATATCTGTTGCTTGAGCGAGTTTTTTAGAAGCTTGAGCAATTGGAATTTCATAGGTGTCTTCGTTAACCGATAGAATTATCCACTCGCCATTAAAATCTATATTCGATACTTTGAATTGCTTATCCATTTTGTTGACTCCTGAATGTTTGCCATTCATCTACTATTTCATCAAAGTTTTGTAAGATTATCTTCTTGACTTCCCTTGTATCTCGTGATGACATTCCATAGGAGTAAGCCTCACGAATTTCGTATAGATCGATGTCTAGCCAATATTTACATTCGCTATCTCCTTTTTGAACGTGAATATGAATTGGCTCGTTTCCTTCATCTGAATAAAAGAAAAATCGCCAGCCTTTTAAATACAGAACTGTTGGCATTTAACTTGATCTCATCATATTTGTTAAATTAGCATATTTTTAAAACTTGCAAGGTGTCACGATCGCCATTCCAAAAAAATCAAACAGCGATCGCCCTTTCACAATCAACTTTCATCAATTAATCTCTCGTATTCGTCATGTAACCCAATCCAAAACCAATAATAATCATCTCCTTCTTTTATGGCTAAAGCTCGGTATTCTCTATTGATGCGGATAGACCATAGATTTTGACTGACTTTTTTAAAGTGTAGGGATGGATAGAAGCGATCGCTTATCCAGATTTGATAAGTTCTTTTGGCTTGTAATTTGATGGCTGGTGGCAAAGCTGCGTAAGCTTCCCAAAAATCAGGAGTTGTTAATGACTTCATCCAGTTTCTTTACGCGATTAGCGGCGATATGGGCTTTTGCTCGTTGAATGACTTTGTTTAATTTACCTTGCTCAGCGTCTTTTTTGATTTGCCTATCCCAGTCATCTTCTGAGCGTTCTTGTAGCCATGATAGTAATGCTGATGTTTCGTCATCAGACAATCTAGCGATCGCTGTTTTAATCTCTACTAGGGTATTCATAAGAGAATTAATTTGTGAGTACAAGTATGTTTACTTTGTTAAATTTTAACATGAGGTAAAAGATCGCCTCAATCAAAAATCAAACAGCGATCGCCCTCTCAACATCCAAAAATCACGATCGCCTCAACAAAAAAACAAACAGCGATCGTTATCCAATTACAAATGATTTCGGATTGCTATAGCTAGTCACGGATATTTTAGCTTTAACTTGTATATTGTTCTTATCCCCCCTTTATCTGTAGCTTCATCATGGATAGAAAATAATTCTGTTATTTCCATCAATCTTCTCAATGTCTTACATTTGTATATCTTTTTCAAACCACAAATTTCTTTGGGAAAGTCTTTGTTGATTAATTGTTCTGCTTTACTTAGTGAAGTCCAATCATCCTGCCTAGATTGTGTTTTACTAATATCAATCAAAAGCTTAATCAGCCTACTATGCTTTAAATATTCTATCTTTAAAAATTCTGCTAATTCTATTTTTGCTTCTTCTAAAAGTTGAGCTTGCGCTAGCAAATGCTCAAATTCTATCTTTGCTTTTTCATGCTGGGAACTAAGATGTTCTATCGCCAAATTGCAATTGTCAATATCACCTAAATCCCAATCTTCTAAAAAACAATGGGCTAATCTATTTCTCTGTTCAACAAGTAAAGTAAGTTCTTCTTGTCGTTCTAAATCTTGACTAAAATTACAATTAAAAGAAATCGAAGCCTTATTTAGGCTTATGGGTAAATCCGCTTTATCTGTCTGATTTAGATTCTTGTATTGTTTCACAAGCTTTCCCATTGTTCCATTTTGGGAGTTACTAATTTCCTGCATTTGTTTGTTTATAGTGTCGCTTAATTCACCTGCATAGCATGAAATATTACTATTTGATAGTAAATACTTTAATAAACCTTCAACTCTCTGAAATAGGACAAGATTTCTACCGACTTTTTGATATATCTCGTTATTTAGTTCTTTTAAGTGGTTATCCATATGTTGCATTGCCTTTCACTCTGGCGCGATCGCAGATGGAAATATTGACAATTATATAACGTAAATTTCTGGATAAAACCGATACGAATCAGATTAACTAAGCCATGTATCATCTAAGCTGTATATTGATCCGCAAAAAATCCGCCCAATCGCTATGAGCAATCAAACCTCAAAAATCACCTACACCTTTACCGATGAAGCTCCAGCCCTAGCCACCTACTCCCTGCTGCCCATTGTCCAAGCATTTACGAGAGCCGCCGACATCGAGGTTGAACTTAAAGATATTTCTCTAGCAGGGCGGATTATTGCAAATTTTCCTGAATATTTAACCGAATCGCAGCGTCAACCCGATGCCCTCACCGAACTGGGAGCCTTAGCTAAATCACCCAGAGCCTATATCATCAAGCTCCCAAATATTAGCGCCTCTTTGCCACAGTTAATTGCGGCGATCGCCGAGTTACAAACCAAGGGTTACAACATCCCCAACTATCCTGCGGATCCGCAAACTGAGGAAGAGAAGGCGATTAAGGCGAAATATTCTAAGGTGTTGGGCAGTGCGGTTAATCCTGTGTTGCGTGAAGGTAATAGCGATCGCCGTGTCGCCGCCGCCGTTAAGGAATTTGCTCAAAAGCATCCCCATTCCGTTGGCGCATGGTCAAAGGATTCTCAAACCCATGTGGCGCATATGACTGAGGGGGATTTCTACGGTAGTGAGCGATCGGTGGTAATTCCCAAGGCGGGTGCAGTCAAGATTGAATTAACCACAGCCGATGGTTCCACTCAAGTTCTCAAGGAAAAAACGACTGTATTGGAAGGCGAAGTAATTGATGCTTCGGTGATGAGTGTCAAGGCTTTACGGGCTTTTTATGCTCAGGAAATTGCTAAGGCAAAGGCAGAGGATATTTTGCTATCTCTCCATGTCAAGGCAACGATGATGAAGATCTCTGACCCGATTCTATTTGGTCATGCGGTGACGGTCTATTATCAAAATGTATTTGAGAAGTATGCTGACACCTTCAAGCAATTGGGAATCAATCCGAATAATGGTTTGGGGGATGTTTACGCCAAGATTGAATCTTTACCTACAAAGCAGAAAGAAGCGATCGCCGCAGATTTGGAAGCGGTTTATGAAAAGCAACCCCGTCTAGCAATGGTCAACTCCGATAAGGGAATTACCAATCTCCACGTTCCTAGCGATGTGATTATTGACGCATCAATGGCGGCGACCATTCGTACCTCTGGCAAGATGTGGGGTGCGGATGGCAAGGCGTATGACACTAAGGCGATGATTCCCGATCGCTGTTATGCCACGATTTACCAAGCCTGTATTGAGTTTTGTCAGGAAAATGGAGCCTTTGATGTCACCATGATGGGCAATGTCGCCAATGTGGGCTTGATGGCGCAGCAAGCTGAGGAATATGGCTCCCATGACAAGACCTTTGAGATCCCTGCGGATGGTGTAGTGCGCGTTAGTGATGAATCGGGAACTGTGCTGATTGAGCATAATGTCGCTAAGGGTGACATCTGGCGGATGTGTCAAGCTAAGGACTTACCGATCCAAGATTGGGTTAAACTCGCTGTCAGTCGGGCTAGAGCAACGGGAAATCCGACGATTTTTTGGCTCGATGAACATCGCGCCCATGATGCGAATTTGATTGCTAAGGTCAAGACATATTTGCAAGACCATGACACCGCAGGGCTAGATATTCAGATTATGTCACCTGTGGCAGCGATGAAATTTACCTGCGAACAGATTAAAGCGGGTAAAAATGTGATTTCCGTAACGGGTAACGTCTTGCGGGACTATCTCACGGATTTATTTCCCATTCTCGAACTCGGTACTAGTTCCAAAATGCTTTCGATTGTGCCATTGCTGGCGGGTGGTGGGCTGTTTGAAACAGGTGCGGGTGGTTCTGCTCCTAAGCACGTTCAGCAGTTTCTCGAAGAAGGTCATTTGCGATGGGATTCCCTCGGCGAATTTTTAGCGATCGCCGTTACACTTGAAGACCTCGGACGCAAAACTAATAATGAGAACGCCAAGATTTTGGCTAAAGCTCTCGACCAAGCCAACAGCCTCTATCTGAATAACGATAAATCGCCTTCCCGCAAGATCGGCGGTATTGATAATCGTGGCAGTCATTTCTATATCGCGCTTTACTGGGCGCAGGCTCTCGCAGAACAGAATCAGAATTTAGAGCTTAAGTCAAAATTTGCAGAGTTGGCGCAGATCTTGAAAGAGAAAGAGAGTCAAATTCTTTTAGAATTAAGCACTGCTCAAGGTCAATCTGTAGATATTGGCGGCTATTATTTTGCTGATTGTGATAAGGCTAGTCAAGCGATGCGTCCTAGTCAGACTCTCAATGATGCGATCGGTTCACTCCATTAATCTCGACGGATTTAGCAAACAAGCGGCTTCAGCCCCTTGTTTAGGAATTAATAGGACTTACGCAAAATAGCCAAAAGTAGGGGCAATTCATGAATCGCCCCTAGGCTAGAATCAGGGTTTTAAGTCCTTTTGCGTAAGTCCTAAATTAAGTAAATCGTTTGTTGGATTAGGAAATTGCTGCTGCACAAAAGATTCTGCTTCTGCAATATTTGTAATTTCACCATCTAAAACCCGATCGCGTAAAGAGTTGAGAATTACTTGGTATTGCTTACCCTGCTTATAGCCCATCAGCTTCAGTTCACGACCACCAAGGGGAATTTTGATTAATCTCCATTCACGGAGATAGCGATAGAGTACCTTACGAATCTCCGCAGGCGCGATCGCCGCTAACATAATTACTTCGGTGACATTGATGTTTTCTAATCGCTTTACGACTTGACTGGCGGGTAAATAGTTAGTGAGTTCTGATAAAAGGCGATCGCTTAAAGCTGCAAAATTTGCTAATCGATGTAGTCCTGCTTGATTGAAATGTAACCTTTTACCGATTTCTAAAGCATCGGGATAGAATACCAGCATTAATTCTAGCCGTACTTGCCAGATGTGATGACGATCAATTTCTGGATAGAGCCGCCCAAAATGGAACAGCCACGCCCCTAACCTTTGCAACTGTTGAATTAGGGTTGGGGCGATCGCTAATTGGGGATGTAGATATTGCAATGCTCCCAATGCGTCGAGTTGATAGAGAGCCTTTGCCCAATAGGTAGCAGTGAGGACATAACGGAACTCTTGTTTGAGACGGGTATTTTGGTATGACCAAATCCCTTGGCGGTGATAGTCCTGCACTAAATGAGAAGCTGATTGAGCATATTCTTGGGTTCTATAATCCATCTGAAAGTCTAGGCGCACCGCAAACCGCACCGCACGAATAATTCTAGTCGGATCTTCGATAAAGCTATTGGGATGTAATACTCTGATTGTGCGATGTTCTAAATCTTCCAAACCGCCGAAGAAGTCCAGAATTTGTCCTGATTGAGAACCATTTAACCTTAGGGCGAGGGCATTAATCGTAAAGTCGCGGCGATAGAGATCCTGCTGAATTGAACTGGCGGCAACTTCAGGCATCGCCGCAGGATAGGGATAGAACTCAGTGCGAGCCGTGGCAATATCAATCCATAATCCATCTGCCCAAGTCAGCGCCGACGTTTGGAATTTGCCATGCACTTCTAGTTTCGTATCAGGATAGATATCTTGCAGCGATCGCGCTAATTTTACGCCCCAACCTTCAGGTTCTGCGCCATCGGTGACAAGGGGATGATTACCATCCACTACCAAATCTAGATCATCCGTAGCCAGATTTAACAGAAAATCGCGAACCGTGCCGCCCACTAGATATAGCTGTAAATTTAAGCGATCGGCAACCTTGGCAGCTTGTTCCAAAATATCTAAGTAACGCGGCGTGAGTAGTTTTTGGAGTTGTACCTGCAAATGATCACGCACTTGAGTAATTTGTGGTGCTTCAGGGGTGAGGCGATGTAGATGGCGTAATACATCGGTACGGGTGACGATGCCCACTAAATTACCGCGATCAACCACAGGCAAGCGCCCAATATCCCACTTCAACATTAGCTCTTGAATCTCCGCTAAAGAGTTCATCGGCGTGATGGCACGAACATTAGTTGCCATGTAGCCTTTAACAGGAGCATGACCAAACCCATGATGCAGGGCAATATCCAGATCGCGGCGAGAGATAATCCCCATCAGTTGTTCCTGTTCATTGACTACCGATAAGCCTGAATGTCCATAGCGCAGCAAAATCCGATGAGCCTCATTGATGCTTACGTCAGGACGGATGGTGCGTACAGGGGAAGACATAATTGCCTGTGCCGTTACAATTTTGGGCAAGCGATCGCCTAAAGCCTGTCTGATTTCGTTGATTAATTTTGTGATATCAAAGGGCTGATCGGTGGGGATTTTGAGCGATGCTGAAGCCGCCCAAGCGTGACCACCACCGCCATAGTGTTGCATCAATGTATGTAGTTGCGCGAATTCATGACGCGATCGCCCAATTAAGCTGATCCGATCGCTTTGTATAGCCAATACCATCAAAATATCGACTTCGACTAATTCCATTAAATGCTCGACCACATTGGAAAGTCCATTCACAAACTGTTGGCAATGCAGTGACCAGACCGCAATCCGATATCCCTCAATGGTTTCTGTATGGGCAGGAAGTTCCGCTAAGGCTTGCGATAGAGCTTCCTGCATCAGTGGCGACATCGCATAGTCAATATAAGTGGAGAGAACTTTGAGATTTACTCCCTGTTGCATTAACCATGCCAAGGCAATCGCATCTCGCGCCGTTGTATGTTCAAAGGTGAGCGAACCTGTATCCACATGCAGACCCAACGCCATCGCTGTGACTTCAAAGGTGGTTAAGGCGATCGCCTGTGTTTGCAGTTTCTCAATGATCAGCGTACAGGTAGAACCCACAGCTTCTACACACCAGAGGCTGGTCTGAAAGCTCGGTTTGGTATTGGTGGGATGGTGATCATAAACATGGATTTCTAGATTGGGCTGCTCTAGCCATTTTGCGGCATTTCCCAACTGACTGGGCGATTGAGTATCAACTAATATTAACCGCCGAATTGCTTCAGGATGTACCGATCGCATTTCGATTAATGGGTATTCATCTCGATGCAGCGACAGAAACTCGCGCACGGGGGCTTGCATTCCTCCCGTTAGGACAATCCTTGCCCCTTGGTAGAGCCGCGCCGCGCCAACGGCTGCCCCAAGCGTGTCAAAATCGGCTGTAGCATGACAAAGAATAATATCCATGCCTTTCATTTTATCGGAAGCGCGGGGAGTGTCAAATTAGAAGCTATTTACAGCAATTTGTTTTCAAACCCGCCACAAATTAAAATATAAAACCCGTTGCGGGGCTTCGCCCTGCGACCCTTCTTGTGGCGGGTTTGATCGAGTTTTGCTGTAAGAATTACTTTCTGCGGTCAAAAGCTCTTTAAAACATTGGCGATCGCCTGTTTTTGTTCAATGTCATAGCCCCATTTTTCAAGGAATGCTGCATACTCGCCACGATTGGTAGTGGCGGAATCCTGCATTTGCTTAGCAATGGCGAGAACTTCGGGTAGATCTACTTTCTTAATTAATAGATCCGTGCGTTTTGCCACGCGATCGGAACCTTGTGCTTGATCCTGATTCCCATTGTGCCGATGGGTGATTGCCATTGCCGTTGACATGGCGAGATTTTTGACTAGCAATTCAGCGATCGCCTCAGGTTCAGCTTGCAATGCTTGGATGATCGCAGGGCTAGGATTGTCAGCGAGTTCCCATTCTCCTGTCAAGAAGCAGACAAAAAAGCCTCTAGCTCCATTGGCAGTTTTGACAAGGTTGGTGATTTCTGATTGCAGTTGAGCATTATCTAGATCGGTGCGCGATAGAAGATTCTCAGTATACGCGATCGCTTCTTCAAAGGTGATTGCTGGCTCGGTTGATTTTTTAGATTGCAATAAACTTAGTAAATGTCCTTCGGGTGATCCACCAACTTCGGCTTGATTCTCGGTACTAGAGATGATGATTTTAACTTTAGAAGCCGCTTCTGTGGCTCTTTGACGAGATTCGATCGCATCTTTCCCCTTGGCTAAAGCGACCCCCATACGGCGGTAGGGACGCGAATCTGGCTTGCCAAATAAATAGATTTCTGTGTTAGGAATCGCAAGGGCTGCTTCTACACCTATAAAGGAAATGCGATCGCTCTTTTCGTTAGCAAGAATAACCGCACTAGCGGAAGGACTGAGCAATTCAATCGTGGGAATAGGTAAACCTAAAATTGCGCGTAAATGGAGTTCAAATTCATTGAGATTTTGAGAGATGAGCGTAACCATGCCTGTGTCGTGAGGACGAGGAGAGAGTTCCGAAAAAATTACTTCATCTTTGGTGATGAAAAATTCTACGCCGAAAATACCTGCGCCGCCGAGTTTATCGGTGACTTTACGCGCAATGTCCTGCGCGGCTTTGACTTGAGCCGTGGTTAAGCCGACAGGTTGCCATGATTCTTGATAGTCCCCTCGTTCCTGACGATGCCCGATCGCTTCACAAAATAGCGTTTCTCCTTGCCATTGACGGATGGTTAATAGAGTGATTTCCACTTCAAAATTAATAAATTCCTCAATGATAATTTTGGCAGTATCACCCCGTCCTCCCGCGATCGCATAGTCCCAAGCTGCTTCCAATTCATCGGGAGAATTGACGACAGATTGACCTTTACCAGAGGAAGACATCACGGGTTTAATCACATTAGGGAACCCAATTTCGGCAGCAACGATTTTTAGCTGATCGAGGCTAGAGGCATAGGCATACTTGGCGGTGCGTAATCCCAATTCATTACTAGCCAAATCCCGAATGCGATCGCGGTTCATCGTGAAATTAGTCGCGGCAGCAGTGGGGATGATGGTATAACCCTGCGCTTCTAGTTCCAGCAGTTTCTCAGTACGAATTGCTTCCACTTCTGGCACGATTAGATCGGGCTGATGTTTTTTAACGACAGCTTCGAGCGCATCACCATCTAACATCGAAATCACTTCGCGATAATCAGCCACTTGCATCGCAGGTGCATGGTCATAGCGATCGACTGCAATTACCGTATTACCGAGTCTTTGAGCAGCAATAACTACTTCTTTGCCTAGTTCACCAGAGCCAAGCAGCATAATTTTTTTCGGTAATGCGATCGCCATTAAATTCACCTGATCAATTTATCTCATTTATTATAGAACTGCCTGCCGAAAAGCGGCGATCGAGACGAGTTTTGAGGCTTCCATATCCCACAAAATAAACTTAGAGCTTTCGGGTATATCACCAATCCGCAATGTTTTTACTTGAGAGAGAAGATGAATATTGGCATTGTGGCAAGCTTCGAGATTGTAGTTAGGAATTCTTTCAGAAAGATGATGAATATTGTGATATCCAATATCGGCAGCAAACCACCTCAGAATTCTCGGTAGTTGCAAGTAACTACTACCCTCAAGCGCTCCTAGGATGTAGTCCCAGCCTTCGGTCTTATGGGCATAGGAGTCTTCAAAGTAATGCTGAACAAAGAAAACACAGATAAAGATTGATGCTGAAAAAGTTAAGGTAACGAAGTACATCCCCAAAAACAAACCTGCTCCCATTAAGTAGCTCAGCAAAATCCAGCCGCTAATCACACAAATATTATTGAGAAGTAAGTCCACAAATTCAGCCCCCGTATACCAATTGCGGGATTTATGAGAAGAGATGATTTCTGATAAACCGATGCGAGGATTTTTGCGTAAACAAGTAAATAGATGTCCGATAAAATCGTAAACTCCTGCGATAAGTGCGATTCTTGGTTTAATCGCGAGGTAGAAAAATCCACCTACTAAAGACATGGCTGGATGTCTTAGCAACGCATACAGCTTTTGTTTAAATGGACTAAGTTTGGAAAATTCTTCAGTGGAAATAAATCCCCCAACGCCACGATAGCGCTCAAAATCACCATTGGTTTTATGGTGATAAGCATGACCTCTTGACCATGGATATTGTGGAATTGCATTAATTACCCCCAGAAAAAAGCCGACAACTCGATTAACTTTTTTGGAACTAAACAGCGAATAATGTCCGCAGTCATGCATCAGCGAGAAGCACCGTAGTGAAAAAAGCGTGATTAAAACAGCGATCGGTGGCAATAACCAAAAAGAAATTGCTGCGGCTTTAACTGCTAAAAACCATAACAATACATAGGGAACCACTGTATTTAAAATTTGATAAGTTGCGCGTAGGTCGTCGCTCTTCATGTAGGGAGTCAGAATAAAATCAGACTTTTTGATCATATTTTCCATTTCTAAATTTTGGCAATGCATTTACTGCGATCGCCCTCTGATTCAAATTCTAGCGTATTTACAAAAATCCAAGGTTTTTGGTTCTTGAACTGCCCGAATAGTGATATATTTAAGATTAAAGAATTGAAAACCGCTATAGGTTCTTTTGTGGCGGGTTTGATCGAGATTTGCTGCATTAGCGCTTACGAATCGGGATTTGGACTTCACGCCGTTTTAATGGGGAGGGCGTAAAAGGCGAATCATACAGAAATTCCCTTGGTTCTCCTGCTATTTCATATTCAGGATGGTTATCTAGCCATTCCTTTAACTTTGCCACATCCTCTTGATATCTGTCATAGCCATAGGCTCCTTGCACACCCAAGCTCACAACTAACATCGATGCATGATCTTCCACTTGAATATTTTGAGATATTTTCAAAGGACTGATGGAATTATTATTGTACAAAAAAGAAACTTTGGCTTTTCCTTGTTGCATCGGTTGATCAATAGTTGAGATGGGATACCTTGCTTCCACAGGAGCCGTCATCGAAATATTGTTGCTGCTGATGTGCTGAAATAGTGGATTAAAAGAGTTGCTAGTCGCTTGACTGAGATTACCTTCATAGGTGTATGTGCCAGAACGATAGGCGGGATATTGCTTAACTTCGATTTTTCCGTGAGATGTTGGCGATGGAAATCCGACAGGTAGGGGCGCAGACATAGCTTTAGTTACCGCAAAAATAGTGATAGGGATGGCGATCGCACCCAAAATGATCAGTAAGTTAGAGATTTTCATAACTCCATTATAGTAAGTTAACCCCGCACGCTCTGTGACGGGGCTTTCGCCAACCGCGCACAACAACACAGAATCTGGTAGTAGCCCTGAGACATCCTTACTCAAAGAGCAAGACAGCCCCGAACCTCTAGGCTTGCTTATAAAAGCCCCAATAATTGCAATATTCATCGCCCCATTCAGATCAGCATCACCCGTCCATCCGCAATGTCCACATTTAAAGGTTTTTCCATTTCGATAGGAACTGCCTTTTACAGGATGGATATGATGGCAGTAATGGCACATTTGACTGGTATAGGCAGGATTAACTTTAACTAAGCTAATCCCTGCTTGAACAGCTTTGTACTCAAGGAATTGACGCAACTGATAGGAAGCCCAACTATTAGAACGCCTTCGTTCGGTTTTTTTCTAGGTTGTTGGTTAGTCCGTTCCCTG
>Ga0316611_1000163_pt1 | contig 26905 bp, 17 predicted proteins | sample MIS2016202_MG_FD_207675 | JGI IMG/M metagenome (GOLD analysis project Ga0316611, IMG submission 207675) | Microbial mat bacterial communities from Middle Island sinkhole, Lake Huron, Michigan, United States - MIS.2016.202 | ecosystem: Environmental > Aquatic > Freshwater > Lake > Sediment... | reverse complement strand
TGAGACAACGAGTATCCCGGCTAGTGCGCAAGACCTTATCCTTTTCCAAGTCTTTGGAGAATCACATTGGTGCCATTTGGTATTTCATCCATCACTACAACGCATCATTACCTCTTTAGCACTACCATCTGGTTGTAGTTACGCTTCGAGTTGAACGGCGGATCGATGTAGCACAAATCTACCGATTCATCCTTGATGTGTTGCCGTAAAACTTCCAAATTATCGCCATAGAAAAGTTGATTGGGCATAGACTTAATATAGCCGGAGGTAATATTCTGGTTTATATCTTAATCTAATTCCATGCCAATTTCACAAAAATCACAGAATTAATATCTATTAGTTTCCAATCCAGCGAGTGGAGACTCGAAAAGCCTGTCACCCTCAAGGAGTGCCAACGATTTGGGTTTCCAATCAATTAGGGTCTCCAGCGAGTGGAGACCGACAAAACCCCTAGGGTGTGAGCCTAGGGGTTTTGGGTTTCCAATCAATTAGGGTCTCCAGCGAGTGGAGACTCCGGTCGGATCAGGGCCGCCGTTGTGCCCGTCAAACTCGTTGCCACAGTTTCCAATCAATTAGGGTCTCCAGCGAGTGGAGACCCTTCAGGAAAAGAGGAAGGGGATTTAATGAAAGTCAAGTTTCCAATCAATTAGGGTCTCCAGCGAGTGGAGACTCAATGCACTGATCCAATATGGATCGGCATACGTTGCGGGTTTCCAATCAATTAGGGTCTCCAGCGAGTGGAGACGATGCGATCATCGATTCCCTGCGGAACCTGCAAACTGAAGTTTCCAATCAATTAGGGTCTCCAGCGAGTGGAGACTCACCATCAGGCCGATTATGCGGGGTTCTGACGTGTTTCCAATCAATTAGGGTCTCCAGCGAGTGGAGACCTACAAAGCTTGATATTTTTCTCAACAAACTCTATGTAGTATTCGAGTTTCCAATCAATTAGGGTCTCCAGCGAGTGGAGACTTGATTTCCGCCTTCGCCGCGCCAATCAGCGGATCGCAGAACTGGAAAGTTTCCAATCAATTAGGGTCTCCAGCGAGTGGAGACCCCACATACTGAGGCGGGCCGGTGGGGGCAAATGTTGGTTTCCAATCAATTAGGGTCTCCAGCGAGTGGAGACCCTTAGCAGTTTTTTGAGTTCGATCAATTCTCGTAAGTTTCCAATCAATTAGGGTCTCCAGCGAGTGGAGACTTGGTCAACACTTGAAAGGTATGGCGGGGGTTGTCAAGTTTCCAATCAATTAGGGTCTCCAGCGAGTGGAGACCCGACCTCGACTATCAATTTCCAACCCTCATCCCCCACGGTTTCCAATCAATTAGGGTCTCCAGCGAGTGGAGACGGGATCATTGATACCATTGATTCGTTCCCGCGCTTCGCGTTTCCAATCAATTAGGGTCTCCAGCGAGTGGAGACTGAAGTTCTTGAAAAAACAATTCAAAACTTTACAATCCGGTTTCCAATCAATTAGGGTCTCCAGCGAGTGGAGACACAAATCAATCTCTTTTCTGGTTTTAGTAAGATTGTTTTCTTTGAGGGGTTTCCAATCAATTAGGGTCTCCAGCGAGTGGAGACTGTTGAGGGTGAGGGTGAGGATCAGTCTATACAATCGTTTCCAATCAATTAGGGTCTCCAGCGAGTGGAGACAGTGTGCCACTTTGTTCTTGACAAGCTACCATAGACTAAGCGTTTCCAATCAATTAGGGTCTCCAGCGAGTGGAGACTTAGGGGATAGTGTACTCAAAACACACTATACACCGTGTTTCCAATCAATTAGGGTCTCCAGCGAGTGGAGACAGGGGTCTTGGTAGGGTTCAATGCCCATTCGTACCCGTTTCCAATCAATTAGGGTCTCCAGCGAGTGGAGACGCTCCATCAAAAACGATGCCCCCACCCACTTCATCCCCCCGATGTTTCCAATCAATTAGGGTCTCCAGCGAGTGGAGACAAGTACCGCTAAAGTCTCTTTGTTCAATGGTTACGTTAGTTTCCAATCAATTAGGGTCTCCAGCGAGTGGAGACTTGATGAATAACCTGATCCAAAATCCCTACATTGCGGGGGTTTCCAATCAATTAGGGTCTCCAGCGAGTGGAGACCCGGAACTTTTGGAAATCCGCGATCCTGATGCCTATGGTTTCCAATCAATTAGGGTCTCCAGCGAGTGGAGACTGAAAGGTGTTTTCTATACAATCGGGGATTTATTTGTGTTTCCAATCAATTAGGGTCTCCAGCGAGTGGAGACTTGAGAAGCAAAGTTTGCTCTCTATCAAAATTCAAGTTTCCAATCAATTAGGGTCTCCAGCGAGTGGAGACCCCTACTCAGCCGGGTTATTGCAAAATCCAGAAAAATACGTTTCCAATCAATTAGGGTCTCCAGCGAGTGGAGACTTTTTTGGGGCCTCAATCGTGGACGGGCCATATTTCCCCGCCAAGTCGTTTCCAATCAATTAGGGTCTCCAGCGAGTGGAGACAAAACCCATGACCACCGAACTGATTCAAGCCCTTGAGGTTTCCAATCAATTAGGGTCTCCAGCGAGTGGAGACCATCCGCCCCCGCCGTAGTCGTCACCCGATCAACTTGGGTAGTGGCCAGTTTCCAATCAATTAGGGTCTCCAGCGAGTGGAGACCTACATCTTTGGAACTGGAAGAAATCTAATGCAAGGCAGTTTCCAATCAATTAGGGTCTCCAGCGAGTGGAGACTTTTTCGCTTCACTCCCCAGTGATAGAGAACGTGCTTTGTTTGGTTTCCAATCAATTAGGGTCTCCAGCGAGTGGAGACTTGAAAAATTCTAGAACCCCTAAGAAAGATTTTATGGAAGTTTCCAATCAATTAGGGTCTCCAGCGAGTGGAGACCCATAGGATTGGGTTTGGTCTCGATGGGGGGATTGGCACGTTTCCAATCAATTAGGGTCTCCAGCGAGTGGAGACGGTTTGGGCGATGGCTCTGATGCAAGAACCCGAACGTGTTTCCAATCAATTAGGGTCTCCAGCGAGTGGAGACTCTACAATAGGTGTATTACCATGATATTCATGTACATCAAAGTTTCCAATCAATTAGGGTCTCCAGCGAGTGGAGACGACAGAATATCCGCCAACAATTCATTTTGATCACTGTTGTTTCCAATCAATTAGGGTCTCCAGCGAGTGGAGACATATGGAACAATTAAGAAAGGTAAATAGAGCTATGTTACAGTTTCCAATCAATTAGGGTCTCCAGCGAGTGGAGACGTTCCAAATCCAAAAGCTCTAGCGACTTACAAAAAGTTGTTTCCAATCAATTAGGGTCTCCAGCGAGTGGAGACTTTTGGTCGTGACCCGCTGGGTGAGGCGATGTGGCCGTTTCCAATCAATTAGGGTCTCCAGCGAGTGGAGACTCCGCAACTCCTATATTAAAGAATCTCTTATATTATAGGGTTTCCAATCAATTAGGGTCTCCAGCGAGTGGAGACAGAATTTATCTGGACTGATAACACAATTACCAAAGGTTTCCAATCAATTAGGGTCTCCAGCGAGTGGAGACACTTGGGATATTGGATTCTTTGACAGTGATCCGGACTTCACCGTTTCCAATCAATTAGGGTCTCCAGCGAGTGGAGACGAGACTCTATTGACTTTTCTATCGCGTCTAGAATACTGGTTTCCAATCAATTAGGGTCTCCAGCGAGTGGAGACCGAAAATAAACGACTAGATTGCCTAGTACAACGCCCATAGAAGTTTCCAATCAATTAGGGTCTCCAGCGAGTGGAGACTACACCGTATAGATTCCGATAAATCACCCATAAAATCCAGTTTCCAATCAATTAGGGTCTCCAGCGAGTGGAGACTAATCCTCCTCCTATGGCTAAATTTCTCTTAGTCAGATAAGAGGTTTTTGTTTCCAATCAATTAGGGTCTCCAGCGAGTGGAGACATGCGGATAAGATCAACCGTATCACCTTAATGGGTATCCCGTTTCCAATCAATTAGGGTCTCCAGCGAGTGGAGACCTAGCAGGCCAAGCTCTATCTACTAAATTACCATTGGTGTTTCCAATCAATTAGGGTCTCCAGCGAGTGGAGACAAGCAGACACACTCCAAAATGCCCTAAAAGCTAAATGGGTTTCCAATCAATTAGGGTCTCCAGCGAGTGGAGACTTAATGTAGATTCTATCAGGGTTGGGGTTAGATACTCTCACGTTTCCAATCAATTAGGGTCTCCAGCGAGTGGAGACTTAGCGGGGATTGATGCGCGTTTTTTCATTGAATCGTTAAGTTTCCAATCAATTAGGGTCTCCAGCGAGTGGAGACAAGGTGAGAAAATTAATGCAAATGTTAAGGGTATACAGTGTTTCCAATCAATTAGGGTCTCCAGCGAGTGGAGACCCGGCTTTAACACACATCATGGAACAATTATGTGTAGTTTCCAATCAATTAGGGTCTCCAGCGAGTGGAGACTTGGAATTGTGCGATGTCCGGTTTTGGGGTCGGTTGTATGGTTAGTTTCCAATCAATTAGGGTCTCCAGCGAGTGGAGACTTCACAGAGCATGATAAGAAGTTTATGAATCGTATTGGAGTTTCCAATCAATTAGGGTCTCCAGCGAGTGGAGACATTAAGCCCGAAACCCGCGATTGATGGCTTGCTAACTAACACCGTTTCCAATCAATTAGGGTCTCCAGCGAGTGGAGACTAATTCTAATGGTTTGCTAATGGTTTGCTATTGGGTTGTTTCCAATCAATTAGGGTCTCCAGCGAGTGGAGACGTGCCATAGCTTTGATTTTGTGTATGACAAAGACAGTTTCCAATCAATTAGGGTCTCCAGCGAGTGGAGACCCATTGAAGCGATGCCCCTCCCACAAAGGCTGATGAGTTTCCAATCAATTAGGGTCTCCAGCGAGTGGAGACTCAGGTCAAAATGTCATCACGAGACCATTTTGATCTAGTTTCCAATCAATTAGGGTCTCCAGCGAGTGGAGACACTGGGGGTCATCCTCCTTGAAGCGGAACAGCGGGGAAGTTTCCAATCAATTAGGGTCTCCAGCGAGTGGAGACCACGCCCATTCGTGGGACGGGACCCACTTTCCTGACGAGAAGTTTCCAATCAATTAGGGTCTCCAGCGAGTGGAGACTCACTACAAACCGAATACTATTGAGGGAGCACTCCCTCGTTTCCAATCAATTAGGGTCTCCAGCGAGTGGAGACTTTAGTTTTTGGGGCTACTTTATCGTATTCATTTATCATGTTTCCAATCAATTAGGGTCTCCAGCGAGTGGAGACACGAGTTCCCGCAAATACCAGGGCATAGGCTCCCGGGTTTCCAATCAATTAGGGTCTCCAGCGAGTGGAGACGGCGAGACATCTTGGAGATATAAAACCAAAGCCTTTTGGTTTCCAATCAATTAGGGTCTCCAGCGAGTGGAGACATTCTCAACGCCGCTGATTATGGCGTGGCCCAAAGCGTTTCCAATCAATTAGGGTCTCCAGCGAGTGGAGACACCAGGCATAGGGGGCGGATTTTGTACCCTCCTCTTCCGTTTCCAATCAATTAGGGTCTCCAGCGAGTGGAGACTAGGACAATTACCAGGTATAGGATTCCTCCATCGTAACTTGTTTCCAATCAATTAGGGTCTCCAGCGAGTGGAGACTAGGTCAAACCGATCCGCCGTGCCTTCTCGGCGATTTTGTAGCGAGTTTCCAATCAATTAGGGTCTCCAGCGAGTGGAGACGCCTTCATTTTAAGCCCAAGCGGGGCCAATGTTTCAAGGGGCAAGATCGAAGGGTAACAAAAATTGACCCGATCGCCCCCCCAACAGCACCCTTCAACAGGGCTGAAACCCTTGCCCCGCCTACCATCGAACCCTTTAACGCAAAAATCAGCACTTCAGCCATTTCCCCTCCCCTTCGCTAAACAATCGTTGAACCGGGCAACTCCGTCACCGGAACTCCGCCCCAAACCTCCACCTGGCCAATCGTATGCCCCGACACCACATAAAACCGAATCGAATCCTCCTCCAAATTCACCCGCCCCTTCAGCCGTTTTTTTAACTCCGCGAACAAAGCAGACGGCAAAACACACTCAAACACCGACAACTGCACCCGCCGCCCATACCCCTCCAATAAATTCGCCACCCGCCGCCGCCGCCGATCCGACGGAATATCATAGGTAATGACATAAAGCAACATTAGCGAATCAGATAGGGACTGTAACCCTGCTCAGGATGGTAGACAAATTGCTTAAATTGCCGGACTTGACGCATCAGCAAATCCCAACGGGGTTCGCCATCCGTTAACCGCTCCTCCATCCGCTGGAGGAACGATCGCAAAAACTGCCGTCGCCCCGTTTCTCCCAAAAAACAGCCCCCATCCCGATAGTCAAAATCCTCTGGGGTGATCATCCGACCGTTGATCAATTGCAACACCAAAGAATCCACCATCGGAGCGCGAAACTCCTCAATGAGGTCACTGGCTAGGGCGGCATGGCGATCGCTCCCCGCGTGCAAACAAGCCGCATAGGGGTCAAGATCCTGTAACTCAATTAAAGTGAGCAGGTGATTCCACACCACCATATAACCAAAACTGAGCAGGGCGTTGATGGGATTGCGGGGGGGACGGCGCGATCGCGCCATAAACGCAAAATCCCCCGACCGAAAACACCGCCCCAACGCCTCAAAATATGACCCCGCCGCCGCCCCCTCATAACCCATAATCTGGGGGACTGAGGTAGCCCCATCCACCTGAGTCCCAAGATAGGCTAGGGTTTGAATCGCCAACGTCAGGTCGAGGGCGTGATTCCGTTGCTGACGTAGCAACAGCGTCCGGCCATTGGCCAGCTTGGCCCGGACGATCGCCTTGGCCACTTCGAGCCGCTCCCCTTCAGTAAGCGCCTGTTGAGCGCGGGCGAGGGCGCGATAGCCCCGCTGGAGGGCGAGGATGCGGCCATAACAATAGCCCAACCGGGAGAGGTACAGAATCGGAATGTCTCGCCCTAAACAGGCCCGGATCGCTTGGGTCGTGACTTGGGACTGACCGAAAATCAAGACCTGCTCCAAAAGGGGTAACTGGACAGTGGCGATCGCCTGCCCTTGGCTGGAGACGATCAGGTTTTCCTGGTCAAGGGTGACGGTGCAGCCCTGTTGAGAAACGTAGAGCGATCGCATTGTTAATCCGGAGCATGAAAATCGCGTCGTTCTAGAGCAGATTGAGATTGAGGGGGAATGTAGTGCGGTGCTGCGGTGGGATTAATCCAGCGCACCACCTGATCGGCGGCCAATCCCACCACCAACGTTGAAGCGGTGATCAGGACTGTATTGGTAATCACGGCAGCTAACCCCAAGGGGGCAATTAACAACAGCGTCAACGTGATTGTGCCGTTCACTCCGGCAACAACAGAGTTACGGACGAGCGCCCCGCGCCTGGATAAAGACATGGCTATTCATGGGTAAAAGATTCTGTTTTGAGAATAACGAAGGCATCAAGGCCAAATCCACGAAAAGCTGAGATTTGAAAAATCCCAAGATGCCATCAATGGGGGGAAATTGCGCCCTTGTTAAAATAGAAGCTTTTTCACAAATGGCCGTAGCGTTTCGCCAAATCATAGGCGATTTGAGAATGACGCTTCACCAACAAATCCGGCTCCAACACCTGGGCATGGCTCGCATACCGCTGTACCCAAATCCCAAACTCATCCAGGGAACGGGGCGGCAACATCACCTCATAATCCAAATACTGCTTTTCCTTGCCCCACCGCATCACCTGCCGAGGATGGCGCTTTTCCCCCTCAGCAATGAACACCGCCAGAGGGGGAAAAAAACGCACCTTTGCCCGCACCTTCGCCAACGACCCGGTTAATTCCGCCTGCTGCTGAGGGCGATCGCCCAACTTCAACCCCCAACCCTGATCCAGCAATTGACCCACCGCCCGTAAACTTTGCTGTTGGGCCGCAATGCCGCGCCCCTTGGGGGTCAGCACTTGGCAATAGTTACCCAAGCGATCCATGCGCGTGATCCCAAAACAGCCGTCCTGACAGGCTTCATGGACAAGATACCAAGCAATATCGTAGTAGAGCAATTGCAGGGGCCAAACGGTGATCATCCCGATATTCTGGCCTTGGTAATGATCAACCCGTTGGGAGATTTCGATGGCTTGACCTTGGGCGATCGCCTTTTCTAGCACCATAAGCTGATGAAACAGCGTCTCTCGCCTCTCCCCCTGCTCAATCATCAGCATCGGGTCTGTCCAATGGATCGCCCGGTTAAAAATTTGGCGCACCGGATAGGAAAGGGGCAAATCTTGGCCCCACTGAAACCCCCGCAACCGTCGTTCTAGGGTGGCGTAAATTTGGCGGATCGTCGGGTCGCCTTGGTTGTGGGCTTGGGAGCGCAGGGCATCGAGAGCCGCCTTCAGTTCTGGTTTAGTCATCACCCCCGTACCGAGATAGTAACCCCAGCGATACATTCGCCGCTCCAAAATGCCCCACTCCCGCAAATAGCTGAGATCTTTATTCAGCGTGGCAACGGCGGGATAGGCATCGGGCCAGGGGTAGCCGTGGGCGGCGGCAACTTGGCGGAGTTGGTGGCGGAGGGGGGCGATCGCATGGTGGTGAGCGGTGCGATCGTCCCGTTCCCCTAGGGGCTGTTCCGGTTGTCCCACGCCGGGATAGTCCAACAGCGTCCGGATCAAGAGCATGAGCCGCGTGAAGGCTTTCGGGTGGGCGTAGGGATGGGGCAATTTAGGGGGTGAGCGCTTTAATCAGATGGTGATGAATAGCGGGGAACAATGCGCCATTTTGAAATGTACCAAATTTCTGCGCTGCCAGTAAATTCAAACACCGCAATAGCCGCGCTTCCCACTGTTCCCGATTATCCACCGCCCAAGCCTGATATCGATCCTTCTTCGTCCGTTTTCTTGGAAACCGGATCTTGATAGCCCACAAACGAAAGTAAAATACTAGCCATAATGTTTTCAGAGTTTGAATTTTTTGAATGATTAAGAAAAAGGAAAAATTTGAATACAGTTTTCAAGCTGACTCAATTTTTGACAAAAAGCAGTACGCGGATTATTTGGATTCTTGTCTACTCCAAAAACAGTAACAACATGGTAAGGTTTGTGATTGGCGATCCAGATTGGTGATGGTACTACTTCACGCTTTACGCCATCAACAAAATCAACTTCGGTAAAACCACATAGGTTTTTGATTTTCCCAATCAAATCATTTTTTTGGGACTGCAACTCTTTTTTTTCACTAGGCTTTGCAACTTTCAGTTTTTCCTTGATTTGGCTTAGTTCATTTTTAAGCTGATGAAACTGATTATTTAAGTTCTTAAGCGTACTTGGTTTTTGTCCTAGTGGAACATCCTGCGCTATGATAAAAATTCTGGCATGGGCATCCAATGACTCTCGCCATTTATATTCATCAGGAGTGAATGTGTTTGGTTTAGAAGCACCCGATTTTAGCGAATTCAGTGCCTTATAAAATGATTTGATGTTCTTTTGCAATCGAAGCCCAAACTGATTCGCATCACGAGGAAGACTCCAAATACGCTTTGCTTCTTCATCTTTACTGAAAATATTGACAGAACTGCCTCGATACCAGGGGGCGTTATCCCGTTTGTACATGGGTCGTCTTGCCCCTTGACCTACCCCACCGAGCCGAAATGCAATCCAGATCAAACTTTGAAAAAGCTGTTTTACAGTTTCTTGTGTTTCTTCTTGATAGGGCACAGATTCACTAAAGGCAAGATGTAAAACACCAAATTGTCGACCATTTTCTTGCCCTTTACCACTGTGATTTAGTGGAGGAGATGGTTGATACTTATATTCGTTTTCAATAACTAAAAAACGAATCCAGCCCCATGTAGCTTTAGGTTGAATTCCACCAAATAAAGTCCATTCAAGACGCTTGACTTCCTGAACATCAATTTTGCCCAAAGCTAGGACTCTAAACCAATATCGCAACATTGATTTAAATGCGATCGCTCTTACTTCGTCCTGACTGACTGTTTTTTTAGATGTATCGTTAACATCATTAAATTCTTGTGCTCCATGAATCAATTGACCTTTTAAATCAAAGTTAACCTTTAAGAAGCTGGAATTCAACAAACTTTTTTTAGAAATGACTAGTTGGCCATAGCCCGAATTGACTTGGGAACCAATCCCAGATGCTAAACCATCAATAAGCCATTGCTTAACCTGTTCAAGAATTGCTGTTTTTTTGCTGTGTTTCGAGGTTAAGCACAGTCCAATCAAAAACTTGGTTTTTTTTAGCGATAAAAACGTATTTGGATTGGGCTTATAAACAAGATCGTCATTTTTCCAATTCCAAATATTATTAGCCATATCCATGGCTAAATTACATTCTTCAGCAACTGGATAAGCATCTAAAAAGATAACCTTTCCCGCTTGATCGGCTGCATCGGCTTGTAATGAGCCAAAGTGTTGAACAACCAATGAATTTTCTGATGCTGTTTTCCAGTCACAAGCCTCGTCACGCATGACTTGACGCACTGCTTGATTGCGGGCAACACCGCGCAACGTTGCCGAAGGAATATAGGGCATTCCCAACGCATCAAAGGCCGGTAACAACATACTTTCGGGGCCACGATGCCCCCCCACTCGAATTCGCCAAGGACAAGAAACTTCAAAAACTTCCCCTTGACGCGACTTAACAATCAAATGAGTTACCTTATTGCGGCGGGCAAGATGATCGGTATAATCTGCATTTTCTACCGCAATTTGGAGAATTTGATTTTTTGTGCTGGGATCTTTTGGATCATTTCCATTATGGTCTGGATTTCGTTTAGGTTGACGCATCCAGCGCAAATACTCCACGAAACTCGCAGACGGATCGGGATTATTCGGTGGGTTATTTGGATTTAACCAAGGTGATGGTTCAGGCATGATGATTAGAGGAAGTAAAGTGAATAGATGTCAATGTTGCGATCGCACATTAATTGTCGTCAACAGGGCCGGTAATATCGGGATAGATCGCATTAGCCCAAAAAGCAAACTCGTTCGCCAACTCAATCGCTAACCCGGTTAACCCTAGATACTCATTGGCATCAATTTCAGAGCATAGATGCTTTATGGCATCTTTACCTGTTAACTTACCTTTATGAGCCTCACCCACAATCATTTCAAGTTTACTGAAAAATTCCTTGACAACTTGACGCTTTTGTTCTTGCTCTTGACTGATTGCTTTTTCCTCTGCCTTGAGGCGCATCAATCCCCAAGTTGAAATATAGGTATAGAGTTCCTGAGCTTGACTTTTTTGATATTTCAAGCCCTTTTTAGCTTCATCTTGAGTTTTGCCAGTTTCATAGGTTTTGCGTAAATGGTTCAAAGCCTCAAAGGCGTGCTTATTCAGCGTGCGTGGGTCAAAATTTACAGTCATAATTTCTCCAGATGAATTAAGTTATGCGAAACATTGAACAAAACCACGGCCTAGACTTTCTTGGCCGCCAATTTGTAAGATAGGTTGAGCATTTAACATTTTTGTGAACTTTGCTTGAGAGTCTGGGCCTGTCTTGTGGGATTGAGATGTGAGACCCCAAGAGAAATACATTAACGTATCAGGAGGGATCGCCTCCTCATAGCGAAAACCGCCGTCTACCGTTTTGTTGGAATCGAGTTTGATTTTCACCTGTCGCCATAGACCCATTTGAATGATCGTCCCACAGTGCTGATCTGGTAACACTAAAACCCGATCAATTCCTTGAGCCTTCGCACCGGGAACAGCTTTTTTCCAGTCTGGCCATTCTGTTAAATCAGAACCTTTAAAAATGGCATCCTTGAGATAAACCTGACTCGTGCTATTGCTGAAAGAACAGAAATAAGGTTGAATCTCTGGAAAATCTTTGGTGATTCGGGCGTAGCGTTTTAATAACAAGGGGCAACTAATCCAGACAACACCATGACTTAAGGAGGGAATCGGCAACCATAAAATCGAACCGTCCCCGATCCAAATATCCCCTTGGGTAAGTTGTTCAGCACCATTAGAGGGTTCACCATCTTTAGTGGGCTTACCATCTTTTAATTCATTACCAAAGAGTTGTTCGCACAGGTTTTTGTCTGTCTGACTAGCCCGGAGTTTGCCGCGAATGGTGCTGGAGGGGATATAGGGGAAATTGGTGTGGGATTCGCGGGCGATGCCGAGGAGGTTGCCCTCTTGGGTTGTGCCGCCAGTGTGGAGCGGCGCGATGAGATAGAGATGTTGGATGTTGATGTTCATGGATGGTTGCAATAGGGTTTGTATCAATCAATTGGGCGCTCGGTTAGGAGCGCGGGTCTGGGTAGGGAAGCCAAAGCATTTCGGTGTAGCCGAGTTTGCGCCAACGGTGGGCGGGGTGGCGTTTGTTGGGGTTGGGTTCGGGGGTGTCTCGGTTTTGGTGGAGGGGTTGGGGGTGGGTGAGGTAGTATTGTGTGCCAGCGGGGGCGGCAAAGATTTGGGGGGCGGGGATGCTGTTGCCATAGTTGCGACAACGATCGCGCAATCTCCCACTAATGGGAGTCGGTTGGCCCGTGGCAACACTGACAAGGGGGCCGTCGTTGTGGGTGAGTTTCCATTCCCAGGGCCAGGCGCGACAGGTGGCGCGGATTTTGCCGTTGGGCTGTTTTTGGGGATATTCAAACACGCCAGGGGTGATCAAATAGGCGATCGCCCTCCCTTTTTCCGCCTTTAACCTCGTCAAATTTCGATCCGATTGGGCTTGAATCTCCTGCCAAGGGTCATCAAGGGCGGGGCAACGTTCCAAAAGGGCGCGGTGGCCTTCCCCCCCAAGCCGCAGAGATAGGGGGGTGGGGAGTGGTTGGGTAAGGGCGATCGCCAAACTCCAGCCCGACCGCATCCGCACCGCCTTTTCCACAAAATAGCCATCAGCGGTTTCCACTTGGCGGCCCTCGGCTTGGATTTTGTTATGGGAGCGGATTTCCACATCCCACGCTTGTTCAGATTCGCCTTTGGGACATTGCAAATCCTCCGGGGTGAGATGGTGAGTTTTGAGGTAATGCAAGAGGATTTCCTGGGGGAGATAGCGGCGATATGTTGGGGGAGGATTTACGGGGCAATCTTCTTCCTCCGGGGGGCGATCGCCTCCAAAAAGCAGGGGGCTGGGCTGGTCGCGTTTATAGATGGAGTGATGGACGGGGCTGGATGGATGCCAAGGCAGGGGAACAAGGGGCGAACCCTCGGTGAAACCAAGGGGGCTAGAAAAATAGAATCTTTTTTCATCGTTGCAAAGAAACGGGCCAGTCATTTGCATTGATGCAGCGAATTCTTTCACCTCAGGGGAGGTTTTTGTCCCCTCAAGGGCGGCCAAAATTGCACCCATGATCGTATAGCCGTGGGGCGGAAATACGCCCTGCGCCCAAGCCCGTTCGCCAGGGCTGAAGGGTTTGGCATCCCGAAACAGCAAAACATCAAAGGGGGTGATCGTGTACCAGTAGAGCGTTGAAGTCATGGGTTCAGACGGTGAAAGAGAAGAAGTAGGGTGGGCATTGCCCACCAATGAACTAGTAGGGTGGGCATTGCCCACCAATGAACTAGGGGGATTTGGAATAGCGGATCGCTCGGTTACGTTTCACAAAGGCGGCCAGTTTGCAGCCGTTGCGGAGTTCCTCTAGGGCTTTCTCTTTCGGGTTTGTGCGAAAGGTTTCATCAATCCAGGCTTGGAAGGCTTTGATAAACTCTTGTTGTTGCTCAGAATTGAGGGCTTTCACCTGTTCACGGCGATCGCAGAATCCATTCACCCAAGGGACGATCGCCTCCCTGATGGGGATGGGGTGCTGTTCGAGGGTTTGGGCGGCCTGTTCAAAGAGGGAAGGCTCTAGGTTGAAGTTCAGCAGGTCTTGCCATTGTTTAAAGGTGTCAAACTTGCTTGTTGTCGTCAGGTTGTTGCCGTTGCCATAGAGGACGCGGGTTTGAATCGCATCTTTGCAACATCGTTTGTTTTTCTGTGGGTCATGATAGGAGTGACCCTTTGCCCCTTCCTCAGCCGCCCAAAGGTTTTCGAGGGCGATCGCCAACGGCACAGACTGATGAGCAATCACCACACCAAAACTAATCGTTGCTTTCCCCCCCAACGTAAACAGAGGCCGCTTGGCCATCCCTTCTGGACAGTCTTTCTTTTCCGTTTGCCAGCGCCAATAATCCCCAGATTCATCAAACTCTTCACCGGGATCAGCCTCACCCCGAAAACATCGCTGCACATCCCACAGCCAAGCATCCCACTCCCACAAATTCGTATAGGCCAGGACATCATCACCACCGCCATAAATTAAGCGGCCCGCGTAACGGGTTTCTGTCAGGTAGGGGAGAAGTTGGTTAGAAAAATCCAACAGAGCGCGGGATAAAGCCGCATGGGTAGCGGGCCCCATCCGTTTCTTTTCTTTGCTGAATTGGTTGAAGGGTTCTTTGAGTTTTTTCGGCAAGTTTTCGACTTCAGATAGGAGTGTTTTTGGAAAATACTCTGCATAGGGTTTCATCTTTTTGCCCTTAAGCCAACTGCTCATGCTATCGCCATCCCCTGCGGCGAGAACATACCAATCCGTAGGGTTTTGGCCGGCGAGAAAGGTGGCTTGAATCGTGGTGCGAAGTTTTGCGAGTTCTTTGGTTTTTTCCTCTGAATCGCTGCTTTCAAAGTCTTCAATTAACCAGCCTGCATTAAGCAAACGAGGATGGGGGAGCTTGGCATCGTATTCCTTCACCCACGGAATGCCCCAAGTATCATCATTTTTGGAGTTAATCCATGGGTAATCATTCTGAACTTTTGCGCAGGCTTGACGATACACCTCCACATATTCAGGATGCTCCTCTAAGTTTGTTTTCAACCATCCCACCACGCCAGCATTGAGGTCAGGGTATAAAAATTCATCCCGATCAATTTTATCCCGATCAATCGGTTTGGGTAACACATCTTTAAGGATGCGACTGAGGCCGCGTTTAACGACTTCTGTGGCGTTGAGTTGTTCAATACCATCGAAGAGGCCGCTAGGCGATCGCCCCCAACTATCCCCCGTCTCCCCTTCTGTCACCCAATCCTCGCCCCCATGCACCACCGGCCCGATCCCGGAAATGGTCGATCGCGGCCCAAATGCCGTGGGTAATGTCCAATTGCGGGCATTTTTCACCGCCGCCAATTGGGCCCGCAGTTGATCGAACATATAGCCCCACCAAGAGCCAACATTGAGGTTGGAGTCAGCCTGTTCAACCCCCTCTACAGTAGTTTCGTGGGTAGCTTGGACGAATGCAAATTCATTGGGGGTGAGGAGTTCAGGTTTTGGTTTGGCGATCGCATTTTGCAACGCTTTCCACGCCTCGTAAGGGGCTGGGTCATCTTCTAGTTTGGGCGGAGTGTGGCTCAAATCAGTGTCAGGATGGCCAATGGGCGTAGCAATCCAATAGATTTGCCATTGGGCCTTAAGCCAACCCTCCCAAGTATTGGGATTGAGGTTTTCGATCCAATTTTCATTTTTACCTTGGAGATGATCAAAAACCTGCTTACCCAACCCCTGCCAAGTCTCCTTTAACGCACTTTCCGCCTGTTGCATCGCAGCGCGTACCGGGTTCTTGCCTTGGGGCGTGCCATTGTCCGGCAAGATACAGGTGATCACATTGGGAAAGCCAGCAGTGAGGAGGGCGCGATTTTGCGGTTCCTTAATCCAATCTTTAAAATCTGGGTATTTTTCCAACAGCCACAGATCAATCAAAGGCTGCTCATACAAACAGGGATAGACAAAAATATCCGGCCCATACTTCCAAGCCAATTCCCAACAAACCCGCGCCGATAGGAAATGGAGCAACCAAGACCCCGCCCAAAAATCGCGCATTTTGCGGCTGGCCTTAATCAACTCCTGAACGGGGGAAAAGGTGAACCCCACCAAATGGGGGTAAGACTTGGGATATTTGGCATCGGGTTGACGCTCCACACCCTGAACACGGGCGGCGGGATACTGTTCCGGGTCGCGGTGATAGCCGGCCAAGGCTCCGGCTAGGGCGCTCGTTGTGCTGGTGTGGCTCCACAGGGAGGCATCGGGGAGCCGGGTTTCTGCCGGGAGTAGGGGCAGGATTGTTTCGCCCAAGGCTTTGGCAAGGGCAACAGGATAGCACCGCCATAACCACCAATAGACTTTTCGCGGATCTTTCCAATCCTTAACCGTTGCTAAAACTTCCTCTTCCTTATTCTGGAGCGATTTTTTGCGACCTTCATCGGCGATCGCGTCGTGCCATTGGCTGAGTTTAATCCATTGCAATGCACCGGAGAGGAGGTGACGGATTTCGAGGCCGTCCTGGTCGTAATTGATCGCCGTCGTACTGGGGAGGCGGCCAATGGTGGCGCGATCGCTCGCTGAGGCAATCAAATCACACAGCCCAACGTGCTTGAGCCATTCACGGGATTGGTTGGTGGTGATTGAATTTCGATCTTTCGGGGAATGCCAGCCCGCCATACAGGTTAAGGTTTGCCACTGTCCTTCGCCGCCGCGTCCGGTGTTGTCGTGAAGTCCTTTGAGGGCGGGATCATGGAGTAATCCCCAAATTTTAGCTTGCCAGTAGCGCAAATACGGTGTCGTCATTGGGTTTAGGGGGGTTGAGTGATGGAGTGAAGGGGGCAAAGGGTGAGCAAGGTTTAGCTCTGCCGTGTTTTTTGAAGTCTGGGGGGTGAATCTTGGCGTTTGGGGGGTGAATCTTGGCGTTGGGGCGGGGGTGCGGGGGGCATCCGTTGGGGTTTGGCCATGAGAGATTGAGCAAAGGTACGGACTTGGCTCATCTGATTTTCTTTGAAGAAGAGGATGATGGTTTGGCGACCGGAATAGACAATGATCCAGCGTTGTTTAATCAGGAAGAAGGCGACAATCATCAAGACTCCAATCGCCATAACAAAATTCCAGATATTGCCCAACACTAGGGCACTGAGTCCCGTCCAGAGTAGCCACCAAATCCGGCCCTCGGTGACTTGGATCGAGTCGATCCGTTCGCGTTTAATCAAAATCTCTTGGCCTTCGAGGCCGCCTGCGAGTTTGATTTGGGCGCGGAGGTGGTCATCAACAACGCGCAATATGATGTTTCCCCACACGGGCGAAACGAATGCGCCTACGATTTTGCCGGGTTGGCCATTGATTTCCTGGACGGTACGCTGTGCCATTGGGTGTTGTGGTGGGGAATGGTTTCAGTATAGGGAGAAAGTTGAGGGGAGGACTACGAAAAGATTCTATTTCTTAAGATTTGGGGAGATCGGGTCAAAGCTAGGGGGGATGCGAGGGATGGGGGGGAAATGGGGTGAGGAGGCGCGATCGCCTTTTTTTGGGGTGTTGGTTTGGGGGGGGCGATCGCCTTTGGGGTTAGGATGATGGGGGGCTATGTTTGGCTGCTGTATTGGGGGAGGGTTTGCGAAGGGTTGGGGAAATGTCCTCAAATGGCGATTTTTCGTTAAAGGGTTCGATGCCTGATGGGGCAAGGGTTCTAGCCGTTGAACAGTCTAATTTTGTCTAAAGTTTTCGCTCATTTTGCGGCCCCGTCGATCTGGGGGGTTGAAACATTGGCCCCGCTTGGGCTTAAAATGGAGGGGTCTCCACTCGCTGGAGACCCTAATTGATTGGAAACCGGGAATTAAATTTTTGACTAGGCTGTATAACGACATTGTGACTCCGGTCTCCACTCGCTGGAGACCCTAATTGATTGGAAACAGCATAAATCCATTCATTGACTGCCATTTCTTTTTTCCTCAGTCTCCACTCGCTGGAGACCCTAATTGATTGGAAACTAATGCGGGGTCTTAGAGGTTCAAAGAAAAGTCCCGTCTCCACTCGCTGGAGACCCTAATTGATTGGAAACCAATTTCGGATCGCCCCCTTCTTTGGTTTCCCTTTGGTCTCCACTCGCTGGAGACCCTAATTGATTGGAAACATGGGGAATCCTTCAGGTAAGTCCATCATAGTACCGTCTCCACTCGCTGGAGACCCTAATTGATTGGAAACATAAGGAAACCTTATTAGGTGTGGTTGAAGATACTTGTCTCCACTCGCTGGAGACCCTAATTGATTGGAAACTTACCTATGTATGCGCTCAATTGGTGCAAGGATACGCGTCTCCACTCGCTGGAGACCCTAATTGATTGGAAACTTACCGCTTGGTTGATATTCGTGCCGTAGATGATATGTCTCCACTCGCTGGAGACCCTAATTGATTGGAAACGCTGCTACATCGTAACAAGCCCCTTCAGATACAGCTAGTCTCCACTCGCTGGAGACCCTAATTGATTGGAAACTCCCTTCCCGTTGTCTCCCTCCCCGTTGTCTCCCTCCCTTAGTCTCCACTCGCTGGAGACCCTAATTGATTGGAAACCAAGTTTAATATCGGCATGAGTATCACCCACTACTAATACGTCTCCACTCGCTGGAGACCCTAATTGATTGGAAACTACGTCTTGCCCGCAAAATGGGCACATTGCCCGCATTGAATTTGTGTCTCCACTCGCTGGAGACCCTAATTGATTGGAAACGTTGCTAAATGGTAGCTAACAATGCGATCATTTCAGCTTTGTCTCCACTCGCTGGAGACCCTAATTGATTGGAAACCCCAAGAGTAGATCTCTGGGACAAATTCTTCTATAAGTCTCCACTCGCTGGAGACCCTAATTGATTGGAAACCGATAATACATATCGTTGATCTTCATCAAGTCCCCGGTCTCCACTCGCTGGAGACCCTAATTGATTGGAAACTTATTTTAAATACTTTAATATTCAAACAAAAGAACGTCGCGTCTCCACTCGCTGGAGACCCTAATTGATTGGAAACGCTATTGCTAATTGAGATGTGAATGCCTTTCGTGAAAGTCTCCACTCGCTGGAGACCCTAATTGATTGGAAACCAGAGAGGATGGCCGTGGCCTCAGATTGGAGTGTTAAGTCTCCACTCGCTGGAGACCCTAATTGATTGGAAACTTAGACTCCAATTGCTTAATACGTTCTAGCAGTGCTTTGTCTCCACTCGCTGGAGACCCTAATTGATTGGAAACTGCTTAACCGACTTTAGGCATTCCTTGATAGCATCTTTGAAATGTCTCCACTCGCTGGAGACCCTAATTGATTGGAAACTCATAATATGGGTGACGCTTGCTCATGTTGCAGACAGTTTGTCTCCACTCGCTGGAGACCCTAATTGATTGGAAACGCAGCAGCAAGAAGAAGTTCCTCATTTTTAATGTCTCCACTCGCTGGAGACCCTAATTGATTGGAAACTCTGATATTTTCAGTGTGGCACTGGGGAAAGTTTCGTGGGTCTCCACTCGCTGGAGACCCTAATTGATTGGAAACTCGCGGTTGAGGAATAAGGAGGGTAAGGGGGCAACTTGTCGCGCTCTTGTCTCCACTCGCTGGAGACCCTAATTGATTGGAAACTGATAGACCCCGTCGTCTAACTTGGTTTCTTCCCCAGTCTCCACTCGCTGGAGACCCTAATTGATTGGAAACTTTTTGGGAATATTCAAGCAACTTAACCGGCTTAAAGTCTCCACTCGCTGGAGACCCTAATTGATTGGAAACATTGCCGTCGCCTCGATCACTTTCGATGATCGTTATGTCTCCACTCGCTGGAGACCCTAATTGATTGGAAACCAGTGTGGCGACGCACCGCCCGACCAAAGGGCAATCTGGTCTCCACTCGCTGGAGACCCTAATTGATTGGAAACTCGGCAGGGGAGTGGGTCGGATTCTGCGACCGTTGCCTGGTTGTCTCCACTCGCTGGAGACCCTAATTGATTGGAAACTTTGCCGCCGCTGCAATGAACCCGCCCCCACTGTGAGTCTCCACTCGCTGGAGACCCTAATTGATTGGAAACAAAAGCGGCGCGGCGGCATAGTCGTCTTCCACGTCTCCACTCGCTGGAGACCCTAATTGATTGGAAACTTTTGAAGAAGTTTATACTCAGTAAACATCACAATTCGTCTCCACTCGCTGGAGACCCTAATTGATTGGAAACATCCGGCGGCGTAAGGAAGATTACGAGGAAATTCGTCTCCACTCGCTGGAGACCCTAATTGATTGGAAACACAACCCCGATACCCGCGACCAAGGCGTTGCTGAAGTCTCCACTCGCTGGAGACCCTAATTGATTGGAAACTTGAACTAGAACTAAGTAAACAATTGGACGTTCTTCCACGAAAAGACATGGTCTCCACTCGCTGGAGACCCTAATTGATTGGAAACGAACTCCAGTAATCCAAATGTTACAGAAATCCATACGTCTCCACTCGCTGGAGACCCTAATTGATTGGAAACAACACTGCTAGGAACTTGAATAACATCCTTAGCAAGTAGTCTCCACTCGCTGGAGACCCTAATTGATTGGAAACATTAATCCGTTGTTGATTCTTAAATTCCAGAATAGAGTCTCCACTCGCTGGAGACCCTAATTGATTGGAAACCGGCTACCGAAAAAATCACAGCGGAAGCAAAGCTGAGTCTCCACTCGCTGGAGACCCTAATTGATTGGAAACTTGTTTCAAATTTTACTACAGAATACGAGCGCACTCACGTCTCCACTCGCTGGAGACCCTAATTGATTGGAAACTTGTCTTCGTGGGGACGCATCAGCCGGCCTACCTGCTGCAAAGTCTCCACTCGCTGGAGACCCTAATTGATTGGAAACATAAATCTTGTAATCACTCATATCTGTGTTCTCCAAAAAGTCTCCACTCGCTGGAGACCCTAATTGATTGGAAACTCTCGCTCCACTAACCAGCGTTGGCGTTCATCTGCCTCAAAGTCTCCACTCGCTGGAGACCCTAATTGATTGGAAACAGTGGGTAGACGTAGCGGTGCTTGACCCCGTTCTTAAGTCTCCACTCGCTGGAGACCCTAATTGATTGGAAACCAGAAAAGAAGGTAAGCATCGCCCCGACTGGGTTTCACGTCTCCACTCGCTGGAGACCCTAATTGATTGGAAACCTGTTGTAGGTGTAGACAACAGTTGGGGTGTAGACGACTAGTCTCCACTCGCTGGAGACCCTAATTGATTGGAAACAGTATGCTGAATTAGGATTAGATCACAAACCTTCACCGTCTCCACTCGCTGGAGACCCTAATTGATTGGAAACCCAATCTCCAGATTCCCCCAGTTGCTCCATCGTGGCGAGTCTCCACGTCTCCACTCGCTGGAGACCCTAATTGATTGGAAACGTGCGATCGCAACGGATCGCGCCGCTTATCAATCCCCCGTCTCCACTCGCTGGAGACCCTAATTGATTGGAAACAACGTTGCCCATCGCGTCGGTGGTGTTGGTTGCCCCGTCTCCACTCGCTGGAGACCCTAATTGATTGGAAACAATTTATAAAAAATAATTAATCTTCAGATCCTTATTAGGTCTCCACTCGCTGGAGACCCTAATTGATTGGAAACCGGCCAACGCCCAACTAGGCAACATTGAAGCCCAAACGTCTCCACTCGCTGGAGACCCTAATTGATTGGAAACAAAGCTATTGGCCCAACAATGTGCTCCCCGCCACTATGTCTCCACTCGCTGGAGACCCTAATTGATTGGAAACAACCGGGCATCACCCGGCTCTACCCCATAGTGGGGTTGTCTCCACTCGCTGGAGACCCTAATTGATTGGAAACGCCAAGGCGAAAGTCGAAGCACTCAAGGAAGTGGGGGCTACCCAAGTCTCCACTCGCTGGAGACCCTAATTGATTGGAAACTCGGTGGTTTAGGTAAGGATTCTTGTAAATCCCGACCGGCTTTTGCGGAGTCTCCACTCGCTGGAGACCCTAATTGATTGGAAACCAGGATTCCGCCAAACTTTTCAGCGTCCCCGCAACGTCTCCACTCGCTGGAGACCCTAATTGATTGGAAACCCCCATTTTCCCGAAGCGCGGCGGCGCAATGCTCCAAAGTCTCCACTCGCTGGAGACCCTAATTGATTGGAAACTGGTGTACTGGTTTTCATCTTTAATGAAATCGAGGTCAGTCTCCACTCGCTGGAGACCCTAATTGATTGGAAACAAATTGATTGGAAACCCAACCTTCACAGCCCTGACAACAGCGTGATCAATCCGTCTCCACTCGCTGGAGACCCTAATTGATTGGAAACTTGTTGACCACTTCATATCCAGTGCTGGAAAGGGAATGAGGTCTCCACTCGCTGGAGACCCTAATTGATTGGAAACCCGCCTTGCTACTTCAGACAAAGAAATTCCCTGTCGTCTCCACTCGCTGGAGACCCTAATTGATTGGAAACTTTACGACATTGGGTATCTTTTCCACTACGGGCTTTTCGTCTCCACTCGCTGGAGACCCTAATTGATTGGAAACCTTCTTCCTCTTCCTCTTCCATCGGTTCGATCTCCAGTCTCCACTCGCTGGAGACCCTAATTGATTGGAAACTTGGGAATTATATCGTACATAAGGGAATGTTTTCCATAGTCTCCACTCGCTGGAGACCCTAATTGATTGGAAACACCCATCTAGAATCTCAAGGTTCACATTGCCTTGATCATGTCTCCACTCGCTGGAGACCCTAATTGATTGGAAACTATCGGATTCTCAGCATCGATAACGCGGTGTATGAAGAGTCTCCACTCGCTGGAGACCCTAATTGATTGGAAACTTTGAGTAATAAACAGAAATACTCAATCAGTATTGATAAGTCTCCACTCGCTGGAGACCCTAATTGATTGGAAACCGATTTCTGGATACTGCCCACTACTACCACCATCGCGTCTCCACTCGCTGGAGACCCTAATTGATTGGAAACTCGTCTCTTGCTAACATCATCGCAAGGTTAACCCCTGTCTCCACTCGCTGGAGACCCTAATTGATTGGAAACCATTTTTCGCTTTTTGACTTTGATACCAGAATGGGCATGTCTCCACTCGCTGGAGACCCTAATTGATTGGAAACACAGCCCCATATTTAAATGAGAATGAAAGCAGCTTAGACCTAGTCTCCACTCGCTGGAGACCCTAATTGATTGGAAACAGCCCATGGCCCGGAGATGTTGCACCGGATATTCAGCGAAGTCTCCACTCGCTGGAGACCCTAATTGATTGGAAACTGCCGGAAGTTGATGAGGAAGCTGAACCCGTGGCAGTCTCCACTCGCTGGAGACCCTAATTGATTGGAAACCTGAGTTCATGCTATGGCAATTTAAGCAAATAGACGCATGTCTCCACTCGCTGGAGACCCTAATTGATTGGAAACAAAATTGACTTCTATCAAGAGTCTCAATGCCAAGGTCTCCACTCGCTGGAGACCCTAATTGATTGGAAACGCTTGGTCAGCAGTTAACTTACCCTTAGCTTCCTGGTCTCCACTCGCTGGAGACCCTAATTGATTGGAAACACCCGACGGCGCGCGACGAGCAGTTCCGCCACAGTCTCCACTCGCTGGAGACCCTAATTGATTGGAAACGAAAAGAATTTTGGCTTAGGGCTTGATATTGTTTCGTCTCCACTCGCTGGAGACCCTAATTGATTGGAAACTTTGAATCTTTTTCAAGTAGCATTGTGTTAGTTTTGAGTTTCCAGTCTCCACTCGCTGGAGACCCTAATTGATTGGAAACCTATCCACAAATCCACGGGTCAACCGCACCGTTGCCCCGTCTCCACTCGCTGGAGACCCTAATTGATTGGAAACCTTTCCCACCCCCCGGGGTAATCGCTCCAAGCCATGCGGTCTCCACTCGCTGGAGACCCTAATTGATTGGAAACAATGGGCGAAGCTACCAAGTGGAATGCGATTATTTCCTAGTCTCCACTCGCTGGAGACCCTAATTGATTGGAAACTGTCTGATAGCTTCTTGTTCACTCATAGCATCTTCAAGTCTCCACTCGCTGGAGACCCTAATTGATTGGAAACTTCAATACTTTAGCTTTAGGATTTATTTCTTGTTTCGTCTCCACTCGCTGGAGACCCTAATTGATTGGAAACGAAATGGGATTCTATTTACCATTGGTTATCATTGAAGTCTCCACTCGCTGGAGACCCTAATTGATTGGAAACGTCAGCCTTTGAGCCGGAGCCGGTGATCATTGAGTCTCCACTCGCTGGAGACCCTAATTGATTGGAAACTACTTTTAATGCTTGCACAATTCCGTTTAAGTTGTGTTATAGTGTGTCTCCACTCGCTGGAGACCCTAATTGATTGGAAACTGGCATAAAATCAGGCTCCGCAAAATAGCAAGATGCAAGTCTCCACTCGCTGGAGACCCTAATTGATTGGAAACTCCCCTCCCCTGAGGAAATCCAAGAGTATGAGCAAGCCGCCCACCGCGAAGTCTCCACTCGCTGGAGACCCTAATTGATTGGAAACTTTGATAAATTCATTGGCTGTAACCTCATCCGCCGTTGTCTCCACTCGCTGGAGACCCTAATTGATTGGAAACTCACCAACGGCAGTTCCCCCCGCACAGAGGTCATCTGTCTCCACTCGCTGGAGACCCTAATTGATTGGAAACATGTCCTCTTGACCGATGGGGGGCGGGGTTCGTGTCTCCACTCGCTGGAGACCCTAATTGATTGGAAACATCCCCAAAGGTTTTACGGATCAATAGGGGATTTTGTCTCCACTCGCTGGAGACCCTAATTGATTGGAAACAAACTAACCCCCATGCTAGGCGGGCATCCCGTGCCTAGTCTCCACTCGCTGGAGACCCTAATTGATTGGAAACCACTGCCATGATGCAAGATTGATTGATATTTTGACCCGTCTCCACTCGCTGGAGACCCTAATTGATTGGAAACAGATTACTCTTCCGAGTTACCTTATCCTCGATAGAGACGGTCTCCACTCGCTGGAGACCCTAATTGATTGGAAACAATTTTTAAGCTGACGAACACACAAAGGGAGTTTGGGTCTCCACTCGCTGGAGACCCTAATTGATTGGAAACGACATGGCGTTGGAGTATTGAAACCCTAAGATAAGGTCTCCACTCGCTGGAGACCCTAATTGATTGGAAACTTAACCGTCATCAAATGCACCTACAATCAGTTTAGCGTCTCCACTCGCTGGAGACCCTAATTGATTGGAAACTGTTTTTGATGGAGCGATCGCCCTCCTCTATTTGTTGGGTCTCCACTCGCTGGAGACCCTAATTGATTGGAAACAGTGCGGAAATGGCGATCTCATCCCCCTGGCCTGTCCCTGCGGTGCGGGGTCTCCACTCGCTGGAGACCTTAATTGATTGGAAACAATTGCCAATCTAGTCTGTAATCCGGCATAGCATCATGTCTCCACTCGCTGGAGACCCTAATTGATTGGAAACTTAGTAGGATTGCCATACCACATTTTCCGATCTTCTTGTCTCCACTCGCTGGAGACCCTAATTGATTGGAAACTTCGAGGGAGACGGGGCGGCACGCGCAGTCCGTCCGCGTCTCCACTCGCTGGAGACCCTAATTGATTGGAAACTTATCAATCCATGTGGCGTGAGGCGACGGATCAGTGTCTCCACTCGCTGGAGACCCTAATTGATTGGAAACTCACCGGGCTTAGATGCCGGATCGCGGGTGTAGCTGACGGCGCGAGTCTCCACTCGCTGGAGACCCTAATTGATTGGAAACCGCTTAATTGAGGAGGCTGAAGTAGCCGTCCCAGAGCAAAAGTCTCCACTCGCTGGAGACCCTAATTGATTGGAAACATCCATTCCTCACTATTTTCGTGATAAGTAGAATCAAGGAGTCTCCACTCGCTGGAGACCCTAATTGATTGGAAACTCGATTGTCGAGGTTCGGAGTTAAGCGTTTCCTTAACTGTCTCCACTCGCTGGAGACCCTAATTGATTGGAAACCGAGTATTAGATGATCAGTACAGAAAAGGATTAAATGAGGTCTCCACTCGCTGGAGACCCTAATTGATTGGAAACAATGCAGTCATAACGGTACACCGATTTCTAGTTAATCAGTCTCCACTCGCTGGAGACCCTAATTGATTGGAAACAAGCGTAAAAGTGGCAAGATTGATCATCTGAATGTCAATGAGAAGTCTCCACTCGCTGGAGACCCTAATTGATTGGAAACCTGAGGGGGGTTTTTGCTCGGAGAGCAAAGCGGTCAGTCTCCACTCGCTGGAGACCCTAATTGATTGGAAACTTGCGGGTTCGGCTCCAACGACGGCGTTAACCTCTAAGTCTCCACTCGCTGGAGACCCTAATTGATTGGAAACCATGCTCACTGTAAGGGAATTCAATTAATTCTTGAACCAGTCTCCACTCGCTGGAGACCCTAATTGATTGGAAACAAACTTCACTTAAGCAAGCTTGCACCATCATTCACTGGCTCGTCTCCACTCGCTGGAGACCCCTCTGCTGTTGTCCCAACGGGGGTCAATGAGGACGGGAAGCCATCATTCACCGGCTCGTCTCCACTCGCTGGAGACCCTAATTGATTGGAAACTGGTGGTGGCGTGGCTGGGGATGAGCGGGCGGGGCTAGAACTCAGGTCTCCACTCGCTGGAGACCCTAATTGATTGGAAACACGGAATGTCCTACTGGACGCACGTTTACCGATTTGTGTCTCCACTCGCTGGAGACCCTAATTGATTGGAAACACCGCCCTCACATGGGAAGATAATCTAGAAACCATCATCCAGATGTCTCCACTCGCTGGAGACCCTAATTGATTGGAAACTATAAACTAATCCATACTTTCTCCAAATCTTCCTCGGTGTCTCCACTCGCTGGAGACCCTAATTGATTGGAAACTTCTACATTATGGAAGTTTAAAGTTGTAAGTAAATCCTTGTCTCCACTCGCTGGAGACCCTAATTGATTGGAAACTATGTTGTATATCTTTAGGGACTAAGTACAGGACAAAAGTTGTAGGGAGTGAAAAAAGTCAGCATCATTGGATGGAGAAGGATTGAGCACCAGATGGCGCAAATGATCCAACCCCAACCGAAACAGACTTTTGCTGCGGCGACCATGT
>Ga0316611_1000160_pt1 | contig 27548 bp, 20 predicted proteins | sample MIS2016202_MG_FD_207675 | JGI IMG/M metagenome (GOLD analysis project Ga0316611, IMG submission 207675) | Microbial mat bacterial communities from Middle Island sinkhole, Lake Huron, Michigan, United States - MIS.2016.202 | ecosystem: Environmental > Aquatic > Freshwater > Lake > Sediment... | reverse complement strand
CAAGTAAGCATGGAATCATGATTACGCCGAACCAGCCTACATAGAGGCGGTTTTCGGTGCTGGTGATCCAGTTGCAAAACTGATCCCAGATTGATGCGCTTTCGCGTCTCTGTACTGCTGTGGTCATAATTGCAAATAATCCTGTTGGGAATGAATAAGAATGAAAAGTTATATGTGGGCTTTCGCTTATTCATTACAATAAGGTAAATGTTGCGTAATGTAAATAGTTGGAATCTTAAATCTATCTATAGTTGAATACGCAATTTGGCAACCCCTAAATATTTAGATGTGATTAGAAATTACCGAGCATTTTAACTTCGGTTTCCAACACCACGCCATAGCGATCGCTGATCACAGTTTTAATATGCTCAATGAGCCTAAAAATATCTTGAGCCTTAGCATTACCAAGGTTAACGATGAAATTGGCATGTAACTCTGAAACTTGAGCATTACCAATTTGATAACCTTTCAAACCAGCATCTTGAATTAACTTGGCAGCAAAGTGGGGTAGCGGATTCCGAAACACACTGCCACAATTGGGCAAATGGTATGGTTGCGTGGAATGTCTTGCTTTCAGTTTCGACTCGGTATCTGACGCGATCGCCTCTGAGTTACCACCAGTTTGAAATTTTAGGGTTGCACCTGTCACTAGATATGGTGACTCTTGTAAAGCTGAGGTGCGATAGCTGAAAGCTAAATCCTGTGGGTAAATCAGATTAGGTTCACCAGTTAATGTCACCGTCTGAACTTCCGCCACACAATCTGCCGCACATCCGCCCTGCGCTCCTGCATTCATCACCACCAAGCCACCCACAGTTCCTGGAATACCGACTGCCCATTCAAAACCAGTCCAGCCACGACTTGCAACTTGCATGGCTAAGCGGGCTACGGGTTCCCCTGCTGCTGCGGTAACTTGTCCCGTTTGATCATCAAACTCAATGCCCCGCAAATGTCTGGTGCAAATTACTAATCCCTTTAACCCATCATCGCTGATTAGGAGGTTACTACCTGCGCCAATAACTGTAATCGGCAACTGGCGATCGCTTGCCCATGACAAACCAGCCGCCAACTCATCAGCAGAACGGGGCGAAATAAAATATTCAGCCGCTCCTCCAACTTTCATGGAGGTCAGTCCCGCAAGAGACACATGACTGCGGATAGTTGTTTGGTCTGGTAGATCAATGGACATAGAAAAGATTTGGTTCAGTAACAGAAAGGCTGGCTATCAACGAACTGATAATCTCAGGATTCGCAATCAAGGTTTAAGAGCAGTTGCTATTTCCTGCATAGTGGGGGCGATCGCCTGATTGAGATTACCAGCACCGAGAAATACGGCTAAATCGCCAGATTTTAGATTTTTTACTAAGAAATCTTGCACATCCTTGAGAGTGGGCTGGTAATGCACCTGATCGCGAATATTCGCGATCGCCTCGGCCATCTGCTCACCCGTAACCTTGCCATCATTAGGTTCACTTGCCGCATAGATGTCCGTGACGACAACGACATCAGCATCGCCAAAGGACTTACTAAACTCATCAAGAAATCTGAGGGTGCGACTATAGCGATGAGGCTGAAAAATGGCAACCACACGACTACTTGTATTTTGTTGTCTTGCTGAAGCAAGGGTGGCAATAATTTCACTAGGATGATGGGCATAGTCATCGACAAAGGTAATCCCATTCTGCACACCCTTAATCTCAAAACGGCGACTCGCTCCCACAAAATCAGGTAATGCATCAGCGATCGCTTGCCATTCCACACCGACATAACGCGCTACCGCGATCGCGGCTAGAGCATTGCTCAAATTATGTTTACCCAGTAGTCCCAAGGAAATTTTGCCCAAGGGTTGCCCACGCTCAATTACCACTGCTTGCGTATCGGATGGGTTGTACTGTATATCCGTCACCGTATAGTCAGCACTAGAATCGCTCAAGCTATAGGTGATACCAGACTTAATATGCGCTTTGACGGTTGGGCAATCAATACAACCAATCATCACTTCACAGCGCTTTGCAAAGGCTTGAAAAATATCAATTACCTGTTCGAGACTGTGGTAATGATCGGGATGGTCTAACTCAATATTGGTAATTACGCCAATATGCGATAAAAATTTCACCAAAGTACCATCGGACTCATCGGCTTCAGCAACTAGATATTTGCCATTGCCGAGACGGGCATTACCCTGCCATGCGCTGACCTCACCGCCGATGATGATACTGGGATCAACACCAGCCTTAAGTAGTAAGAAGCCCACTAAACTACTGGTTGTGGTTTTGCCATGAGTTCCCGCGATCGAAATACCTTGAAACTGCTCGATCAAAGCTGCTAACAAATCCGAGCGATGTAAAATGGGTAGCCCATTGGTTAGAGCTAGTTGAAACTCAGGATTTTGTTGATTTATGGCGGTAGAACAGACAACTTGAGGCGCATTTGCCAAATCAATGTTGCCTGTGTGATGTCCTTGAAAGACCTTTACACCCAGAGCCTGTAGTTTTTGAGTGATGCGATTGCTACTAAGATCTGAGCCAGAAACCGTAAAGCCTTGCTTTGCCAAGATATAGGCGATCGCCGACATACCGATGCCACCTATACCCACAAAATGAAACGGTCTACCGCTGAAATCAACTGGATTCAGCATTTATACTTTTTACCTACCAAATAACGAGCCTAATGATAACAGATCAAGAGGTATAGCAAAGCTATACCCTACAGGTTTAAAACGGCTTTAAACCATTAAAGCTTCTAAACCTTCAGGGTTTAGAATACATAACACATCGCGATCGGGAATACGCTGAATTAGATTTTTGCGCTCTAGCTTACCCAACACGCGGGTCACGGTTTCCCTCGCCAAACCACTCAAGCTACTTAGCTCTCGATGGGGTAAGTTAGGAATCTCGACACCGCTAGTTCCTTTAGTCCCTTGACCTTCTGCCAAGAAAAGCAAAACGTCAGCTACCCGTGAAGTGCTATCGGCTTCACGCAAACGTAGACGGCGATTAACTTGACGAAGGCGCTTAGCCATTAGTCTCGCTAAATGTATCCCTGCGGTCGGCTCTGTTTCAATCAAATGTACAAAATCCGAAGCAGGCAGACTGCCAATAGTCGTCGGTGTCAGTGTAATCACATCCGTTGATCGAGGCACTTGATCGAGGGGAGCCATCTCACCAAACATTTCACCAAACCCTAAAATATTGAGGGTGATTTCTTTGCCGTCAAGATTATAGGTACGGATTTTTGCCCAACCATCCAAAATAAAATAGACTGAGTTGCCCCAGTCATTTTCTAGCAAAATTACTTGATCGGCTGGATGGGTGCGCGTAACCATATGGGAAGTAGCCCTTATCACTGCCTCGTCAGGCAACCCCATAAAAAATGGGGCAGACATAATTTTTTGCTGAAGATCGTTTCCATCCCGCATAGTATCTGCTCGTAGCCCCTAACAATTTTGCTATATTTTGCTATATTTTGCTATGTAAAGAACCAGATTTTTGTGGAGCGACTTTGCCGAGTCACAAAAATCTGGTTCTTTATTTTACTGCGCGTCCCTATCACTTTATCTGAAATCTGTAGCCAAGGTACTGTCGATCTGCACAATGACTCACAATTATTGAAATAACTGAGTCTTAGTTATTTCAATAGTTTATGTATTCTTGATGCTAGGGCTTGAATAATTCCTTGCGAATTAGATTCATCTGAGGAAACAATCGATGCTTCGATATCAGCAACAACTTCTGAGGGTAATCCTAAGATTCTCACCAATCTTTGATAAGCAGCAGCTTCATCAAGATTGACCATTGGCTCATCAGGGTTGCGACGGCTAGCCTTGATGACTTGATAGCCAAGTCTCAAAGTAAGCTTGCGATCGTCGATACTCTTGATTTGTGGGACAACTTCTTCTAGGGGAATATTTTGATCGAGATATTCCCTAAGGCGATTTTTGAGAGAATTGCGTTCTGTATCAGTCTTGGCGAATAGTAATGCAAACTCATCTAACATGATGCGAATTTCATCGGGTTCTAGCTTGCCATCAGCCCAAGCCATTGCGGCGACTGCCCGTAAAATGTCCATCTGACGGGGACTAATTGGAGGGGGAAGTTTTTGAAGTGTCATAGCTTTACCCACAAGTCAATTTTGTTTGCCAAGTATGAACAAATCATAGGACAAATCAAACCACAAAAAACAAGTTGCGGCACTTCGCGCCGCAACTTGTTTTTTTTGAGTCCTTACAGCCTATTGAGGCTTTGAGTCGTACAGATAAATTTTGGGAAGTGGCGCGGAGCGCCGCTTCCCAAAATTTATCTGGGGTTTAATTAAGCGCAAAGCGCTGTAAGCCAAGCTTAAATTTTTATAGGCTGTGACGACTTTGGCAGGCATCATTCAAGCTTTTGCTTAAGTAAAGCGACATTTGAAGCATTTAAGTTGATTTGAATTTCAATACGCTGCTTTTCATCTCGCAAGAGTAAAACGGCTTCTCCATTGGGCTGAATAATGCTGCCAAATTGCGGATCATCTACTTGGATCTTTTGGTAAACGATCTTAGGCAGTGTGATCCGAAGTTGATAATTTCTGCCTGAAGATGGCAATACGTCTAAATTCTGATTGAATAAATCAAGTTTGAGATATCCAACGGAGATGTTACGCTCATCGGGGCTATTGGGCTTGTACCAATACAGAGTGATCCCTCGCAGGGAGGGATTTTGAATCGTAAAGGTTTCGTCAAGCGCCTGTTTGCTCCAGTCGATCGCCGCCCAGTCTGTATTTTCATCAATGGGGCGTTGTTGCCAAATGATTTCCTGTCCTGTGAGAGATGACCACCATTGACCAATGCGGGCAAGATTTGCTTCAGCATCGGGGTCAGTGCTGCCGAGTGTCCAAGTAATGGTTGATTCCATTGTTTTTTAGGTACGCTTATTTGTCAATTGCGTAGAGAATATAAACAATAGCAGATACGTTTGAGGAGATGTAAGGATAATGTTTGGAATTGGCTGGCCAGAGGTAATTGTGATTGCGCTTGTAAGTGTGGCAATTTTTGGGGCTAAGCGTATACCCGAAATTGGTCGCAGTGTTGGGCAAGCGTTACGCGGATTTCAAGATGAGGTAAAGGGGCAGGATAAAACAGAGTCAACAGATACTCAAGATAAGAATGGCTAAGGAAATTATTTACAGACAAGGGGCTTAATCTCCTTGTCTGTATAGCCTGTGGCAAGGTTATACAAACAAAATCGCTGCTTTATTTTGGAACTGTTTAAGAAGATCTATATAGGTTGAACCTTGAGCAATTAGTTGAATTTGGCGATCGCAAGGTAAATCTTCTACAAATTCTTCGGATTCTGCAAATTCTCCTGAGCCTGTATCTGGATCAAGATTAAGATTTTGACTACTCAAGGGCGATCGCTCTGGGCGCGGTACTGAGAGATTAATCTTAAGATGCTCTGCTGGAACAGTTGGTAATTTACTCGCCCATTCGATCGCCACTACACCTAGAGGAAAATCTTCACCGCGCCAATACTCTTCTAAATGTAAGCTAGGAACTTGGGGTGGCTCTAGGCGGTAGAGATCGATATGATAAAGCGGCAACCGTCCCTCCATATATTCATCAATGAGAGTAAAGGTGGGGCTGGCGATCGTGGTCTGAATACCGAGGGCTTTGCCAAAGGACTGCATGAAAGTAGTTTTGCCACTGCCGAGGTCGCCTTCTAGTAAAATGATTGTACCTGCGGGTACTATGTGAGCAAGTTGTGTGGCGATCGCTTGGGTTTCACCAAGATTCTCTACATAAAGCTCGATCTTTATAGTCTCAGTCATAAAAGACCTCGTGATACGCGAGAAACTCCGCGCTTTAGCGCTGAGAGGTAAACGAAGGTTGGTTTTAACCGCCAGTAGATATTAGAATTCATAGCTATAGCCATCCTTACGATGAATGGTTTTGCAATATTTATGACTGATACCTTGGATCAATGTTGATGCAGAAATATTGAAACTGCCAGTAGAACGGACAGCCACACGCCCAACATATTCACCAATCTTCTTTCCAGTGGTGACAAAGGCTTTCACAATGTCGCCAGTCTGAAAGCCTTTGACAAATTTGCATCTAGGGACATGACGTAATGGAAACCCATATTTGTCCGTTCTACACATTTGTCTAGTACCGTGACCAGTTGCCTTGATCAGCAATGGCTTATTAGTTAAGACCTCTAAATCCTCTACTTGACCGACACAAGCGGCATCAATCCAATGTGTTTTAGGTAGGCTTAGTCGGTTCCGATTGAACTTAGTCCGACCGCCCGAACCAGTGGTGACAGGTAAGCCAGTAGTTTTGAGAGCAGTAAACAAAGCCCAACGGGTAGAATTAACCGCCGCCGCATCTTTGAGGGGACGCTTAGCTAGGGCTGTTACCTTTTTCAAAACATCAGGCTTTTTAGCCAAGAAATCGGTAATACTTTGCACTCCTTTTTTGGTGTTACATGACTCACAGGCAAGAGTTAAGTTAGAAATACGATTAGATCCGCCTTTAGATTTTGGGTGAATATGCTCTACTTGCAAAGGCACATTTTCAGCACCGCAATAAGCGCATTTTCGATCCCATTTTTCTAGTAGATACTCACGCACTTCATAGCCAAGTAACTCGCCTTGCTGATATTCAATCCCTGATATCTCAGGATTCTCTATCTGTTGCAAGTCAAATCGAACTAATTCGGAAACGATTGATCCGATAGGTGTAAATTTAATAAACTTGCGTACCCAAGTCATGATCGTTAAAACGCGATGCTCAAGGCTTGGGGCTAACCAGCCTTGAGGACGGGTGCGATTTAAGAATCTGGCTTGCCGATAACGGGTTTTACGATTACGTCTGCTCCGCCTCAAAGATCGGCGTGATTCAATGTTGTTTTTGATAACTTGACCACGATGGCTAAGTTCTGTCCCAAAGATGACTTGATTTCCTTGGACTAAGGCGAGTCCCGTTGTTTTGGAGCCAGCATCAATCTTTATTTCGATTGGTTCTGGATTGGCAAACACTTGCTTTTTTAAAATAATTGTGAATGGAAATTGACGGAATACCGCAGCTTTCTTCGCATTGAGTAGCTTACGCGCCATAGATGGCTTGCAAGGTGTTAGCGGTTTTTGATTGGTATCTAGTACGAAGATTTGGTTTGACATGGTTATGTCTCCTATAAAAGTAATGTTTGCTTCGCCAAGGTTATCTAGGCTTGTGTTAGCTTGCAACACTGTTCCAGTGACCTTAGAACTGTTTAATTGCAAACGACAGAGCGGGGAACTAGCACGCATTCCGAGGTGTCGTGACCTAAATAACGTAGTCAGTTAAGACTTAGGCTGGTCAGCACGGTTTCAAACTTTAGGCTCGAAATCCCGTCACTTCAGTGCGGGGTTGCTGACATATTCGGGTAGACTTTTGTACTAGGAAAAGAGTTTATTGCTATTAAAATTAGTAGCAGCAAACTCTCCAAAACCTTATTTTTTATTATTGTGCTAATTTCGGCAAAGCTTTTATGGATATGGATACTTATCAGTCACTCGCCCATCTTGATCAAAAGGGTAATGCTCAAATGGTTGATGTGACTCACAAATCGCAAACTGTAAGACGAGCGATCGCTGTATGCGAAATATCCATGAAAACAACCACCTTGGATGCAATCCAAGAGGGAAATGTATCTAAAGGAGATGTTTTAGGTACAGCAAAACTGGCAGGAATTATGGCAGCAAAACAAACTGCTAATTTAATTCCCATGTGTCATCCTCTAAATCTAACCAGTGTCGATGTCAAAATTATTCTTGATGAAAATATTCCTGGTTATCAGATTGAGGCTGAGGTCAAGACCAAAGCTGAGACTGGCGTAGAAATGGAAGCCTTAACTGCTGCCACGATCGCGGCTCTAACCATTTACGATATGGCAAAGTCCTTAGAAAAAACGATGGTGATTTCCAACGCAAGGTTGTTGCACAAAAGTGGGGGCAAATCTGGAGATTTTAATGCACCTAGAGGTGCTTTTTGCGATATTTAAACTTGCAATCTCGAATCCGATTTCTAAGCAACTTTATGGCCTGCAAGCTCGATTAGTTGGCGAATTTTCTCTTCAGGTAGTTGACCCGTAATATTTATGGTCTTGGTGACAGCATCGCCCACAATTATTGCCGATGCATCTACTGCTTGGATGGCTTTGGTAATAGTTACGATGCAGCTATCACAACCAATAGAAGGAACTGAAAGATTTAGAGGCATAGAATAATTTAAGATAAATAATCTTTAGCTGATTACTAAGGGTGTTTAACTATTGTAGCGTACGCATATTGCTCTTAATCAAAGTAAAATGCGTACGCCATCGTCGCCTTTTTTGATCTCAAAGCGCTGTAGAATAGGTGTAGCCGCGATATTTGGTAAGGCATATGGCTATTATGCAGAATGTCCTCAATCATATTCAATGCGGAATTTTTGTTTTGGCGATCGAGTCAAATACCGATGGATCAATCAGCAATGATCTAGAATTTACGCTGCGGTTTTGTATTGCAAATCATGCTTTTGTCCGCTTAATTTTTGGGGAACGTAGTATCGATCAAGTTGTCGATCTAATTGGTTTGCAGCCCCATGAATGTTTGCCTTTAGAATTTGTGAAGTCTCTAAATACGCATATTAGTCAATGCTTGCGATCGCAACAAAATGTTGAGTACTCAGCCAAACTTGATTTGATCACCAATCGGGTTTTATTAATTTCCTTATCTTTGAGTATTGATGCTCAAGATAATTCGCAACAGATTATCGGTACTTGTCAAGATATTAGCAATTTGACACCATCAAAAGCTCAACTAAAATATGCCAATGATCAAAAGTTTGGTCATTTAGTAAATGCGGTTTCCGATGCTTTTGTGGTAGTTGATCGGGAAGGTATTGTTCGGTATCTTAATCAATCCGCCGAGGCTCTTTTTGGTTGTAAAGCTGAAGATATTATTGGTGAAAGTTTTGGATTACCCATTGTCGCGGGTGAAAGCACGAATGTTGATATTTTAAATCGCGGTAAAACAACCTCGGCAGAAATGCGAGTATCGGAGGCGATCGATGAAGATCGGCGGGTGTATGTAGTCGCTTCTTTGCGCGATGTGTCTGAACGTAACCGCGTGGAAGAATCTCTAAAATTGCGTGAACGGGCGATCGCCGCAAGCTCTAATGGCATTGTCATCACCGATGCCACCCATCCTGAGAATCCGATGATTTATGTTAATCCTAGCTTTGAGAGAATTACAGGCTATAGCGCGGCAGAAGTGATTGGACGGGATTGTCGATTTTTGCAAGGCGGCGATCGCAATCAAATCGGCATTTTGGATTTACACAATGCTATTCAAGAAAAACGAGAATGTCATGCTGTACTACTTAACTATCGCAAAGATGGCACACCATTTTGGAATGACTTATATATTGCGCCAGTGTTTAACGATCATGGCGAACTGACTAATTATATTGGTATTCAAACAGATATTACTGAACAAGTAAAATCCACTCAACGATTGCTAGAAAGTGAAGAACGTCTACGAACAGTACTTACTTCTATCAAAGAAGGTATTACTTTTAGTGATGACTCAGGCTATTTTTGGATTTTTAATGCTGGGATGGAAAATCTCACAGGTTATACAATTTCTGAAGCAAATGCAAGTCAAGACTTTACAAATTTTCTATACCCCGATCGCTATGAACATGGTAAGGCTTTACAACGATTGCAGCAACTTCAAGAAACAGGTTTAGCAATGACTGTGGAAACTCGGATATGTCATAAAGATGGAACTTTCAAAGATGTACTAGTTTCCACGAGAATCATGACCTATAAGGGTAAGCGGATGTATTTGAGTAGTTACTATGATATTACTGAACGTAAAAGAGTAGAGACTCAATTGCGATATCAAAATGAAAGAGAGCGCTTATTAAATGCGATTTTACTTAAGATTCAACGCGAGCTAAATCTTGAACAAATCTTAACGATTACTGTAAAAGAAGCTCAAGAATTATTGCGGATTGATCGGGTGGCTATTTATCAATTTAAAGAAGATTGGAGTGGTACATTTGTTGTAGAAGCCGTCAATGATCCATTGCTTTCAATTCTGGGAAAAACCGTTGATGATCCCTGTTTTAAGCAGGGTAATGTAAATTTGTATAAAAACCGACAAATTTCGAGTATTAATGATGTCGATCTTGCTGAAATAAGTCTTTGTCATAAAGAGCTTTTACAACAATTTCAAGTTAAAGCAAATATTGTGGCAGCAATTTCTTTTGGTGATACGTTATGGGGATTACTAGTTGCTCATCAATGCCTAGAGCCTCGGCAATGGGAAAGCTTTGAAATTGATTTACTCAGGCAATTAGCTAATCATGTGGCGATCGCAATTCAGCAGGTGCAATTATTTGAACGAGTGCAAGACCTCAATAAAAATCTGGAGCGACAGGTTGCCGATCGCACCCAACAACTAGAGCAGAGCCTGAGTCAATTGGAAAGAGCATTGCTCAAGGAAAAAGAGCTAAATGAATTAAAATCGCAATTTATTTCTAGGGCTTCCCATGAATTTCGGACTCCCCTTGCCACCATTCAAACAGCTAGTGATTTACTCCGAAACTATGGATATAAAATGTCGGATGAAAAAAAATTAGAAAGGATTGATAAAATTCAACGCGAGGTTAAGGGGATGACTAATCTTTTAGAAGAAGTCTTAGTTATTGGTAGAACTGAGTCTGGGAAATTTGAGTTACAAGGAGAGGTCATTAACTTAGAAGATTTCTGCTTAGAAATAATTGAACAAACAAAGCTGTTGGGCAGTGGCAAACATAAGGTCATATTTAAAAACATTAATGCTCCAACAAAATTGATAATTGACACCAAATTTTTTAAGCAAATTATTTCCAATCTACTATCAAATGCGATTAAATATTCCCCCAATGCGACGGAAATTAATTTTACGATTTCTCAATCTAGCGATCGCCCACCCAAACTTTTATTAGAATTTCAAGATCAAGGAATTGGAATTCCCCAAGCTGATCAAGAAAAGATTTTTGAACATTTTTATCGCGCTCACAATGTTGGTATGATTGCAGGAACTGGGTTAGGCATGGCAATTATTAAAAATTCCATTGACATTCTCGGTGGCACAATCCAACTTACTAGTATTGAAAACAAGGGAACGACCGTACTGGTAAAGTTGCCAATAACTGTAAATTAGACTGTAGGAAGCCAAAATTCCTTAATCTAATAATTTTGATAGAAGAAACACAAAATTATGACAACGATTCTAGTGATCGAAGATGTAGAAGCTTTACGAGAAGAGATCATGGAGACTCTCTCTTACGAGGGATTTGATGTGTTGGGAGCCGAGAATGGGTTGGTGGGGGTACAGATTGCTAAAACCTATTTACCAAATTTAATTATTTGTGACATTGCCATGCCCGAACTGGATGGCTACGGAACGCTCATTGCGCTGCGGCAGGAATCGAAAACATCAATGATTCCGTTTATATTTCTAACGGCGATGACCGAAAAGGGGGATATGCGCCAAGCGATGCAATTAGGTGCAGATGACTATTTGACAAAGCCATTTACCTCTGCGGAACTGTTAGGGGCGATCGCCTCACGCTTACAAAAATACAATTCTGTAAAAGAACATTATTACGATGAAATCAAGGCTGTAGGGGCAAGATTTGAATATTTATCTAATCATGATGGTTTAACGCAACTGCCCAATCGCATTTTATTTTATGAGTCTTTAAGCCAAGCGGTACTTCATGCCAAGATCAATAATAAGTCGTTAGCCCTACTCTTTTTAGATATGGATAACTTTAATATCATTAACAATACTCTTGGTACTGATATTGGCGATCAGTTATTTAAAGCGATCGCTGAACGACTCAAACGATATACGGCTCCCTGCGATATGGTGGCTCGCATCCAAGGCGATGAGTTTGCCATGATCATTTCTGATGTTGCTAGCCTTACTAGTATCAAGATTGAAACTCAAAGGATTTTAGATCTATTAAGTCGTCCTTATAATCTATACGGTCATGAGGTCTTCATTACTAGTAGCATCGGCATTACGGTTTTTCCTGATGATCATCAAGAAACTGAGGGCTTAATCAAAAATGCGGAATTAGCCATGTACTATGCCAAAACCCATGGCAGAAATAGCTATAAATTGTATAGTTCTGAGCTTAATGCCCAATCTTCAGAATTTATGGCGTTAGCAAATAGCCTCCACCGTGCGATCGATCACCGAGAGTTTCGAGTTTTTTATCAGCCTTTAGTCAATCTTCAGTCAGGAAAAATTGTTGGTGCGGAGGCCCTAGCCAGATGGCAGCATCCTGATCTAGGCATCATCATGCCCAGCAAGTTTATTCCGATCGCTGAAGAAACGGGCTTAATTTTGCGCTTAAGTGAGTTGATTCTCCAAGAAGTATGTTCAAAGATGCGATCGTGGCGCGAATTAGGCATAAATTATGGATTTGTAGCAGTTAACTTGTCGGGTCAACATTTTCGTCAAGATAATAATTTAATAGAAATAATTGATAGAGTTTTGAAAGAAAGTGGCATCGAGCCACATAACTTAGAGCTAGAACTCACCGAAAGTATCATCATGCAAAATGCTGAATTGACAATTGGGGTGTTATCCAAATTGCAGTCAATGGGGGTAAAAGTAGCGATCGATGATTTCGGTACTGGCTATTCATCCCTTAGTTATCTCAAGCATTTTCCCGTCAATACTCTCAAGATCGATCGCTGCTTTATCCAAGACATCACCACCGATCGCCATGATTCCACAATTTCCTTGGCAATCATCGATCTTGCCCATAGTTTATCACTGCAAGTAATTGCCGAAGGTGTCGAAACTGCGGAGCAGGTGGAGTTTTTAAAAGAGCATGGTTGTGATCAAATACAAGGATATTTCTTTAGTCCGCCATTACCTGATACTGAGTTCGAGAAAATGTTGATAGATGGTAAGTGTTTAATTATTTAAATATATAGAAAGGCAATTTTTGCTTAAAATGTAAAACCTAAATAACAAAGGCGGCGCATCACGCCGCCTTTGTTATTTAGCAAATTATTATTATTCCTCTGAAATCTTCATAAATTAGCGGACTTATTCGGTATGCTAACGAGTAAAATTTTGTAGAGTTCTTTCAAAAAAATACTTCATGAGTACATCTAAACGCGCTTTAATTACGGGCATTACTGGTCAAGATGGATCTTATTTATCAGAACTTTTACTAGCTAAAGGATATGAAGTCCATGGCATTATTCGCCGTTCTTCAACGATCAATACCGATCGCATCGATCATATGTATCAAGATCCCCATCTACCAGAAACCAAATTATTTCTGCACTACGGCGATTTGACCGACGGCACTACCTTGGGTCGCATTTTAGAAGCTGTGCAACCTCATGAAGTATATAACCTCGGAGCGCAGTCCCATGTACGGGTCAGCTTTGACTCTCCCGAATATACAGTGGATGCGGTGGGCATGGGGACTTTGCGCTTACTAGAGGCTCTGCGCGACTATCAACAGCGTAATGGTAGAGAAATCCGTTTTTATCAAGCAGGTTCTTCAGAAATGTACGGCTTGGTTCAAGCTGTCCCCCAAAGTGAGACTACTCCTTTTTATCCGCGTAGCCCCTATGCTTGCGCTAAGGTTTATGCCCATTGGCAAACGATCAATTATCGTGAATCCTATGGACTATTTGCTTGCAATGGCATTTTGTTTAACCATGAGTCACCCCGTCGAGGTGAAACCTTTGTCACTCGCAAAATTACGCGGGCGATCGCTCGCATTGTTGCGGGTCAGCAGAAAAAGCTGTACTTGGGTAATCTCGACTCTAAGCGTGACTGGGGCTATGCCAAAGACTATGTGGAGGCGATGTGGCTGATGTTGCAACAGGAAACCCCTGATGACTATGTAGTTTCTACGGGTGAAACTCATTCAGTACGCGAATTTCTGGAAGAAGCATTTTCCTATGTCAATCTGAAGTGGGAAGACTATGTGGAAATTGATCCCCGTTATTTCCGTCCTGCGGAGGTGGATTTGTTGTTGGGTGACTCCAGCAAGGCAAAACAAAAGCTTGGTTGGGAACCTAAAGTTACCTTCAAGGATTTGGTTGAATTAATGGTTGATGCGGATTTAGAAGCCTTGGGCTTGCCTAATCCTAAAGGTACTGAAGCTAAGGATACTGCGACGTTGAGAAATGCTGGACAGGCTTCTACTTGGTAAATTTAAAAACCTACTTTGTAGGTTTTTAAATTTACTTTGACTTTTGACAAATTCCTCTTATTTTAAATAAATTTCTATGCCAGAAACTCAAGTGGATTTTCAACTAAAGCAGGATCAATTCCAAGATCAAAGGATTCTTGTTACTGGTGGTGCTGGCTTTTTAGGTAAGCAGGTAATCGCCCAGCTAGTCGCAGCAGGGGCTAACCCAGATTTGATCACTGTGCCTAGATCAAAGGACTATGATTTGCGATCGCTTGCCAACTGTGAAAAAGTTGCCAAAGACCAAAATCTAATTATTCACCTTGCGGCTCATGTGGGCGGTATTGGACTCAATCGCGAAAAACCTGCGGAATTGTTTTACGACAACCTGATGATGGGTGTGCAATTAATCCATGCCGCCTATGAAGCGGCTGTCCAAAAATTTGTTTGTGTTGGCACAATCTGCGCCTACCCCAACCTTACCCCCGTCCCATTTAAAGAGTCCGATCTCTGGAATGGTTATCCTGAAGTAACCAACGCCCCCTATGGCGTGGCCAAGAAAGCTTTGCTGGTGCAGTTGCAGTCCTATCGTCAACAATATGGTTTTAATGGCGTTTACCTTTTGCCAGTAAATCTATATGGTCCTGAAGATAATTTTGATCCCCGTAGTTCCCATGTAATTCCTGCGTTGATTCGTAAGGTGTATGAGGCTCAACAAAGAGGCGATCGCGCTATTTCTGTGTGGGGTGATGGCACACCCACTAGAGAATTCGTCTATTCTGAAGACGCAGCGCGGGGCATTGTCTTGGCATCAGCCCTCTATAACGAATCGGAACCAGTCAATATTGGTACAGGTTCAGAGATTTCGATCAAAGACTTAATTAATTTAATCGCGGAATTGATGGGTTACGATGGCGAAATTGTCTGGGAAACGGACAAGCCCAATGGTCAGCCCCGTCGCTGTCTGGATGTCGAACGGGCTAAGCAATCCTTCGGTTTCAGCGCCCAAGTAGATTTTCGACAAGGTTTAACCCAGACGATCGCTTGGTATCGTCAGCACGCCGCCTAGTTTTTTGGTTTTGCTAGGCAATTATAGGCGGCGCAAAGCCCCGCCTATAATTACGTTTAAGACTACAAAAAAGATTGAAAAAATAAATTTTTCGATTTCGACTCTTGCATATGTACCAAGCTTTGGTATGATTAAAATCCGCGCGATAAAACAAGCAACTTGAGTAAAGTTTTTTGTGGCGTTAAGCGAGGAGAGATGGCCGAGTGGTTGAAGGCGCAGCACTGGAAATGCTGTTTAGGGGAAACTTTAACGAGGGTTCGAATCCCTCTCTCTCCGTTTTAACTAACGCGAACGGGAAGTCCCGCACTCTATCCGTTTACAAGGATGAGTGACGGGATGAAAGTGAGCCAGAAAATAAATTGAGCGACAGCGAATCCATGATAAAATAGCACCATCTTGACCACTAACTCCCAAAGTGAAAACCAAACTAAAGGGACGTGTTGCAAGAAAAAAATATGGGTCTTAGGAACTAGGACTCCTGCCTGTGGAGGGACGGTAAGACTCACTATATCTTGGTATAGAAAGCTCATCCCAATGAATCAGGAAGCCAGTGCTGTATGCAGAGCATCAGCGTCTGGTAGTTCACAAATAGATAAAAAAGACCCTTGCTTAGCGAGGGTCTTTTTATGCGAACCCCAAGAGATTTTTAAAAGTGCGGCTTCGCCGCACTTTTAAAAATCTCTTGATTTAGGTCTGAGCGCAGAACGCTGTAATTTTTTCAAAGCCAATTGCCAACCAAGATAAAGGAAGCCCAAAAATAGGGATGCTTGAGATCGATATCTGATGTAACTTGCTTGAGGGGAATTGGTGGTAAATTGCCAACTCCTTGGACTTGCCCTGACTTAATTTCCACTTTGCCTTGCAGTAGTTCTAGTTGTGCTTTTTGGATGGCGATCGCCTTACTCTTTGATGTCGAATAATTGTTGTAAAAAGCTAACATCAATGGGGTGGTTCCCGCATCGCTGATTTCCCAGAGTGAAGCAAGTACACTTTTCGCCCTAGAAACTACAGCCGTACCACTCAGACCGAGGTTTTGTCCAACCGCAGTCTCACAAGCACTTAAGGTCAACATTTCGATGGGTTCTTCTCCCAAACTGAGCGTCCGTAACTTGTCGAGATATAAACGATCATTCCAAAATTGGATAAACGCACCATTGATCGTATCACTCAGGAATTGAGCATGGGTGGCAATATGGACAATCCCATAGTTATTTTTGTTTTGTTGGTCTCTGAGCGTATCAACTGTAAAGTTTTGGTTGAGAAAGACTTTACCCTGCAAGATTTGAGAAGCAATGGCATTGGTCTCTACATCTACATTTGGTAATGCGGCAAAACCTTGCTGTGCTTCTGTTAAACCCATGATCAGAATGCTCGAACGGCGGCGATCGCTTAATTTCAAATTAACCAATCCCATTGATGGCACAGTGGCCGTGGCATATTTTTGGACGAGAAACTTTTTGCCATCGTTTAAAACACTAATGGGAATGGCTCTTAAAGGACCATCCATCACAAAGATCAAGGTCTTGATTTTTGCTGTCTCCAAGTCCGCCTCAATAGGACGAATCAACCAATCGTAGAGTTTCTGAGATGGTCGCAAGTAATCATTACTAGTAGGGTCACGGATGGAATCTAGCAAATCTTGGACTGTTGCTGTCACTAGATTTTGTTTGACATCTATTTGTTTGACTGATGACTTTTCTTGTCCTGATGGGGGAAGTATAACGGTCTTCCGAATCTCTTTCCCTGATGACGGGATCACTAAAATCTCTAGGCGATCATCAAAGGTATTCACATATACCAGAGCCGTGGGACTATCTGTGACCTTTTCCGCTTGTTTCAATGATTCTTGGACAGATTCAAAAGTTACTTCAGCCGTAGTTGGACATCCGCCAGTGTAACTACAGACAGCATCAGTTTCTCTCCTATCAATTGTGCCAACAGGAGTAAAAGAATCAGGGTTCGGCGTTGTAGGGTTACATATTGAGCCGAGTAAGCGATCGCAAAGTCCTGTTTGTGTTGGTGTTGTAATCCCAAGTGGAGGCTGGATTGGCTGAGGTTTAGAGGGAGTAAAAGTCGGGAACTCTTGTGTCGGAGAAGGTGTTTGCGTTGGATACTGAGCAATACTGCGCTGCACGGAGGGAGCGATCATGCAAGCAGTGGCGATCGCTACTGCATATCCAGCTTTCCAAATCAAAGAATGTTTTTTCATAAATATCTCTCCATTTATTAGGAATTTATCTTTGCTTAGAATGAGAAAGTTGTGCGGATTGTACCTATAGTCACCGTGTCACTTGTCGCTGTTTGGAGAGGATTGAATAGAAAGATTAAACCGGGTGTGATCGTAATATTATCGGTGAGGCGATAGCGATAGAAAAGTTCGACTTGGGTGGTCGTGTCAGGCTGAGCGCCGCGATCGCCAGCTAATACGCCAGATAAACCAATCGTACTAGGGATATTACCGAGCAATAGATTACTACTAGTGATTTTAGGTGGCTGTCCAATATAAATACCGCCAAGATTACCCTGCTTAAATAAATCGGGAAGGTTGAGATAAACAATCCAATTGGTGGTTTCTACTGTGCCTGAAGTACCTGCAACTGCATTAGATGTGGTGTAGCCTCCCCATGTTCCCAAAGTTATATAACGATTGAGCCGCCAGTTGAGGGTTGCACCAACCGCATCAGTTAAGAAACTCGTATTGGCGGAGTTACTAATTACGCTATCGCCAATACCAGTGTTAAGGGAGCCGCCTGTTGTGTAAGCACGAAGATAATAGAGGGCAACATCAACAGCATCGGTGGGCGTGAGCGTAGTTTGTAAGCCTGCTACATAGGAGCCGCCAAACAAACCGCCTTGGGTCGCATTGGCAGGATCTGCCGCAGAATATACTCCCTGTAAACTGATGCGATCGCTGATCTGCCAGTCAAACCCGATCCCTGCACTACCGCCACCTAGTCCTAAAATAGGGTTGCGTTGAGCAAAGGCTGATAAGGGCCCAGCGCCCGATCCTTCAAAGCGGTTAGGTCCTCGAAAAACTCCACTGGGGCTTACTCCTGCTGCGCCAACAATCAGGGCTGCATTGTTACCAACTTTAAATCTATAGGAAAGATCGGAAAGTGCAAACTGGTTGTTCGTTGTGCCTTCATATCCCAGCAATGTGTAGGAATCTCGCAAGGGCAATCCTGACGCGAGAGATAGATTGCCAGCACTCAAGCTAACCAACAAAAGACTCCGATTTTGGGCTTCAAACTGAGTTAAAAATGTTAGGTTTAGGTTATAGCCAAAATTTAGATTTATCCCTTGGTCTACTTCATTCGCTGTGCGGATACCGTCTCGAAAATTAACATCAGAAGTGTTAGCAAAGCGCCCTTGTAAACCAAAAATTGCTTGTCCAAATAGTTTTGTTGTTGTTGAAAACTGTTGTGCTTCGAGTTGATTAGTTTTCGCTTCTAATTTATCTACTCTTCCTCGCAATATTGACAACTCATTCGCAAATTCCTCTTGCAGTTTTTGAATTGTGGCAATGTCATCTTTATTGACTTTATCCGCTAAACCTGTGGCAATAATCTCATTGATTTTTTCCAAACAAGCATTTAAACCTGCCGCAAATTCGTAACGGGAAATTGCTTGCTGACCACGAAAGGTGCGATCGGGATAACCAGCGATACATCCATAGCGTTCGACTAGGGATTGCAATGAGGTAAAAGCCCAATCAGTGGAACGGACATCACTCAACTGAGAAACCGATGTCACTGAAGCAGAGGCATCAGGATTCTCGTTCACCAGAGGCGTAATATTTGAGTTTTGGGAGACTTGAGGCTTTATAGAAGAATTAAGGGGAGAATTGTCAGAAGATTTTGTAGTGGAATTTGTAGAAGGAATTTTAGAATTTACTTCTATAGCCACCTTGCGGGTTGGTGTGTTTTGGGTATTGCCATTGGGATTGTCATTGGAAACTTTAGATTGCGCGATCGCATTGGTACTAAAGCTCATTAAAGCTAAGCCAATCCATATTAACAAGTGTCCAGAAAAGTGTCCAGAAAAGTGTCCAGAAAAGTGTCCAGAAAGGGAAAACAATTTCAATAACATCTGCTTATCCACTCTACATAAAACATATAAATCACATGAGCCGCCTCCACAACCTTATAAAAACAGAACATTCTATGTCAATCCAAAATTAGGATCGCTATAGATTTTTAGTTTTGAATTTATTCGGTGCGTTTATCATATTTTTTCAGAATTTCTATATGGGCAGGTATTTTACATTAAGAATTAAGAAATGAGTCATTTAAATTAACAAAATATCAAAATAGAAAATAAATGAAAGCAGTGCTTTCATTTATTTTCTCTAATTTCCTCAGTAAGACTTACATTCTGCTATAAATCCATCAAAATTCACAGGAGGTTGCTATAGTAATCGTAAAGAAATGTAACTAAGGAATAATATTTATATGCTCTATGCGCCACCTTGGCATTTGACAAATGGGTTATTAATGACCCTTTATGCAGCTTTGCGGCTAAGCCAAAAGTGGGAAAACTTTACTGTTGAAGCAGAACCTGTTTATCAAGAGCATATCTTTACAGGAGCAAATGGAGTTCCCATTTTTGGGAAATATGCAATTCCCCAAAACGCTAAAGGTACAGTCGTGGGAACCTATGGAATTACGGGAGACTTAGATAATCAATGGTTTCTCAAAATCTTAGGGCGTAAAGCTTTTGCGAAAGGATATGCGGTTGTGCTGTTTGATTGGCGAGCGCATGGTAAAACGGCTGAACTTTCACCAACACTTACTTCAGATGGTCTATATGAAGGTGAAGATTTTATTCGGATTGCTAATACTGCTAAACAATTGGGATGCCCATCACAATTCTGGCTAACGGGATATTCTCTGGGTGGGCAATTAGCTTTGTGGGCAATTAAAGCGGGAGAGTCGATCGCTGATTGGGGTAATGACTTAGAAATTACATCTGATGATATTGGAGGTGTTGCGGTAATTTGCCCTAGTGTGGACTCAAATCGATCGCTGACCTATTTAGTTAAAGATGAATTAGGTAAATTTTTGGAAAAGGCGATCGCGCGTGAACTCAAGAAATTAGCGCGAGTTATGGCAAAAAATCATCCTGAAGCGATCGATAGCAGAGCCGTGGAACGAGCCAATAGTATTTGGGGATTTGATCATGAGTTAACGATCTCTAAATTAGGATTTGCCACTGTCGAGGAATATTACGATGCGAGTTGTCCGTTATATTTCATGCCTCATTTGCAAAAGCCAACCTTAATTCTTTATGCGGCTGACGATCCGATGTTTGATCCGTCCATCATTCCTGACTTAGAAAAAATTGCTCAAGAGAATTCATCAATTAAGCTAATGGTCACAAAATATGGTGGTCATGTTGGTTATGTCAGCAGTAAGAAATGTCAGCACCAATATGGCGATCGCGATCGATGGTGGGCTTGGAATCGCATTTTTGAATGGATTGCATCAGCATCGTGAAATAGTAATCTAACTCCATGCCGAAGGCGTGGAGTTATACCCTCTCTGAAAAGTTCTGTACCTATGAAATCAGAGTTTTGGTTATATCTTGCGAACTAAGAGCTTGACTTGATGTTTTGGGTTTATTCTCTTGGAAATAAACGGGCTGAGGCTCAAGATCAGCTAGTTTCTTATATTGTGAAAATACGCGATAGTTATCTAAATTCACATCAGGGATATCATTTTCATAGTCTTTCATTTTAACTAAACTATAGTCTGTATCTTCATCAAAGATTGCCAGAGTTACATTCAAAATGTCTAAGAAATTAATAAAAGAACGACATTCTACTTCATCATAGGAACTATAAAACTTGATTAATTCTGCAATATAACTTTCTAAATAAAGACGACTCTTAGGACATAATAAAACAACCTTTAACAATAAAATGACAGGGCTAAGAAAATTATTACTATCCAGCGACAATCGTAAAAAATCAGAAGGATGACGACGCTCATTTAACAAAAGATATTGCAGAATACGATTACAAGATACATGTAACAAACTAGTTGTCATTTCCTGATCATCTTTATAGGGCTGGAAATATCTGAACCTTTCAATTACTGTTGAGCGAATGGTTTCAGGTATTTCTAAATCATCTCTAGAAACGTCTAAATAAGCGAATAGATATTCTTTAAATTCAAGAAAAGTTATATCATTGATTCGATCTCTAAGTTTTTTTGAGATCAGTCTTAGCCCCTCATGCCCTTGTTTATTCAATACTTTTTTAATTAAAATTAGAACCCCATCTCCCAAATTTGTAGGATTGTGGTGATTTAATTTAACATTAGTTTTAGAGCCAATTCGAGCCGTATACATCGCTAGATCAAACTTAAATTGCTTTTTGATCTTTCGAGCCATTATTTCTGCATATTGCCTTTGTTCTACGGGCTTATTGAAATCCGTATATTCTGCTATTAATAAATAAGAGGAAAACCTTTCGCACCAAGTATGATAATTCTTGTGTACTCCTGGCTTACCAGAAAGCGATCGCAAAGTATTATATTCATCAGACTTAACAAAGTTTTGTAGCCATGTCCTTAATTTTTTAAGCTTATGGATCTTTGTAGGTAGACCAATTGAATTTGCCAAAAAAAGATCGACTAAACTTTGACAAGCATTAAGATTGCCATTTAATGCCCAATTGTTATTAAGAATATAGCAACAACGGAGGAGAGTATGCTTGAAATCTTCCTCTCTATTATGAAATATGATTTCTCCTAGGGCATAATATGCTTTGATATTTTTGATCTCTTCATAATTAATAAATAACTTATTAAATTGATCTAAAATCTCGTCGGTTTGATAATATTTAATCATTCCTAAAAAGAAGCCATAGATATGTTGCTGAGCTTGCTCAATACTGCTTGCAGTTATATCTGCAACCTGTTCGTTGGAATGTGAAGATTCGTAATGATTGTAAAACTGTGCCATACCAATATATTCCTAAGCAGCAGTAAAAGTTATCAAACATTTGATCACATTATACTAATCAAAAAGATGATGACTTAAAAATTGATGCAAAAATTCATCCAAATTACAGTCATTGCTTTTATGATTTTGTAATTTTGCTCTTGTCTCTGGATAATGGCAAAATTTCTATAGGTTAAACATAGATTTTAAGTTCTTCCCACAATGCAAGACAGAAATGCGAGATAGACTTCAAGACTAATATTAGTATCACAACTTACACAGGATTTCTAGATCAAACTTTAATTTTTAAGAATCATAAGTTATATAAATTTATAAATGTATAGATGTATAGATATTTCTGCTTGGTTAAAAGTTTAGCAACAGAGAAAATCACATTGAAAATTGCACTTACCATTTACTAATCGCATCCGTGAGATGTAGTGCTGCCGCCTGTACAGAAGCGATCGCCCTTGTATAGCCCAAACGGGTGGGTCCTAATACGCCGACAGTCCCGATGGGCTTATCATCACAGAGATAAGTGCTAGAAATAAAAGTACAGTTCTGAATCGGCTCGATGGAAATTTCGGAACCGATGCGGATGCTAACGGAATTTGCGGAAGGACTAGGCTGATTGACGATCAGCGCCATCAGAGAAGCGCGATCGGCTTCGAGTAATTTCACAATATTTTGCACCTGTTGCAGATTAGAAAATTCGGGCTGACGCAATAGCTCTGTTAAGCCGCTAATAAACATTTGCCCCAAAGCCGTGCGATCGCATAGTCTCATAAGCTGCTGCAAAGACTGCTGCAACAACACTGCATATTGCTGAAACTGGCGATCGAGATCGTCCCATTGCAAAGCATTATTTAGTTCTGACCAGTTTTTATCACGCAAATGTTCATTTAAAAAGTTGTTGAGAATATTTAATTCACCTTCTAAAATTTCGGGATTAGTTTCGCTGGGCAAATCCATTGTGACTGAGGCGGTGTGGTAGGTGTCACTAACGGCGATCGCCATAATCTTGTAACGCTCGACCATTACTAATTGCAAATGCCTGATCCGCATCGTTTGCATATTGGGGGCAGTAATTACCGCGATGCAGCCGCTTAGGGTTGCCAAGATTTGAGCAACATCCCGCAATACGCCATCGAGACTAGACTTGCCGAGGCGATCGCTTTTACTGGCCAGAAACTTATGGGTGCTATAGGTTAGCTCGCTGGCGGGATCGATTAATTCATCGACATAAACTCGATAGCCAGAGTCCGAAGGGACACGCCCTGCTGATGTGTGGGGTTGATATAACAAACCACTGCGATCGAGCGTATGCATCACATTGCGAATTGTGGCGGGACTAATATCAAAGTCATACTCAGATACTAGAGCCTTAGAACCAACTGGCTCCGCCGTCTGGATATAGTGGTCAATGGTTGCCCAAAGGACTTTTTGTTCGCGATGGGTAAGTTGAGGTTTCATAGTCGGTGACAAAGAAATTCAGTGGAATAAAAAGCGAGTATTAAATGCGTCGGCATAATTAAAATTCAGATCTAAAACCTGCGCTGTAGGCTTTAGGGTTTTATATTTAATTGAGCCTAATTAATTAAATAATTATTAAATTTAGATTATTGATTTTAACTCTCATAACTTAAGAGTTTAACTACTACCATACCTAAGATTCTCAAGAAATCCTGCATTAAGTTGGATCAAGCCTCATTTTTTCTGAGATTGGGAAAGCCCAAAACATCGCAAAACTCACTAAAGTTATGACTTTGTTTCGCTACAATAGCCAAATGTCTCTTGAAGAAATAGACCAAACATTTGATACTGTAGTTTCTCAGACTATTACAGTGCATACTGTGATGCTTTAGACATATCTCAGATTCGCCTAATGATTCGCCTAATACAGTCTATTTAGGTTTTGTATATTAAAGATAAATTTTCAAAAAGCTTGCTAAGCAAGCTTTTTGAAAATTTATCTGGTTTCAAAAAAGCGCAAAGCGCTGTATATCCACCACTGAGTTTGGTAAGTAACTAACATCATTCATGGAAAATAAAGAGCAGACGACGGCAGTTGAGCAGCAATATCTTTGGGCAGTCGGACTCGATACCGAAGTATTTCCGCCTGAATCTTTATTAGGCGATCGCTATCGTGTCATTTCCTCGCAAATTGTCGTTGACACCGATACATTCTCGCTACCTGAGTTGCCCCTTGAATTTCAGACCTATGTGGTGTCTTATCTCAAGCTGTCACGATTAAGCCTGCATCTGCCACGCCCCTATGGGTTGCTGCTGCTAGGTGAAGAGCTTAACCTTTCAGAAATCTTTTTATTAGAAAATGTGCCAATCGATCGCCAAGGCAATCTATGTCCGACCTTGGCTGAAGCTTGGAAACAAGCATCGGCTTTACGTCAAATTAATCTGCTTTGGCAAGTCCTCAATCTTTGGGAGCCTCTCGCCGAACAAAACATGACCCGCACTTTGATCGATCCCAAATTGGTGCGGGTCGATGGGATGTGGGTGCGTCTGTTGGAGTTACAAGCCGATGTCGCGGCGGTACATATATCGCAGTTAGGCGATATTTGGGTACAGTGGCTAGATTTTGCTAAGCCTGAAATTGCTGAGCCGATCGCTGAATTTTTCTACAGTTTAGGGCGTGGCGAATATGACATAAATAGTGCGATCGCCTATCTGGATAAACTGTCCCTCAAGGTGATGCAAGACCAACCCCTGACCGTGCGGATTGCTAGTGCTACCGATGTCGGTCAGCAGCGCGATCATAACGAAGATGCTTGCTATCCTGATATTAAGCGCCAAAAACGTACTGAACAGGCGGATAGTCTCCGCGATCGCCTCGCGATCGTTTGTGATGGGTTAGGCGGACATGATGGTGGCGAAGTTGCTAGTTCCTTAGCGATCAAGACCCTTGAACAACAACTAAAAACCCTATTACATCAAGCCGAAAATGATTCTGATTTCTCCGCCCAAGGATTTATTGCTCAGCTAGAAATGGTGGTTCGCGTTGTCAACAATCAAATTGTTGCCATCAACGATCAACAACAGCGCCAAGCCCAGCAACGCATGGGGACAACCCTAGTCATGGCAGTGATCCCGCATCCCCACGGACAGCCGAGCAATGAAGTATATGTGGTGCATGTGGGCGATAGTCGTCTTTATTGCGTCACCAAAGATAATTTGCGCCAAGTCACCCTTGATGATGATGTCGCAACCCGCGAAACCACCTTGGGCTATAACTTCTACGCCTATTCATCCCAACGCATTGATGGTGGAGCCTTGATTCAGGCCTTAGGAACGCGAGGTTCCGATATGCTTGTCCCCCGTATTCAAAGATTTTCCATTGATGAAGATTGTGTCTTGCTGCTCTGTTCCGATGGATTAAGTGATTTCGATCGCGTTGAGCAAGTTTATGATGACTATCTATTGCCAATTTTGACGGAAGATAAACCCCTTGGGCGGAGTTGCCAAGATTTAATTGATCGGGCAAATGAACTTAATGGTCATGACAATATTACCGTTGCGGTGATGCGTTGTCGGTTTGCCCCTGCCGATGCTGATGAAGATGCGGTGGGTACAGATGAACAAACTAACTTATTGGATGGTTCTGAGGATGATGTGGATACGGAAGATATCTTACCCAATCCTCAGACTGTTAGCACTGTGGGCGGTGAACTAACAACCGTCGCGAATAATGTTGATCATGAAGATCAGGAATCGGAAACTAACAATGATCTAGATTCTGCGAAAACAGAGTTTGCAGTTCCGCAACAGACTAACCGCACCTTTATTATTGTTTTGATCTTAATTGCATTGTTGCTAGGCAGTGGTTTAGCGGCTTTTCAGTTTCCTCAAGTCAGAAATTGGGTGCAAGATAATTTACCAACCAGTCTCAAAAAATTTGTGCCGCCAAATTCATAAATGAGTGATTTCCTTGTCTCACAAGCGATCGCGACTGCTGCTCAGATGCAAGCGATCGAGCAACTTATTTTTCAAGCAGGAATGCCCGTTGCTGCCCTCATGGAGAAAGTTGCTCTACGAATCACGCAAAGATTAACGGAACTCTATCCTGCTCAGAAATATGGGCAGATTGGGGTTCTCGTTGGTTCTGGACATAATGGCGGTGATGCTTTAGTTGTGGCGCGAGAACTTCAGCATCAAGGGCGACAGGTGCAAATCTATGCGCCTTTCCCCAAAGCGAAGCCCCTCACCAGAGTCCATAGCTGTTATGCCGAGAGTTTAGGGATTCCCTTTGGATGTTTAGAAGATTTGCAGGACTGTGATCTGATTGTGGATGGCATTTTTGGATTTGGATTGGAGCGCGATGTGATGGGGGATGTCGCGATCGCCATTAATACAATTAATAATTGGCAAATCCCAATTCTAAGTATTGATCTGCCATCAGGTATTCATAGCGATCATGGTGGCGTAATGGGAACTGCAATCAGAGCCACCCATACTTTTTGCTTGGGTTTATGGAAGCGTGGCTTGCTCACCGAAACCGCGACTCCCTATGTCGGTCAACTGGAAAGAATTGATTTTAATATTTCTGAAAAATTTATTATTCAGGTGCTTGGTGATCAGCATTCTCTGTGGCGTATCGATCCGCAAACAATAATGCGCGATCGCCTACCCATCAAACGCCATCCCACTACCCACAAGTATGAAATTGGGCATTTGTTGCTCGTAGTTGGCTCTCAGAAATACGGTGGTGCGGCGCTATTAGCTGCTATGGGCGCAAAGGCAACAGGGATCGGGATGTTATCGATCGCCGTTCCCCAATCCCTCAAGTCCCTAATTCTCGCTCAAGTTCCCGATTCTCTAGTGATTGGCTGCCCTGAAACTGATTCGGGCGCGATCGCCGAATTACCTGATCTCGATTTACAAAAATATCAAGCGATCGCCTGTGGTTGTGGACTTTCTCTCGAAGCTTTACCCATTGTCCAAGTAATCTTAAATAGCGATCAACCCTTAATTTTAGATGCCGATGGCTTAAATGCTCTAGCAAATCTGGAAATATCCCAAGGAATTAATCAATTACCAAATCGAAAGCATCCGATCATTCTCACACCTCATTGGGGCGAGTTCTGTCGTCTATTTCCAGATCTGCGCGAAGTTGAACGGCTTGAAGCTTTACAAATAGCCGTTAATCGTACCCAATCCACAATTTTATTGAAGGGAGCTAGAACCGCGATCGCTTTTCCGCAAGCTTCCCAATCTCAAGCTTCCCAATCTCAAGTATGGATCAATCCTGAAAGTACACCTGCCTTGGCTAGAGGCGGCAGTGGTGATGTGTTA
>Ga0316611_1000159_pt1 | contig 27617 bp, 26 predicted proteins | sample MIS2016202_MG_FD_207675 | JGI IMG/M metagenome (GOLD analysis project Ga0316611, IMG submission 207675) | Microbial mat bacterial communities from Middle Island sinkhole, Lake Huron, Michigan, United States - MIS.2016.202 | ecosystem: Environmental > Aquatic > Freshwater > Lake > Sediment... | reverse complement strand
ATCGCATTATTAGTACATAGCGCAGGATTCGCACTGAGAACACCGCAGAGAGCAACCGCCAACGACTTGTGTAACCACGTACTTGGCGACAGCAAAGCACCCAATAGAGCAGCCACAAAACTAATCACAGCAAAAGCGAGAAACCTTAACTTACGCATAAATATCTCCTACACCTTCAAGATAGTTTGATGAAATCTAAATTACGCTACATTCGACAAAACAGGAATAGCTTGCAGAGAAATAATTGGAATAATTTCCGTGATTGATGGCGTATAAGCCGAAAGATGAATGAACTGCGAAACGGGTTCGCTCTGCAAAATTTCGATAACCATCTCGCGCAACTCATCCGATAACTTTGCCAAACCCGTCAAGGGAAAATGGTGCATTCCCACATCCGTAGTTTGAGCAATAATCGAATAGTCAAAAAATGTAAGACTAATCGCAGTGCGATCGCTTTTATGCAACCGTAACAGAATATGCTCAGTTAACTCGACCCCTGTTGCCAAAACATTTGGCTTAAAGGAAATTGTGAGCGTATCGCTAACTTCATCGTATTTTATATTTGGCTTTTTCATGACTTTAGAACACCGATTTTAAATATGCTGTAACAATATAGTTGAACAAATGACGGATGCTTTTACCTGTCTACTCATCTTCAATAACGAAAATCTTGTCTAGTCAAAATGACGTGCTTAGAACCCTTCAACACCTGCGGACCATCCAAAAATTCAAAACTCCTGCCTAAAATGCGGATGATTTCTGGAGGCTGTAGCGGGAAAGACATATTTGTCTTCGGCGGCGAACCAAGATGTACCGCGCAAATCCCATCCGCACTTCTCTCAAACCTACTTACCTTAAAACTAAAACGGCGATTCGATACCGTTGTAAATCGCTCCTGCTCCACAAGATCCGCAAAACGAGCAATCGGACGACCATCAAAAGTCCTCACATCATCCCTCACACCATTAATAATATCCAATTCCAATCGAAAATTTTCAGGAAGATTTGTCTCTCCCATAACCGTAATGCCGCCACTAGCAGTGTTATTAATCTGCAATGGCGCAATGTAGTAATAACTGATTTTCTCGATCATAGGACGATAAGCCTTGAGCGCATCCGCCCGTTGTTTATTAAAAGGCTTATTGTAAACAGTCATCGCATCCACATACCGCAAAACGCTTACCCAGTCCCGCGCCTTGACTAACTCATGCAAACGCCTATTTAGCGCATCAAACTCTGGATCGACTGCTGCAAATTTTGGTGGCTGTGGGATCGCCCCCTGTTGTTCCATCGCATCAAAAATTTTAATAACTTGATCGGTATCCCTAGCTTTGACAGCCTCCACTAGGCGATCGCTCAAACTATCAAATGAACCTTGAGAAAATTTAGGACTGGAATCTGAAGAATTAGGAATTGGTTTAGAAACATTACGCGGGACAGCATCGTTACTCGGCAAGTCATCAAATTCCCTTGTTCTTTGTGCTTCAACTGCACCAGATTGAGTCGCAATATAGGCAAGCAAGGCAAAAGCCAGAAACCTCATCCGCCGCATAAATATCTCCTACATCTTCAAGATAGTTTAATGAAACTGAAAATTACACTACGTTCGAGAGCGCAGGAATAGGTAGCGATCGCATTCTAGAAATGTTAAACAAACATTGCCGAAGCGATCGCTTAAACAGCTCACAATTCTAAAAGCCAAATCCGCCAAAAAAGGGAATCGGCACACCTAACTGCCTCAACACGCCAAAACCTACTGACAGCGCAAAATCTTGCTCCCAACTCTTCACCTCTTGACGAGAAGGTTGTACAGCCGCGACATTTTCTGGAGGCGTGTTGTCAACAGCAATATCCGATTCCTTTAACCCAACTTGAGGCATTAAAGTTGTAAATGTATTGATCGGAATAGCCGCATTGAAGCCAGTCTTAATTTCGACAGCCGTTACGCCAGACGCGGACTCGTTTCTGACGATCCCATCGCGATCGCCCTGACCATGCACACCGACAACCCGACCATTCACATCAAACACAGGACCACCACTCATACCACGGCGAGTCAGCGCATCATAACGAATGCCATAACCCTCTTTAGCCCGATCGCGCCGACTCGTTACCTGACCTGCGGTAAACTCATATTCGCGTTCTGTTTTAGAATCAATGGCAATCGGATAGCCAGAGATATAAATTCCTGAACCAATCGAAGCCTCATCAGAATTGCTAATCGGAGCAACGGCTTGATCTTCAGCACTATCAAACTTGATAATTGCCAAATCAGGAGCATTATCAGTTTTTTGTAAACTGATGACAGATGTCACCTTATAAACTTTCTTTTTAGAGGTATAAACCGTATATTCGACGTTAGGATTTTTAACTACATGGTTAGCCGTGAGAACCGTGTAAGTATTACCACTTTTAGCAATGATTACCCCAGAACCACCTTTATCAATACCCAAAGGATTATCAATACGGACAGTAGTAGGAACTGCGACTTGAGCAACTTCTTTAGCTGTTTTTGCTGATGCTGCCATCGGTTGACTAATGGCGATCGCTGCCACAATTGCCGTACCCGTCAAAACATTTGGTAAATCGAAACGCATTGCTTTAGCTCCTTATGTATTTACTTGAAACGGGCAGCGCTACCCGCCGCCCATCTTTTAAGAATGGATAGACATAAACTGCAAATAGGTACTAATGGGAACGCCCCAACTAGCTTTCAGCATTTGTTGTAAAAGCATCGGTGAAGGTTCAGTACCATCATCAAAAGTGTAACCGCCAAAATCAGGATCGCGGTTTTTAATGCGCCCATTAATTCCCACTAAAAATCCTGATTCATCAAAAATTGGACCGCCACTCATGCCCACCACAATATCGTTGCTGTAGCCGATGCGATAGCCCTGCGTTAGAGACTTGTTTGGCAAAATGGATACAATTCCTTCCGTAAAACGGAAACCTTGCAGCCCTCGCTCAAAAGTTGTCACTAAGCTCCGATCCTGATAGATCGGAAATCCCGAAGCAAAGACGCGATCTCCTATTTGCAAAGGTTCTCGCCTGATTTGGGAGATCTCATATTGTTGAGAGCTAAAAAACTGCGCGATCGCCATGTCGTTATCGCCAAATTTAGCAGCATAAGATTGTGACATGAGCGAATGCTGTAACCCCTCAGGAGTGAGAATTACAGCGTGATCGGCAAACTGCAAAACATGGAGGTTTGTCAGCACCGTATAGATATTCCCCTGTTTCTGAACAATTACGCCAGAGCCAGAAGTAATTACAGTCCCAGATTTATTGAAAATTAAAATTCTCACCGTAGTGGAAGTTGCTAATTTCTGGATGTTGGCTCTTGAGAACTCAGAATAACTATAAAAAATATCTTGAGTGTTTTTGCTTGACTGAATTCCAACAGGATTAGCTTTGGCATTCATCTTTTCTAAAGGATAGCTACCAAGAACCATCGAGACACCGATAAACAGTATCTCAATGGTTGTCCAAACTATCTGCTGAAGCGATCGCTTGTGCATCTACCAAAACTTAAGCAGCTAGAATTTTATTCAAAATCGCCTTTACGCACGCCTGATGATGGTTGGGTTCCAACCGCAGGAGTAGTGACCGCAGGAGTTCGCAGGATTGGCTGAACCTTGGGTGTAGGAGCCGTAGCGTCACGCCCCAAACGTCCAGTCACATCAATATAAGGAATCTCTGCACTTTCGCTGAGAACAGGCACACCCGCTTGACCTTCACGCAATCCGAAGAAAGTATAAAGCGTCCTGATCGCATCCTGCCCTGGTTTAAGGGTATAGATCAAGCCGCCACAGCGTCCATTCTTTTCACTGGCGGTGCAGATCACATTTTCCCCATTCATGCGCCCCACAGTTACATATTTGAGAAGTTTCGCCGTCCGATAAGATTCTAAACGGTTACTTACCTCATTGCATCGCGTCGCAGGTGTCCAGCCCGCATCAGTAAAGAAGTTAGAATCCCACGAAATCCAACGTTCAATACTTCCTTGAGAATTTTGGTACATGGTAGCAGGGCTGCCAACCGATGTATCACAGTAAAAACCTTGACCTCTCTGGGCTTGGCTAGGGCTTGGCATAAGAGATACACTAGAGATAGCGATCGCACTTAGAACTGAAACACTGGCGAAATTATTTTTCATAACTTTCAGAAATAACGCTATTTGAAATTGTACCCAGAATTTAAGAAATGAATCTTTCTAGACAGGACTCCATCCTCCAGAAGATTCCCTTGATTTGCGCCGTAGTTCTTTCAGGTCGGCATCATAACAACTTTGTGAGCAGTAGTCGGTAGTTGTATCGTTGAAATACTCAGTAATTGTTCCTAAAGACCCAACCATGAAAATTCTGCCGCAGTAATCACATTTATGTTGATAGGGTGACATGATTTTTACCTAATTGAGATGATAGATTGATAATCTGGAATAATTTTTTACTGCCTTGTTTAAAAGTTTTATTGAATGAGTAACACATATGTTGACGCTATCAACATCTTTAAGCTTACTTCTTTAAGTTGTCAGTGTCAACATATTCGGACTTAAATTTCTACAGGTTCATGCCAAGCCAATTAAAAAAGTCATACCATCATCATGATTTACGTCGCAGTTTAATTGATGAAGCGATCTCCTTAATGCAGGAAGTTGAAATTAATCAACTTTCTCTACGAGAAATTTCTCGACGGATTGGAGTATCCCGCAAAGTGCCTTACAGGCACTTTGCGGACAAAGAAGAGCTATTAACTGCCGTAGCCGAAGAGGGTTTTCTACTGCTCCGCGATACGCTTGAAGCAAAAATACATAAGGGTTCTGATAATCACCTTTCTGATAATCCCCTTAAAGAGTTACAAGATATTGGAGTTGCTTACATCCAGTTTGCGCTGGAACATCCTTCACAATATCGATTAATGTTTGGTAAATATCGAAAAACCCTGACCCTACAGCCTCCTGACTTGGCAAAAGCACCTGGGGAAGTCTTAGCTATGCTAGTTGATGCAGCAGTGCAACAAGAAGGCTTTGATAAGGTTTCTCTTAACGCTCAAGCACAAGCGCTTATGGTGTTGATCAATGTAGTAATTCGAGGTCAACAGATCGGGGTATTTCGGGAAGACGATCCTAAACAACTTGCCTTGGCTGCTTGGTCACTAGTACATGGTCTTTCTATGTTGTTGATAGACGGTATGGCCTTTGAAAATATCCCTCAACCTGTTACTTTCTTATCTACCATTATCACCCAATTTTTAGTTGATGGATTTGCGATCCGTAAAAATGCTCATAGTTAACACCTCGCGCCCGATCGCCCTGTAGTACACTAACTTATTAAAAGCGTCTCTACAGTAAACTTTGCGTTTCAACGCGACCTATGGAATTTGCATATCAATACGCATGGCTGATTCCCTTGCTGCCACTCGCCGCAGCACTGATTATCGGCACAGGACTGATCACCTTTAACGAATCAACCAACAAACTGCGATCGCTCTGGTCTGTCCTCAGCGTATCCGCCACAGGCGGCGCAGCCGTAATTGCTTTTAACTTACTCTGGAGCCAGATTCAAGGACATGAGCCTTATCTGTATACCTTTGAGTGGGCGCAAGCGGGTAGCTTTCATCTGAACATGGGATTTGTGATCGATCACCTCACCTCACTCATGCTCGTCATTGTTACCACCGTTGCCTTCTTGGTGCAAATTTACACCGATGGCTACATGGCGCATGATCCCAGCTATGTCAGATTTTATGCCTACCTAAGTTTATTCACCTCCTCCATGTTGGGCTTAGTCGTCAGCCCCAACTTGGTACAGATTTATATTTTCTGGGAACTAGTGGGGATGTGTTCCTACTTGCTGATTGGCTTTTGGTTCGATCGCAAGGGAGCCGCCGATGCTTGCCAAAAAGCCTTTGTGACTAACCGCGTTGGCGACTTCGGGTTATTACTTGGCTTACTTGGTTTGTATTGGGCAACAGGTACGTTTGAATTCACCGAAATGGGCGCAAGGCTCAATGAATTAGTTGAATCTGGTGGATTGAGCGTTGCTCTTGCTACCCTATTTGCAATCCTCGTCTTCATGGGGCCTGCGGCAAAATCTGCCCAATTCCCCCTCCATGTGTGGCTACCCGATGCGATGGAAGGTCCTACTCCCATTTCCGCATTAATCCATGCCGCAACAATGGTGGCTGCGGGTGTATTCCTGATTGCGCGGATGTTCCCCGTATTTGAAGAAATTCCTGCCGTGATGAATACGATCGCTTGGACAGGTGCATTTACGGCTTTCTTAGGCGCAAGTATTGCGATCACCCAAAACGACATCAAAAAAGGTTTAGCCTATTCCACCGTTTCCCAATTGGGTTACATGGTCATGGGTATGGGCGTTGGTGCTTACAGCGCAGGCTTATTTCACCTAATGACCCACGCCTATTTCAAGTCGATGATGTTCCTCGGTTCGGGTTCCGTCATTCATGGCATGGAAGAAGTCGTGGGACATGATCCCGATGTGGCTCAAGATATGCGGGTGATGGGTGGCTTGCGTAAATATATGCCGATTACCGCGATCACATTTTTCATCGGGACTCTCGCGATTAGCGGTATCCCCCCGTTTGCTGGTTTCTGGTCAAAGGATGAAATTCTTGCCTCGACCTTTAAAGCTAATCCTGCTCTTTGGGCGATCGGCTTTGCGACGGCGGGGATCACCGCTTTCTATATGTTCCGTATGTACTTCACCACTTTTGAAGGCGATTTTCGCGGCACTGACAAAAAGCTTGTGGCAATGGTCAAGGCTGAAAACTCCGTTGGTAAAGAAGCTCAACCCGATGACGGTCACGGTCATCATGCCAGCAAGCCCCATGAATCACCAATTACGATGACTTTCCCGTTAATGGCGTTGGCGATTCCTTCGATGCTGATTGGTTTAGTCGGTACGCCCTTGGGCAATTACTTCGAGTACTTTATTCATGCACCATCGGAGAAAATCACGGAAGTTCCTGTTGAAGGTTTCACCCCCGAATTTCTATTGATGGGTGGTAGTTCGATTGGGATCGGCTTGATTGGGATCTCTTTGGCAATCTTGATGTATTTGCAAAAGAAAATCGATCCCAGCGCGATCGCCAAGTCTATTGAGCCTCTATACAAGCTCTCCAAAAACAAATGGTACATTGACGAAATTTACGAAGCTGTCTTTGTAATTGGTTCTCGTCGTTTAGCGCGTCAAGTGCTAGAAGTCGATGCCAAAATCGTCGATGGTGTGGTTAACCTTGCAGGTTTTGTCACCGTAGTTAGTGGCGAAGGACTGAAATACTTTGAAAATGGCAAGGCCCAATTTTATGCCCTCGTTATTTTCATCGGTGTTCTTGGTTTTGTGATTGCTACTTCTATCTAGCTTCTTAAATGCAAAAACAATAGAAAGGCGGCGCAATGCGCCGCCTTTCTATTTTCAAATTTGGTAAGTCTATTATAAATTTATGAGTAATCCAGATATTAATTTTCGTTTAGCCGAATTTATTGATATTGATCCACTGATGGAACTCGTCCAAGAGTTTTATCAATTTGAGCAGATTTCTTTTAATGAGAAAGTTGTTAAGGCTTTTACTGCTTTATTGGGTGATGATCAGTTTGGATTTATTTGGCTAATCTGCGATCGCGATCGACCAGTTGGCTATGTGGCGCTAACTTTTGTATTTAGCATGGAATATCACGGGCGATGTGGATTTGTTGACGAGCTATATATCCGCGAATCCTATCGGGGTCAAGGTATTGGCAAACAAGTATTTAGTTTTCTTGAAGATTTTTTAAAAAGCCAAAATATGCGATCGCTGTTTCTAGTCGTGGATCACTGGAATGCTAGAGCCGAATCACTTTATACCAAACTAGGTTTTCGCCAAGAAAAGCGTCATTTTATGGCTAAGCATCTTGATTGATCAGAGAGCTTAGGGACTTGCGTGAAAACAAAATACCAATCCAGATTTTCCAGAATCGGTGGGGCGGCGAATCCGCCCCACCGATTCTGGTTTTATATTTGGTAATTTATTAAGTCGCAAGTCCCTTATGCCTAACCACGCCGCCTCTCGCTTTTCTATACACCAGTATTGGGGCGGATTAAAACTATTGGGGTTTGTTCAGCAGCATTACCCGCAGGATTCATGATCAGAGCTTGATTGAGTAACGCCTCAGAAGCTCCAGAGGTAGCAGCTAAAACCTTCACCCGCCTTAAATCATTAACATCGACGATCGCGGCTTCGAGTCCTGTCCCTGCCTTAATTTCATCTACAACTGCCTGAGGATTTTTGGGACCCAATACGATGAACTGATCGTAGGGTGGCAAAGTGCCAGTGACATCATCAATCAGCCTTGCCTGTTCGCCAGCGAGCATATAAAAAACGCCTGGAACTCTAAACAGAGCTTTAGCGAAGGAACCGATAATAAAGGCAAAGGCGACCCGCCATGCGCCTGACTCGTTAATTAACGATTGCAGCCCGCAAGCTGTGGCAAGACTGGAAGTACTTTTGAAATAATAGCAGAGGCGTTTGGCTAACCATTTAGGGTGAATATCACTGGGATGATAAAAATTGCCCTGCATAATCGCGATCGGGGTTTCGGCGATCGTGACGATATCTCCCGCTTGGGCATGGCTCATCACATAGCGCTGTAACACATCGACGGGAGTATCGCCTGCGGAAAGAATATGGGTACGAATTGGCAATACATCAGCATCGGGCGTAGGTCGCCAACGTTCCCTTTGATCAGCATCAGGAAACTGCAAAGGAATGATGCAATGCTTGACTTTTTCTTCGCGACCTGCGGGACCATAGATCGTGTAATGAACACGCACCCATGACGTTTTCAGTTCTTCGAGATTTTTGCCACTAATATCAATTTGGATTTCTAGCCCTGTGCTGTGATTGGGGGCAACGATATAGGATTCCCAGTAGTTATCATTACGACTCGCCACATCAGGATGGCGCGATCGCAACTGAATTTGGCTATGAATGCCATCCAGACTATCGTTAGACAGCAGTGAGAGTTCAGGATTTACTTCAACTAAGAAAACATCAAGGTTGCGAGTTTTATTGGTTGCGGTGAGGATTAATTCCAAACGATAGTGGTCTGGCTCATAGGTGAGAAACTGCCAAGCCCCATTATCAAATTCTAGTAAATTGCCCTGTCGCGTTTTGTATTGCCACTCAAACAGCAGCCACAAAAGTAAAACTAGACCACCCAAAATCGCGATCGCAATACCTAAACCAATCAAAATATTCATGAGCCTTAGTGATTAAATCCTAAACTTTAATGTCAATTCATAAAAGTGTGACAACACTTTTATGAATTAAAAATCAAACCCAGCAAAGATTTTAAAAACACAAAATGGCATAGCCATTTTGTGTTTTTAAAATTCTAATTTCTAGTCCCTACGAATAGCTTGTTTGAGGGTTTTGCAAAACTCAGCGATCGCATATACACCACCGTCTGGCTCAGCTAATTTCTTGACCATCGCACTACCCACGATCGCGCCATCTGCGTTCCAGTCGATCACTTGTTTGGCATGTTCGGGTTGCGAGATGCCAAAACCAACGGCGATCGGTTTATCGGTGATCACCCTCAATTGGTCAATCATGGTTTTGACACCCTTAGCAACTTCAGTACGCACACCCGTCACACCCGTAGCACTAACCACATAGATAAAGCCCTGTGATTTCTCAGCGATCGCCTTAAATCTCTTAGGGGGAGTGGTGGGCGCAATCAGCAAAATCACTTCGATTCCCGCTTTTGTCGCAGGTTCTAGCAATACATGGGATTCTTCGAGGGGCAAATCTGGCACGACTAAGCCGCGTACCCCTGCGTCATAAATTCTTTGGAGAAAAGTTTCTACGCCAATATTTAAAATTGGGTTGTAGTAGGTGAAGAGGATAATTGGCGATCGCAGTTCGGGCGCAACCTCACGGACAACATCTAATACTTTGTCCAGCGTGGTTCCATTTTGCAAAGCCCTTGTTGCCGCCGCCTGAATCACAGGACCATCCGCCAATGGGTCAGAATAAGGCACACCTAACTCAATTAGATCCGCACCGTTTTGATCTAAGACCCGCAAAGCTTTTGCTGTTGTCTCCAAGTTTGGATCACCAGCCGTAATGAAAGGAATTAGAGCAGCTTGCCCTCTAGCTCGCAGTTCTTCAAATCGAGCGGAAACGGATATCATGGCTTAAAATTTCCCACAAAAAGTAGTCCCGTATTATAGTAGCGCTTTATGGATAGGTTGGGTGGATAGGTTGCGTACTGTCCCCAAACATAGTAAAAGGAATCATAGATTTGTAATAGGTTCATGCACTTTTGTAAATCTCTGACCAATTCAACTAACAATCAACATAAAAAACGGCGTTAATATGGCGCAAATTTTTGGAGAATTTACAGAAGATTTTTCAAATAGAAGTGAATTTCTAGTTTTAGGATTTTCACCTTCTTCTTTACCAATTAAATTACGTTGGAAAACAAATGGACTTTCCGCAGATTTTCTTGGAGACTATGTTAGAAATTTCTTTCCTGGTGATACAAGTGCCAATATTAACAAACAGGCTGAAATAGCGGCTGCGGTAAGTTTCATTGCCAATGAATTATTGGAAAATGCGATGAAATATAGTGATGAAAGTGCAGAGCAACCCATTAACTTAGAAATGCATTTGTTTAGCGATCACCTCATATTTTTATCTAAAAATAGTGTGCATCAAGATGCGATCGCCTCCTTTCAATCCTATATTCAAGAAATTACTACGGGTGATATTGGCGAAATGTATATTAATCAATTAGAAAGAAGTGTCACTAATGAGGAAGAAGCAAATTCTGGGCTGGGCTATTTCACAATGATCATGGATTATGAGGCTACTCTAGGATGGAAGTTTGAGCAAGCACAAACTAATGGTCATGCCACAATAGTAACCACAATGGTGCAGTTGCCACTTTCCTAAACAAATGCTATGGACAAATACCATTAATGAATAGTTTAGAAAATAGTTAAAAACAGATTGTAATTTTATTAGGAGAATTTAAAGGATGGAAATTAAAGGGGAAGATTATAAGGTTTGGTATAACTCAGCAGAAAGCATTATTTATTGTCAGGGATCTTTGCGGTTAGCAGGAACAGAAGAATATGCGCCAATCGTACAGCTTTTAGAAAATGTAATTAATCAGTCATCTCAAAATATCATTTTGAATCTTTGCGAGCTAGAGTTTTTAAATAGTTCAGGTATTAATGTTTTGTCTAAATTTGTAATTAAAGTTCGACAAAAAGAAAGTATTAGTATTATGGTTCAAGGTTCTGAGAATATACCTTGGCAAGGAAAATCTCTAAAGAATTTGCAGCGTTTAATGCCTGCTTTAAAATTAGCATGGGTTTAGCTTGAGGCTTTGAGTAGTGCAGAAATATTTTGAAAGCGGCGCGAAGCGCCGCTTTCAAAATATTTCTGGGTTTCAAGTAAGCGCAAGGCGCTGCATCTTAATTTTGTGAGATACCAAATCTCGAATATTGCCTAAAAAACGATGGATCTCTGCGGGTGAGATATGTCCGCTTTCTACTTCACGTCCAGCCGCTTTTGACAAAAAATTCAAAATTTGCTTTGGTAACATCAAGGTTAAACCGTTTTTCAGATGAAGTTCTAACTTACGAACTCCGATAGTTAAGGGATACGCTCTATATTGATCTAATCCATTAATTATTTGTCCACCATTATCAAAATAATTTAGTTGGACAATGCGATCGCTAGGTAATTCATCTTGATACCCATCTAATTCTTGTTTAACTAGTTTCTCTAGATCGATCAAATTATGGGCTTGAGCAAACAACAAACACTTTTCTAAAGCTTGAGTGACTGGCAATTGGGCGATCGCCTCTTCTATATCGAGACGCACTTCTAAAGCCGCTAAAATATCGTCAATACTGGAATCGATACAAGGTTCAGGAACTGACATGAGGATCTACAGAGCAGGGATCGTGGCTGTTAAGATGAAGTCTAAAGTTATTCTTGCATAAAGACCATGCTCACTTCCGATCGCAATGTTACAGAAGCCCTGACACAAGACATTATCGATATAGACGCACCCAAGCGAGGGATGCCTGTAACGATCATCACAGGTTTTTTAGGTAGTGGTAAGACCACCTTGCTTAATCATATTTTACAAAATCAGCAGGATCTGAAAGTTGCGGTTTTAGTAAATGAATTTGGCGATATCAATATTGATAGTCAGCTATTGGTTTCCGTCGATGAAAACATGATGGAACTGAGCAACGGTTGCATCTGCTGCACGATCAATGATGGCTTGGTTGATGCTGTTTACAATGTTCTTGAGCGAGGCGATCGCATTGATTACATGATCGTCGAGACTACAGGTGTTGCCGATCCTTTGCCAATTGCGCTTACCTTTTTAGGCACAGAACTACAGCATTTAACCAGACTTGACTCGATTTTGACCGTCGTTGATTCCGAAGCCTTTACCTCAGAGCATTTCAAGAGCGAGGCAGCCTATGCCCAAATCATGTATGGCGATATTATCATTCTCAATAAAACCGATCTTGTGACCGAAGAAAAGCTTCAAGAGCTAGAGGCTTTCATTAATGACACTAAGACTAAAGCAAGAATTTTGCGATCGCATTTGGGCATTGTGCCATTGCCGCTAATTCTTGATGTGAAAATTGATCAATCAGCGATCGCGCCTAGCCATAAAGCTGAAGCGCATGATCACCACAAACACGAGCATCACGATCATGGCAGCCCACACACCCATGAAGATTGCCACGACACCGAATGTAACCATGAGCATCACGATCATGAACATCATCATCATTCCGATCACCTAGAAAACGACGGTTTTATATCTATATCATTCCAAAGCGATCGCGCCTTTGATCTCGATAAGTTTCAAAACTTTTTAGACAAGAAATTACCCATCGATGTGTTTCGCGCTAAAGGTATTTTGCAATTTGCAAATATCGACAATCGCTACGTTTTCCAGCTTAGCGGCAAACGCTATGAACTCAAAACCGATGATCGTGGTAAGCCCTTAAATAATCAGTTAGTGATCATCGGGCGCAATTTACAGCGTGAGGAATTATTAGCCCAGCTTAACGATTGCCTTGTCTAAATTATTTGAGAGAGTGCACCCCTTCAGGGCGTACTCTCTCAGACCTTCTTACCATCAAAGGAGCAACCTATGGTCATTCAGATTGCCACTAAGCCCCAAATCACTTGGGAGCTATTACCCACCAACTATGTTTTACCTGACGATCCTGTGGAAAATGAACAGCAACCATTGTTAGCCGCCGCCCTCAGCGATGCTCTGCTTGCGGCGAATCTGATTCCCGACGATGCACTGATGGTTTCCAACTTTGGACTAGTGGCTACGGTCAATAAGCAGATCGTGGTCAAGGCTCCCGACTGGCTCTATGCACCCCATGTATATCCTGCCGATCAAGGCGTGATTCGTCGCAGCTATACTCCTTATCGTGAAGGCGGCGCAGTAAGTATCGTGATGGAATTTTTGTCCGATACCGATGGTGGCGAATTTTCACTGCGATCGACCCCTCCCTATGGCAAGCTCTATTTCTATGAGCAGATTTTACAAGTTCCTGTATATGTCACCTACGATCCCTACGAACAAAACCTAGAAGTTAGAGTTTTGCAGGATGGTCGCTATGTAGTCCAGCCCAAAGACGAGCATGGTCGAGTCTGGATTGTCGGGTTGGATTTGTTTTTAGGAATATGGTCAGGAACTAGAGCCTTAACTACCACAAGTTGGCTGCGGTGGTGGGACAAGAGTGGCAACCTGCTGCTATGGAGTTCTGAGAAAGCTGACCTAGAGAGCCAACGCGCCGACCTAGAGAGCCAACGCGCCGACCTAGAGAGCCAACGTGCCGAGCGAGAGTACCAACGCGCCGAAGCCTTAGCTGCTAAATTGCGAGGGTTAGGAATTAATCCTAATTTATAGATTTTCATCAAAAAGCACCCGTTAGGGTGCTTTTTGATGTTTAAGCATGAACCGCAAGGCGATCGCACAAGGGATCAGCTTGGATTACGCCCTCAATGCGATCGACAGGTTCGCCATCTTTAAATAAAACTAAAGTTGGCAAAGCATAAACCTTATATTGAGAAGCAAGATCGGGATAGTTATCAGTATTAATCTTCACGATCTGAACCTTATCCTTCATCACTTCACTTACCTTGTCGAGAATCCCTGTCATAAGCTGACAAGGACCACACCAAGGGGCATAAAAATCTACGAGAACAGGTAATTCTGAACTTTCCAATAACTCGTCAAAACTACCAAACTGTTTTTTTACTGACATGGGGCGATCGCTCCTTTAAAAACTCAATTCTATAGCAATTACCCAAAAAGTAGAAAGGGGCGCTTTCTAACAATGACCACAAATAAGAAAAAGACCAATTGCAAAGCAATCGATCTTTTTCTTAAAAGGCGGCACCCAGATTTGAACTGGGGGTGAGAGTTTTGCAGACTCCTGCCTTACCACTTGGCCATGCCGCCGAACGGATATTTACTATAACAAATTAGGTACATAGTTGTAAACAAACCCAAATATTCATGTTTAGCGTGAATATTTGGGTGACAAGCAGTTCTCCATATAAAACCCAAAATGAATGAACGCCGCCTTCATTCATTTTGGGTTTTACTCCCTTCCCAGTATCAAAATAGACATTAAAAACCAAGAATTAACGTTGCGGCGCTTCGCGCCGCAACGTCTAATCTTTCACTGGGAAGGGAGTATATGAAGATACTCTCTTCCCACCCAAAGAATAGTCGTTACAAAGTGAATAATTAGGCGTGCGCGGCGAAGCTGCGCACGCCTAATTATTCACTGGGAAGGGAGTAGGACACAAAAACAAGAGGGTTTCATAAAAAAGGTAACGCTAAGCATTACCTTTTTTATGAAATTCAGTTAACTCTGTTTCTTGTTAGTTTTACGCTCTAAAATTTCCTTCAAAATCAAAGTTACGACTGCTAATAGTGCAAGCAATACTGCGGCGGAGTAAGCTACTTCTGTTTCATATTGCTTGTAGGATTCTTCAACAAATAGCGGTAAGCTTTGGGTCTTATTAGCAATATTTCCTGAAACTACGGATACAGCGCCAAATTCGCCCATCGCTCTAGCATTGGTTAAGACCAAGCCGTAGAGCAAGCCCCAACGAATATTGGGAATAACAATTTTCCAGAAAATTTGCCAATCACTTGCACCAAGAGTACGAGCAGCTTCTTCTTGGTCGGTTCCCATTTCATCAAGCACAGGAATTACTTCACGGGCAATAAAAGGCATACTCACAAAGATAGTCGCCAGTAGCATCCCCGGAAAAGCAAATACGATTTTGATGTCATTTGTCTCTAGCCATGACCCAAACCATCCCACTCTGCCGTATAGCAGAACAATCATTAAACCTGCAACTACGGGCGAAATCGAGAATGGTAAATCGATAATGCTTAGTAATAGAGATTTCCCTGGAAACTTATTGCGAGCGATCGCCCAAGCCGCACTCAAGCCAAAAATAGTATTTAGTGGTAAGGCAATTATCGCTAAGGTAAAGGTGAGCTTAATCGCATTCTGGAAGTCAGGTTGTTTGATGGCTTCTAGGATGGGCGCAAAGCCTTTGCTAAAGGCCGTAACAAATACGTTTGCCGCAGGTAATAGCAATACTAGTCCGAGGTAAAGAAAAGCGATCGCAATTAAAATTGCAGGGGCAAGGCTTTTCTTGTCGGTGCTTTTAATCGGTTCAGGTGAGTTTTGAGGGCGATCGCCTTCAAAATTATTTAGGGAACTATTCAAATTAGCCATAACGCTTACTCCATGCTTGCAAGAGATTAATTGCGAGTAAGCTCACAAAGGAAATACCTAACATGACAACGCCAATCACGGTTGCGCCCACATAGTCATATCTTTCTAGGCTTTGGAAAATCAAAACTGGAGTGATTAAGTCTTTAAAAGGGGTATTAGAGGCAATAATTACGGTTGAGCCATATTCACCAACAGCACGGGAGAACCCAAGCGCAACCCCTGTCAAGATCGCAGGTGTAAGTGGTGGCAAAATCACCTGTATAAAAGTCTGAAACTTAGAAGCTCCCAAAGACCAAGCGGCTTCTTCAACTTCCTTTTCTAATTCTGTAAGTACAGGTTGCACGGTTCGCACAATGAAGGGTAGGGAAATGAACATCATGGCGATCCATACCCCTAAACGAGTAAAGGCGATTTTGAAGCCTGATGACGCAAATAATGAACCAATCCAACCTTGTTCGCTGTAGACCGTGGCTAGGGTCAAGCCCGCAACGGAGGTAGGTAAGGCAAAGGGTAAATCAACTACGGCTTCTAGAAAGCGTTTGCCAAAGAAGTCATAGCGAACAATCACCCAAGCAATGAGAGTCCCAAATACGCCATTAACGGCGGCGGCGGCGGCGGCGGTTACAAAGGTAATTTCATAGCTAGATAAAGCTTCTGGTGTGGTGGCAGTTTTCCAGAAGCTCTCGAAAGGCTCACTAGAAGCTTTTACCAACATGGCAATGATCGGTAAGATTAGCAAAAATGCAAGATAGACAAAGGTAATTACCCATGTCCAAGGAATTTTGGAAAATATTTTCAGAAAAGCATTAGGTTGCGATCGCGGCTTTTCAGGTGTAAATGGAGGTGTGGTCATAAAGTTAAGGACTAACGCTTGATTTGAGATTGAATTTGATCAAAAATTGCTTCCTTAGCAAAGAACTTTTTATCAATTTCATTCCAACCACCGAAATCTTTTACTGTTGCCAATTCCTTAACGGCAGGGAACTGCTCAACAAATTTCTTCTCCTTGGCAACACTTTCATCAACGGGACGGAAGCCAAGTTTTGCAAATTCAGTTTGCGCTTCAGGAGTATACAAGAATTTCACAAATGCTTCGGCAACTTCCTTTGTGCCATGCTTAGCGACATTCTTATCAACTACGGCGATCGGATTATCGATTGAAATATTAACATCAGGCACAACATAAGTAACCTTTTGTCCTTTTTGACTAGCCAAAATAATCTCATTTTCATAGTTGATCAAGGCATCACCTTGACCTTGCTTGAAGAAAGCATCGCTGGCTTCACGAGCATCCTTAGTGAGGATTGGCACATTCTTAAATACTTTTACTAACGCTTCCTGAGCCTTGGCATCGCTACTACCTTTTTTAGCAGCAGCATTCCAAAGAGCGAGAAAATTCCACCTAGCCACGCCTGAAGTTTTAGGATCGGCGGTAATCACAGAAATGCCATCCTTTTCTAAATCTGACCATTCTTTAATATTTTTAGGATTACCTTCACGGGTAACAAGAACAGCTACTGATTTGGAAACGATCGCCTCATTGGGAGCTTCTTTTTCCCAACCCTTTTCGATGAGTCCTGCTTTTTCGATTTTACTGGTATCACCAGCCAAAGCGAGGTGGACAATATCAGCTTCTAGCCCATCGATAACAGCACGAGTCTGAGAACCAGAGCCACCATAGCTTTGACTAAAGATAACTTTCTGATTTTGTTCTTTTTGCCATTTTTCTACAAATTTTGGAATGATAGCTTCGTGGGCTTTTTTGGTGACGGCAAAGGAAACAAGAGTTAGTTCAACATCCTTTTTAAGAGCGCCTGTTGGGGCTTGTTGGGTAGCAGAACCATTTGTAGTGGTTGCAGTGGGTTTAGTATCACTGCAAGCTGCGATCGCGACGCTGATCAATGCGCCTACCAAAAACAAAGAGACAAATTTGCGCCCCCAGTTTTTTTGTCCCCATTTATGACTGAATATGTTTTTAAATAAACTCGCGATCGCCGCGATCGCTGATGTTGATTTTTTTAAAGGATGTTGACCTGAACCCATGAGCATATCTCCAAAAGATTAATCTACGACATCTTGATGGGGATACCGTATTTAATTACCATACAATACTTTTCTGTGGGATACAAGTCAAAACCAAAAAAGCGAGTGACGGCGCTTTGCGCCGCCACTCACTCCTTGTCCTAATTAAAAAAACTATGGCGTACGCGGAGCGTACGCCATAGTTTTTGGGGTTTTATATTTAACTGCACTTAGCTACTTATAGAATTGACACTCCTCAGCCTAAAGGCATGAGGATTCTTGGACTCACTATTGCCTGTGAGACTTGTCCAAGCATGGTCTTACTCAGTGATACCTAGTCTTGCAACTAGCTTCTCAAGCGTGAATTCCCGTATGCCCTACGGTACTTGATGTATTCTAATATAAAGCCCTCCTAGAAGGACGGGGTTTTAAACCCATTTTTCCGATAAAAAATAGAAACAATAGTTTCTATTTTTTTGAGTTCCCTTTAGGTTCTTCACCTAAAGGGATTACTGGTGGCGATAAATTAACCAGCACTTTATCCACACGATTGCCATCCATATCCATTACTTCAAAACGGATTCTTTGCCAAGTGAAATGTTCGCCAACATTGGGAATATGGCGTAGATACGTCATCATCAATCCACCCAAAGTATGATAGTTGCGCTCTTCTTCGTAGGGTAGATCTTCAACTTCTAGGATTTCTTTGAGCCGATCGCTAGAAATCATGCCGTCAATTAACCAAGATCCATCTTCTCGTTGCATCGCATCGGGATCACCTTCGCGATCGCTAGATGGCAAATCACCAACGATCGCTTCAAGCAGATCGGTGAGAGTCACCATCCCCTCCACACCACCATACTCATCAGTCACCATCGCCACGCGATCGCCCGATTGTTTAAACTGCTCCAACACACTCAAAGCACTAGCGGTCTCGGCAACATATAGCGGCGGACTACTAACTTTTAACAGATCAATTGGTGCGCCGTGAATACTGGCATTTAGAAATTCGCGAATATCGACAATTCCCACACATTCATCCAGATTTTCTCTCGCCACTGGAAATCGAGAATGTCCACTGTCTAAAACATCGCGTTGGGTTTCCTCAAAGGGCGCATCTAGATCGAGCCAGTCAATCTCAGTACGTGGAGTCATCAGGGCTTTAATGGGGCGATCGCCTAAACGAAATACTCGCTCTACCATATCTTGTTCAGCTTCTTCAAACATTCCTGATTCCGCACCCTGAGCAATCATCACCTTAATTTCTTCTTCGGTAACTTGCGATTCTTCGGTGGGTTGGATTCCCAATAAACCAAGCAAGGCATCAGTTGAGGCACTAAGTAAATAAACAATCGGTGTGCCAATATTAGCCAAAAATCGCATCGGTGGCGCAACAGTACAAGCAATTCTCTCGGCATTGCTCATAGCTAAACGCTTCGGAACCAATTCACCGACCACCAGAGAGAGATAAGTGATGATCCCTACAACAATCGTAAAACTAAGAGTTTCACTATAGGGTTTCAATAAGTCAACTGTATCTAATAATTTTTCTAGGGTCTTAGCTACTGTCGCACCACCCAAAGCACCGCTCAGGATGCCAATTAAGGTGATACCGATCTGCACAGTTGACAAAAAATTATTGGGTGAGCTAATCAATCTTAAAGCAGCTCTAGCTTTAGCATTTCCTTCCTTTGCCCATTGCTCTAGTCGCACTTTACGCGCAGAGATGATCGCTAACTCGGACATCGAAAACACACCATTAGCAATGATCAGCACAATGATGAGTAAAGCTTCAAAAGCGAGGGAAGACATTTTTTTTGAGCAGAACGACTTTATGGGAATCGTTTGAGAAATTTGTTAATGATAGTTATATATATTCTCATACCAAATTTTGTGTCAAGTTTCCTAAGAATCAAAAAAGGTATGACACGTTGTGTCATACCTTTTTTTGACAGCTATTTTTTAACGACTGTAGAGTTGGGTAACTTCTAATAGGCGATCGCTCAAATCTTGATTGAGTAAATTGGGATCACTATAGCGCCAGCCCCAATTACCTGTAGCAGTTCCAGGGACATTCATCCGCGCACTATTATCTAAACCGAGGACATCCTGTAAAGGAACGATCGCAATTACCGATACCGTAGCCATCGCCATACGGATTAATGTCCAGTTAATTGGTTCACCCATCGCAAAGCCCACAATATAGCGATAAAACAAGTTCTTTTCATACTTGCTTGCCTTCTGCCACCAACCAACAGCCGTATCATTGTCGTGGGTTCCTGTGTATACGACACTGTTATGCACATAGTTATGGGGCAGATGGAAATTATCAGATCCACCACCAAAGGCAAACATCAGCACCCGCATCCCAGGAAAAGCAAAGTCATCGCGTAGTTTTTCGACTTCTGGAGTGATGATGCCCAAATCTTCGGCAAGAATTGGTAATTCACCCATGACTTCATTAAGTCGATTAAATAACTCTACGCCTGAGGCAAGCACCCATTCTCCATCGATCGCTGTTTCTTCGCCAGATTTGACTTGCCAAAAAGCCTGAAAGCCACGAAAGTGATCGATGCGAATAATATCTACATAGCGGTTTAAAAACCTAAAGCGATCGATCCACCAAGCAAAATCAGTTTCTTGGAGATATTCCCAGTTATAAACAGGATTGCCCCATAGTTGACCAGTAGCACTGAAATAGTCGGGCGGCACTCCTGCCATGAGCGCAACTTCATTGGTTTCAGGTTCGAGGGCAAAGTTTTTAGGGTTTGCCCAGACATCGGCGCTATGGTGGGAGACATAGATGGGAATATCACCAATAATCTGAATATGGCGCACGTTGGCATATTGCTTTAGCTTTAGCCACTGCTCAAAAAAGATAAATTGTAAAAATCTGTGAAATTGAATTTTATCTGCTAGTTCCTCGCGCTTTTGTTGCAAAGCTTGAATGTCACGCTTGGCGATCGCTTCTTCCCAGTTATTCCATGTAATTTCAGGATTTTCTTCATGCAAGGTGATGAATAGCACATAGTCTTCGAGCCAATCAGCTTCTTCGTAACAAAACTTTTTAAACTGTTCTTGGATTAAATACAGTTCATGATGATGCTGGGGATCTTGATCGGTATATCCCTGTTGAAAGCGCTGGTAGGCTATCTCTAGTAATTGGCGTTTGTAAGGAATTACTGCCTCAAAATCAACGCGATCTTGATCAAAATCAGGAATATCAGCCCAATCTTCTTCCTTTAGTAAATGCTGATTTACTAAAAGTTCGGGACTAATCAGATAGGGATTACCCGCGATCGCGCTATAGCTCATGTAGGGAGAATTACCATATCCTGTGGGGCCGAGGGGTAAGACTTGCCAAAGCTTCTGACCACTACGCGATAAAAACTCAATGAACTGATAAGCGGTCGCTCCTAAGTCCCCAATTCCAAATTTACTCGGTAATGAGGTTGGATGTAACAGAATTCCACTAGCACGTTGGAAAGCCATAGACAAAAAAATAAAAGATTTTAGATCTGGCTTTACTTTACCTTCTTATGCCTAAAGGTTTGCGTTTTCGGAATGCTAAAAATCTAAATAATTTACGGCACTTCGTGCCGTAAATTATTTAGATAATTCCATCTTCGGCCATTTCTTCACGGGTATAGGTAACGGCAAAATCTAAAAAAGAAGTATGAAGTTCGATCTCCACCACCGCAGGAAATAGACGCAAAGTACTAATTCCTAAATTGCGAGGATTGTCTGCCAACCAGCCAAAAGCTGCTTTGGTAATAGTTTGGACTACTAAAATCTCGCCATCGTGGGTTTGAACTAGCGATAATTCAGCATCCCCCGGTTTTAAATACATTTCACTATAAATTTGCCCTAGCATTCGCCATTGCTGCCGCCAATAGGTCATTCCTTGTCTTTCATGGGCGATCGCATATTCAACCAAAGGGGCCACATTTTGCCATGTAATATCATCCCTCTGAAAAATCAGACGTATTTCCTTCATCGCCTGTTCACAATCTTCTTCAAATTTGAGCAATGGAATCGGATCGGTGAGGCGACGTGGTGTTTTGCTTAAAGTCATCATTGCTTGAATCACGGTTGCCTCAATCTCACTAGATAGCTCCTCCCTAGCTTTTTGGGTTTGCCAAACTACCCCTTGTTCGGTGGTTGCATACATTGCAGGCAATCGATTTAATACATAAGCAGCGATATCATCAAGCCCAACTTTGCGCGGCAGTACATTTTCCATATGCACCAATTGGTATTTTATTTCTTGATTCACCAAATCTTCTAAAACATTTACGAGAAAGTAAGAAGCCGAAATAATATAGGAGTCCAATTCAGGATTGGGCAATTCGGGATGCTTATGCCAATCGTTTTGATTATAAACACCTCCCTTGCGTTGCAAATAACCTTTGATATCACGGATCTGATGGCGATCGTGGATGCTCAAACTGGCATATTCGGGGGTATGCATGACTAAAGCCAGCGTTTCTTGAAAAGCCTGTGGCACATCTTGCCATGACAATGATGGTTTACAAAAAAGTTGTTGTAACTTCGCTAAAACATGGGCAGGAGTTTCGATTTTACTAGCAGCGATTTTAGTTGATTCTCGGAGAGGATCTCGCTTTACACCTAGAAGCGCATATTGAACATTGTTAACAATTTGATTCCGCAATTCATTGTGGGCGCGTTTACGCTGATGTAGCCAGCCTCTACTAGTACTTGCATAGAGTACTGGAAGACGATTCAGAGCAAAAGCCGTTACTTCACTAAGGTTTATTTTTTCGTGTACTGCTTGGTTCAGGTGCTTTAACTGTTCCTGTACTTCAACGACAACGATCTCCTCAAGGACATTTTTGAGGCTGGGCATAATTTTTTTGCTGATAAAAATTTTTACTGATAGAAATTTTTGCTAATAAAAACATTATGCGTAGGTACAGCGCTTTGATCTTACTTAAAACCCAGAAATATTTTTAAAAGCGCCGCTTTTAAAAATATTTCTGTACTACTCAAAGCCTCAATAGGCTGTAACTAAACGCAATTGAATATAAAATCCAAAACCTGTGGCGCACGATGCGCGTGCGCCACAGGTTTTGCTATGGTTTTTAGCCCCGTTCAGATACTCATTAGCCTTTTTTAAATACTATTGTCAATGTACCCTATTGCTCAGCGAGGTTATCAATCTTCTCACGGATTGATAGCTGGACTAGGGTGCGAATAAGAGATAATCCAGAAAAACCTGCCCCAATAAAAGCAGCGATCGCCCAGCCAGTATAAGTACCATTGGTTCCCACCAATAACACTGCCCCTACTAATGCTAAGAATCCTGTTAAACAGGCATAGATTAACGCTCTAACAGCAATATTGATACGCTTGAGGGTGCGATCGCTTTCTGAAGATTTAACTTGAATCATTAATTCCCCGCGTTCGATGCGCTCTTCTAATCGTTCTAGCAAGATCTCCATGCGACTCGGTTTATTGAGTTGGTAAACCAAAAAGTCCTTTGCTTGCTGAGCTAATGCACCTAAACTATTACCCCGTCCTCTCGCTAAAACAATACTTTTAACAAAGGGCTGAGCAGCCGTCGAGAAGTTATATTCTGGATCGAGAATGCGGGCAATACCATCAAGGGTTGTTAGGGATTTGAGCAGATAAGTCATCTGCGGTGGTAGACGGAATGGTTGTTTTTCAAAGATCGCTACCACTTCACCTTTAATTTGCTCAAATTCATAAACATTTACAGGTCTTTCGGTAAAGCGATCTAAAACGAACTTCAGCATCCGTTTGACAGGACTCATATCGGCGATCGGTTCGATGAAACCCATACTCATTAAAGTATCAACTACTTCATTGGTATCTTTGCGTAATACGGCAAAGAAGGTTTTCACCATTTGATCCTTTGCCATGGTTTTAACTTCCGCCATCATCCCGTAATCGTAGAAAATCAAGCTGCCGCTAGGGCTAACTGCGAGATTGCCAGGGTGAGGATCGGCGTGAAAAAAGCCATCTTGCAGCAGTTGCTTGAGATAACAACAGATTCCTAATTGATTAATTTCCTTGGGATTTAGTCCACAGGCTTCGAGGGCTTGGCGATCGTCAACCTTAATGCCTGGGACATATTCCAAGGTCAGCACCATAGAGGTGGAATAGTCCCAATAGACTTTGGGGACGACTATGCGAGGATATCCTTCAAAATTTTTGCGAAAGCGATCGGCATTTTTCCCCTCAATCTCATAGTCAATTTCTTGATAGAGAATCGTAAAGAATTCTTTATAAATCCCTTCCAGATTATATTTACGAGTCCAACTAAAATATCGTCGAAAAACCTTGAGAAGTTTACCAACGGCAAGTAAATCTAAATCGAATAATCTTTTTAACCCCGGACGTTGGACTTTAACAACAACATCTTCGCCTGTGTATAAAGTGGCGCGATGCACCTGTCCGAGACTAGCCGCTGCAAGGGGGACTTCATCAAAGTCACGATAGATATTATAGAGCGACTTACCAAGTTCAAGCTCAATGATGTCTCTAGCTTCTTTGGCGCTAAAAGCTGGCACTTTATCTTGCAATTGTGACAGGTTGCTGATGTATTCGGGTGGCAAAAGATCAACACGGGTGGATAGCGATTGACCGATTTTGATAAATGTTGGACCTAATTCGAGCATATTGCGGACTAGCCACTCGGCTCGCTTGGCGCGAGTAATCGATGTGTTGTTTTGCCAAAACTTATCCCACCATATAAAAAACAAGAAGGTGAAGGCAGCTAAAAATACTTCCCGTTGGCGGGCAAGGGAAGAGCTTTTAATTCTCTGCCAGCGTAGTTTTTTGAGGGGTAATTGGGCGATCGCAGACATATTTTGCTGTACTAGCCTTGCTAACTCGCAGTGCTGTGTTTATCTTACCCAATTCCAGATTAAAAATAGAAAATTTTGAAAGTACCGCATCGCGGCACTTTCAAAATTTTTTGTTGTGGTTTGGTTGATCGGCAATTTCTGTAGGACAAATAAAAAACCAAGAAGTGAATGTTTTTTGTGTAGTGACAAGACTGAATACAGCTATACAACAAAAATAACAAGACTTTGCTATGGTTATTTTGTATGGGCGACCAACCGAATATTCAAAGATCTAAGGCTAAAAATTAGTTAAGTTTTACCTGAAAACCGACTAATTTTTTATATCTGTTAAAAACATTCTTAGAGGTAATTCCATGGGTGAAATCACCAGAGATGAAATTCGCGAACGTTTAGGTAATATCGATCAAATTCGCGATATTATTTTTGGCGCACATTTGCGCGAGTACACAAGTCGTCTAGATAAGGCAGAATCTGATATTTCCGCAATTCAACAGGATATCCGAGATAGCCTTAATGACTTAAAACTAAACTTAGCCACTGAGTTAAGGACTGCCGTTGAGTCAATTGATAAGCGCCTAAAAACGATTAGCTCATCAGCCCAAGAAGAAGCCGCAGATCTCCGACAACAGTTTGATCGCCTTAATCGCAAGTTTACTAATAGCATTGAAACTCTTGATGAAACAGTTGAGGCGCAACGGGTTGCTTTGCGTGATGAACTTGCTCAAACCAGAGATAGCATCCAACATGATACGCGTGAATTGCGATCGCTAGTTTTAGAAGAACTAAACCGTCACTTCTCAATTCTTCGTGAAGACAAACTTTCCAAGGATGATTTGGCAGAGTTGCTATTTGAGCTAGGTATGAGACTCAAAGGTTCAGAGTTTGTACCCGAATTGCGCGAAGCTGCTGAAGAACATTTTGAGGAGAAATATGAACCAGTCAGCATAGTTAGTTCGCAGTCAAAAAGTGAACGATCAACTTCACTGAGCGCAGATTCGATTAGCCCACCCAAATCCACATCTCGCTCTAAATCTACAAGTTCTAAAGTGACCTAGAGTAAGTAGCTCAGTGTAAGTAAATTTAGATCTGTCGTCAGTATTAAAAACAGAAAGTGAGTAGTGGCGCGATGCGCCACTACTCACTTTTTTAGTTTTAATTTGTCCTACAGCAATTTCCGATTAAACGAACCACAAGAAAATTTTTGATTCGAGTTTAAGCGCAAAGCGATGTAACCCAAGTAACGATAGCTACTTATTTGTTTTACGAAAAGTCTCATCTAGTGAGACTTTTATGACAAAATTTATAAGCACAATGTCAAAAAAAGTTTTCGTCTAGATAGCCATGCTCAAAGCTGGGATTGTCGGACTACCCAATGTGGGCAAGTCTACGTTATTTAATGCCCTAGTTGCCAACGCCAAAGCCGAAGCAGCCAATTTTCCTTTCTGCACGATCGAACCCAACGTTGGCTCGGTGTCCGTTCCTGACGATCGCCTCAAAACCCTCGCTGAAGTTGGTAAGTCCGCGCAAACCATCCCCACCAGAGTCGAATTTGTCGATATTGCAGGACTGGTCAGAGGGGCAAGTAAGGGGGAAGGGTTAGGAAATCAGTTTTTAGGAAATATTCGAGTTTGCGATGCGATCGTGCATGTGGTGCGCTGTTTTGAAAATGACGACATCATCCATGTAGAAGCATCGATCGATCCTGTCCGTGATATTGAGATCATTACCCTTGAGCTTGCTCTTTCAGATCTATCCCAAGTCGATCGCCGCATTGAGCGCACCCGCAAGGCGGCTCGCGCCGATGCTGATGCCAAAATTGAATTAGCGGCTCTCGAAAAGGTACGCGAAACCCTTGATGCGGGTAAACCAGCTCGGTTAGCCAATCTCACCGATGAGGAAAAAGAAGCAATTTCTGTATTGCAGTTGTTGACCCTAAAGCCCACAATTTACGCCGCCAATGTCTCTGAAGATGATCTGTCGGCGGGTAATGCGTTTGTTGATCAGGTAAAAGCGATCGCCGATGCGGAAAATGCTGAAGTTACCATCGTATCAGCTCAAGTGGAAGCAGAACTATTAGAACTACCTGATGAAGAGCGTCAAGATTTTCTCGAATCCCTTGGGGTTAAGGAAGGTGGCTTAAAGTCCTTAATTCGGGCTACCTATCATCTTTTGGGCTTACGCACCTATTTCACGGTTGGTCCTAAAGAAGCTCGCGCATGGACAATCCATGCAGGCATGAAAGCACCTCAAGCCGCAGGTGTGATTCACTCTGACTTTGAGAAATCCTTCATTCGTGCGGAAACTGTTGCTTTTAAGGATCTTATAGAATCAGGATCGATGAGTGCGGCGCGGGCTAAGGGGCTACTCCGCAGTGAGGGCAAAGAATATGTCGTTCAAGAAGGTGATGTAATTTTATTCCTTACTAGCGCATAACCAAAAAGACCGAGCCAATGGCTCGGTCTTTTTGGTTCGGAATACTTTAGGATCTTTAGGTCACAGTCAACTGCTGGAAGGATCTCAGGTCTACTAGAAAACTAAACTAGTGAACTAGAGATAATTTAACTAGCTACCTTACAGAACAGCCCCAGCACACAGCTCGGAAACCTGAAGACCCATACGTTTACCGTTACTACTATCTGATTGCATGGGCATCACCTCCTGTTGTCTAAATGTTTATTATCAAATGTGGTTTCGATGTCAGACATCGAAAGGTTTATTCAACCTGACAGCTAATATAGCTGACAAATTTGGATTTGACAATATTCTAATTAAAAACAAGCGGTGCTTGTTTTTAACTAACGCGAACGGGAAGTCCCGCACTCTATCCGTTTACAAGGATGAGTGACGGGATGAAAGTGAGCCAGAAAACAAATTGAGCGATTCTCGAATCAATAGAAGTTATCTATGCTATAATTAG
>Ga0316611_1000155_pt1 | contig 27939 bp, 24 predicted proteins | sample MIS2016202_MG_FD_207675 | JGI IMG/M metagenome (GOLD analysis project Ga0316611, IMG submission 207675) | Microbial mat bacterial communities from Middle Island sinkhole, Lake Huron, Michigan, United States - MIS.2016.202 | ecosystem: Environmental > Aquatic > Freshwater > Lake > Sediment... | reverse complement strand
GCTTTGAGTTGGCGCTTTTGTTCTGGGGTCATCTGAATGAGGGAGTAGCTATGGGAGGTAGCTTAACCGCTGATGCCCAAAACTAGGTAAGTACATATCGACTATTCGCCAAATTGAGATGCACCCAATTACTGTCCTGCGTAACACTGTGGTTGATATGGGCTATGACACCAGCAAACTGGGCAGCTATACCCCAGTGAGTGAACCGGTGGAGCCGCCCAAGGAGATGTCACAGCGAACCCGGGTAAAAATTGAAGGCATTGATAATGCTGTCATTCTCACTTATATGGACAATATGAATGCGAATGATTTCGATGCCAATATTAAATTGTTCCTGCCGGATGGGGCATTACAACCCCCCTTTCAAAAGCCGATTGTTGGGACTGATGCAATTTTACGCTTTTTCAAAGAAGAATGCCAAAACTTGCAATTGCTCCCTGAGCGCGGTGTTTCTGAACCCGCAGAAAATGGCTATACCCAGGTTAAAGTGACGGGCAAAGTGCAAACCCCTTGGTTTGGTGCTAGTGTAGGCATGAATATGGCATGGCGGTTTTTGTTAGATTCCCAAAACAAAATCTTTTTTGTTGCCATTGATCTGTTGGCTTCACCTCAGGAATTGCTGAACTTGGTGCGTTAATTCGCTCTGTTGTGAGCGATCCTCGCTCAATCGCTAAAGTAGCCCTCATCCCCAGCCCTTCTCCTCAGGAGGGGGGCTGGGGCGTGAATCTGTTGCGATCGCCCCCTAACAGCAAGCCTCGTTCTTTTTGCCATCACTGGAGGAGATCAACATTAACAATTTTAACCATGCCCCAAACAAACCACCCAGTCGAGCAGCAGTGGTCATCTGCTGAACAAGAGATTGCCCGTCAAGCCTGCGATCGCGCCCGTGAACGGGAAATGACCGCCTTATTGGCCTATGTGCGAGAAACCGCCGGGGCGATCGCCTCCATGGAAACGCTTTGGAAATTACATGATTTCTTAAGTGCTCGGCGACATGATTTAGACAGCAAATATGCTGAAGATCAATATGATGCGATGATCTTTTTATTCGCTCGATTAATTAAAGAAGGCTGGTTAAGCCTTGAGGATCTGGCGGGCTTAGAAGTCAGCAAACTCACCAAGATTTCAGCACTGACAAAGCTATCACTGTGAGGTTGACATTCGGTTCAAGCTTCAGATTCAGGAAGTGATGAGCGGTTGAGTCATGAAAACTAAATGAGTACAAAAGATGCTATCGTGATCATTGTCAAGCTGTTAGATAGCATTCATTGGCCTGTCTTAGCAAAATTGCCACACAGTCAAGGACTAAGCCATGCTGCTGATCGGAGGGATTGCTAAAACGGAGAACAACATTCGTATCAAGCAAATACTGGGTCATCCGTCGTAGATGTTGCCTCGTTCAAAGGCCTGATCCGGAAGGCTTAAACCGGTTTGAGACAGTTGAGCAACCCATCCTCGAAAATCTTCAGCCCTCTCCATCGGAGTCGCACCCTGCCAAAATGGGACGTTTTGGGTAAGCCCTTGCTGCTTTTTGATCAAGGCCACAAAATCAGCAATGGTTCTCAGTTGACTCTCACTGAGTTGATCAATTTCTTTTTTCAGGGTTTCCCGTAGCATTGATTTTCCCCATTGAGGTTCATAGCACTGAGTCAATCATAAAAAATATAGCGGTAAGCGGGAAACTCAGCGGCTTTAGCCCTGAGAGGAAAGCGACTCGGCGAATTTATTCGCCGTGGTCTCTTCCTGATGATAGACTTACATCCATCAGCGGCTGTTATGTAGTCAGTCCGCTCCAAGGGATATGCCTAGAACCTTAAGCAATTAATGGTGCGGCATATCTTAAAAAAGTAGCCAGAAAGCTAGGCTTAGACCTTAGCCAACTGGGTAGACGGTGTTTGACGGCCGTAGCGAGAGTCAGATTTTGGCCAACACTAAAATCGACTCTGTCAGCAGAATCTCAGTGTCTTTAGACCTGAGAGTGTCAAAACTGCTGGTGAGGCAATGCAGGAATGGCCGAATACATCACCAGCGGCGTACAACTGGCTTGGTTAATTGATCGCCCCCACTGAATGAAGCCGTGGCGTATCATAGGGGCGATGCTTTTCAACCCAATGCCCCATGGCTGAACTTTTGGCCCTCAGCTTTCTCCTGGAACCCAACCATCCCGCCTACCTTGTCCAACCTGGCCAAGGCTACGATGGCGTAGTCCGGCTCACCATTAACGGCACACGCCCCTGTAGCGGCGCACTCCTCACCAGCGGCCGCCATATCCTCACCGCCGCCCAATGTTTTGAAACCCAAACCCCCGGCCCCCACACACGACAGCCCAACCCCAACAGCGTTCAGATCACGTTTGCCCTGCCTAGGGGATTGGTAAACCGCACCGCCACCGCCATCCATGTTCATCCCCAATGGGATAACAGTATCCACCACAACGCGAATCTGGCGATTATCGAACTGGCCCAAGCTGCCCCTGCTGAAGCCGATCGCTACCCCATCTATCGCAGCCAAGATGAATTGAGCGAAATTAATCAAGTTTTTACCCGTGTGGGTTATGGCCTACCGGGGGACGGAGCCAGCGGCGCAGACCCCAACGGCAGCCACCAACGGCGCATCGGGGGCAACCGTTATGATGCCTTTGGGGGTTTACTGGAGCGCTCTCCCCAAGGTTTCCAAGCGGATGCCACGTTAGGGAATATTAGCGCTCAAACCCAATTGCTTTATGATTTTGATGCCTTTACCCGGACTAGGGATGCTTTGGGGCAGGAATATGGCCTCCATGATTTGGGGGTGTTGCGGCAAATTATTGGCTTTAGTGCTGCCGAGCGGGGCGTTCCCCCCCTCATTGAGCGGGAATTACCCCCGAATCCCCAACGGTTTGAAGCGATCGCCATTTCCCCTCAACCCCGCTCTGCTAATCCTGCCCACCCCTTTATCATTCCCTGGGAATCGGGAGCGACGACGGGGGACGAAGGCAGTCCCGCCTTTATTGACGGTCGCATTGCCGGGATCGCCTCCCATCGCGTCGCACCGCAAACCCCAGGAATCAACCTCAGCGAGGGGATTGATGGCAGTGTGGGGGAATATTTTCTGGATACGCGGGTTTCTGCCTATGCGGATTTTATTGATCAAATTTTGCAACAAACCAGCCCGATCCCCGATCAAAGCGGGATAATTTTCGGGTTAATCATTGGAACTGTCGCTCTCCTCCGCCTATTTCAACGTTTCAACCAACGCCTTTAATCCTCTCCATTGGGCAACACCCCCCAGTAGGGGCGCAAAATTTTAAACCTTTAAAGGGCACCTCGATTAATTCCATTTTATTGAGACTGATATCACTTTATTGAGAACTAGGTACGAGTCTTCAAGGGTTTCAGCCACCAATAAATCTATTTTTCGAGGTGCCCTAAAGCCTTTCGCCCCTATGCCGCTCAATTACAGCCTTTTCGCCATAATTAATTTTTGTCTCAAAATATATTGAAAATATGTCAAAAACAATGTCGAAGAATCGGCATTTCTGACGTTTTAGGGTAAAGTGTCGAACAATCTAGTTTTCGGCGATTAATGATGTTAAGTCAACCTTGTTGTTGATGCAGAGTCCCCTGCCCGCCGAAAAAAGTTAGTCAGGTTAAGTCAGTTGTATTTCTCATATAATGCAAAAAATGACCAACCCAAAATGAAACTCAAGGGTTCCGGAATGATTACCGTTGCTCTCCTTGATGGGCCTGTTGATCTTGGCCATGATTGCTTCAAGGGAGCAAATCTCACAGTTGTGCCTTCCCTGGTTCCTGAAAAAAGTGACCCAAGTGGGAGTATGTCCAGCCACGGCACTCATGTCGCTAGCATTGTTTTTGGCCAGCCTGATAGCTGTGTTCCTGGTGTTGCCCCCCATTGCCGGGGGTTGGTGATCCCGATCTTCTCGGACGATCGCTGTAGCGCCACCCAGCTTGATATAGCCCGCGCTATTGAGCAGGCGGCCAATGCTGGGGCCCATGTCATCAATATCAGTGGTGGCCAGCTTACGGATTGGGGGGAGGCCGAGGGCTGGCTTGAAAATGCCGTTCGCCTTTGCCAAGACAAAAATATTTTGATTGTGGCAGCCGCAGGCAACGACGGGTGCGAGTGTCTCCATGTTCCCGCTGCCCTCCCCTCCGTCCTCGCCGTCGGTGCGATGGATGCTCGCGGCCACCCCTTAGACTTCAGTAATTGGGGGTCTAAGTATCAAGCCGAAGGCATCCTTGCCCCAGGAGAGCAAATCCTTGGGGCAAAACCGGGGGGCGGTACGCAACGGCTCAACGGCACCAGCTTTGCCGCCCCCATTGTTTCCGGGGTTGCTGCTTTGCTATTGAGTCTACAAGTGGAGCGCGGCGAAACCCCCGACCCCGCGCGGGTGCGTCAAATTTTGTTGCAAAGCGCCTTGCCTTGCGATATAGACCTACCCGCCGATGCCCAGCGATGTCTAGCGGGAAAACTGAATATCTCTGGAGCTATCACCTTACTTACTGGAGGAAATATGTCTGAAGAACAACAGGCGGCAACTGCCGCAGGTGTAGAACCATCGGGCGGCTGCGGCTGCGGTGGTGGTCTGGGGGCAGATGCCCCTGCCCAGGAGGGACTGCAACCCGCCGCGATCGCCGAAGCTGCCGCAGTCCCCAGCAACACAGTTCAATCGTTCACCCCTACTCAATCAACCCCTATGACCTCAAACAACGCCATCACCCCCAGCCAAGCCCCCAGCGAACTTGCATCGAGCCAACTGGTTTATGCTTTGGGCACTTTGGGCTATGACTTCGGTTCCGAAGCCCGCCGGGATACCTTTAAGCAACTGATGCCCCCCTTTGAACTCGGTGGGGGCGTGTTGGTGCCCGCTAACCCCTACGATGCCCGCCAAATGGCGGACTATCTCGCCAGCGATATTTCCGAGGCTCGGTCATTGATTTGGACGCTCAATATTGAGTTGACCCCTGTTTATGCGATCGACCCCAAAGGCCCCTTTGCCCGGGAAACCTACCTGGCTCTGCAAGAACTTCTGGCGGGTCAAATCCAACCGGAACACGATGACGACTACATTGAGCGGGTGAGTATTCCCGGTGTTCTCTCCGGGCGCACAGTGAAACTATTCTCTGGGCAAGTGATTCCCGTCATTGAAACCCAAAGCACTCGCGGGGTCTATGGCTGGAAAGTGAACAGCCTGGTTAATGCTGCCTTTGCAGAAGTGCAAGCAGTGACAGAAGGAGCCGACCAAGACGCGATGCGCCGCACCTTGGACAGCTTCCTCAACCGGATTTACTATGACCTCCGCAACTTGGGCACTACCTCCCAAGATCGCGCCCTTAACTTCTCCGTCACCAACGCCTTCCAAGCGGCATCGACCTTTAGCCAAGCCGTCGCTCAAGGGATGGAACTGGACAGCATCACGGTGGAGAAAAGCCCGTTCTGCCGGATGGATAGCGACTGCTGGGATGTGAAGCTGAAGTTCTTCGACCCGGAAAACAGCCGTCGGGCGAAGAAAATCTTCCGCTTCACCATTGATGTCAGCGATTTGATTCCGGTGACATTGGGCGAAGTGAAGAGCTGGTCGTCGCCGTACTAATCTTCACCGTTGGGGGCGGAGGAGAAAAATTGATTTTTCTTCCGCCTCCGACTTTAAACGCTGCTTCCATCTGCACACCCTACCGAGAAAACGCAATGGCATTTCCAAAACAATCCGCCCCCGTTAAGCGACCGCATTTCACCCAACCGGCTTTAGCTGTGGATTTAGAGAACGGGGAGATCGAGGATTTGGTGCATATTCGCATGGATCTCCTCCACGGTGCTAACTACAATGATCCGGCGGTTTTTGCCCCGCGCAGCTACAACCAAGTCATGCATTCTAGCGCTGGCGGCTTGGCTCCGATGGGTCGGTTTTTCTAACCCTGGAGCATTTACGATTTTTACTTTTGTTCCCTAAAAAGGAGACGATCATGGCGAAAAAAAACACCTCCAAAAATACAGATTCTCAGTCGGAAACCTCCCCCACTCCGGCTGAACCTGCACCGACTCCGGCTCCTCCAAAATCCTACGTCCCCACAACGATGACGGGGCTTCAGGACTATTCCTACTGGTGGGAGTATGCTCGGGAACACGCCAAGAGCGCTAAACCCAATACTAAAACTTTCCGTCGAGGGCGGATTTGGACTTAAGTATTGAGGCAGGGATTTCGTTAGGTGGTTAACCCTGAATACAGCGAGGCTTAATTATACCTAACAGGGTTTGGAGAGGGAGCATTACTCCCTCTTTCCCCAATATCAAAATCAGCATATCCGGGTTTGAGTGTTTGAGCTTTTCTCGGCATTTTTGAGAATTGATGATAATTAATAATTGATAATTTCAAGCAAATGGCATTCCAAATTAAACCCCACTACCACATTGAAATCTGTCCCCCTAAACAGGTCTATCTCTTGGGGGAACAAGAAAACCACGCCCTCACGGGACAGCTTTACTGTCAGATTGTTCCGTTCTTGGATGGGCAGTATAGCCGCGACCAAATCGTTGAAAAACTCGATCCAGAAGTTCCTGCTGACTACATCGATTTTGTCTTAAATCGCCTGACGGAAACCGGCTACCTCACCGAAACCGCCCCGGAACTGCCGCCGGAAGTCGCCGCCTTCTGGAGTGAATTAGGCATCGCCCCGGTAGTAGCGGCCCAAGCTCTGAAACAAGCCGTCACCCTCAAAACGGTTGGAACGCGCATCAGCCAGGGGATGCTTGATATTCTCGCCACTGCTTTGGCAGATCTGGGCATTCCCATCCAATCCGCTGATGGTGCCGATGCTGCTCTCACCGTTGTCCTCACCGATGACTACCTACACCCAGACTTGGCCGCCCTCAACCGCCATCAGGTGGAAACTGGACAACCCTGGCTGTTAGTCAAACCTCTCGGCAGTATTCTCTGGCTGGGGCCGGTGTTTGCACCGGGAGAAACGGGCTGTTGGCATTGCCTCGCCCAGCGTTTGGAGGGCAACCGGGAAGTTGAAGCTTCGGTGCAGCGGGAGAAATACGCCGCTGGCCAAACCAACGGCAACATCCCTCACTCGGTCAATAGTTACCTGCCCACAGCCCGCGCCGCCTTACCTTCGACGTTGCAGACGGCCCTTCAGTTTGCGGCGACTGAAATTGCCAAATATCTTGTTTTTACAGCCGCCTCGGCTCCCTCGGCGTTAACAGGTCAACTGCTCACCTTCAATCACCGCTCCTTGGATTTCAAAACCCACAGCCTCAGCCGCCGCCCCCAATGTCCCACCTGTGGCGATCCGGAAATCCTCCAGCGTCGGGGGTTTGAGCCGCTGGTTCTGGAATCTCGCGAGAAGCACTTTACTCGCGACGGCGGCCACCGGGCCGTCACCCCGGCTCAAACGGTGCTGCAATATGAGCATTTAATTAGTCCCATCACCGGAGTGGTGACGGAATTGGTGCGGGTCACTGACCCGGCTAATCCTCTGGTGCATACCTACCGGGCGGGCCATGCCTTTGGTAATGCCACCTCCCTGCGGGGACTCCGTAGCACGCTGAAACATAAGAGTTCGGGCAAGGGCAAAACTGACAGCCAATCCCGCGCTAGTGGTTTTTGTGAGGCGGTGGAGCGCTATTCGGGGATTTATCAGGGGGATGAACCGCGCCAACGGGCGACGTTCGCGGAGTTGGGGGAGTTGGCGATCAACCCGGAAGTGTGTCTCTGTATTAGTGATAGTCAATTTGCCCGCCGTGACGAGATTAATCAAAATCGTCAAGCTGCCCATGACTGGATTCCCCAGGGATTTGACCCGAACCAAAGCATCGACTGGACTCCGGTTTGGTCGCTAACAGAACAGCATCATAAATATTTGCCTACGGCTTTTTGTTATTACAATTATCCGATGCCAAAAGGTCAGCGATTTTGCAGCGCTGATTCTAATGGTAATGCGGCGGGTAATACTCTTGAGGAGGCGATTTTACAGGGGTTTTTGGAACTGGTGGAACGGGACAGTGTGGCGCTGTGGTGGTATAACCGCTTGCGTCGTCCGGCGGTGGATTTGAGCAGTTTTGATGAGCCTTACTTTTTGGAATTGCAAGCATTTTATGGGGAGAATGACCGGGAATTGTGGGTGTTGGATTTGACGGCGGATTTGGGAATTTCGGCTTTTGCTGGGGTATCGCGGCGGATGGTGGGGGAGTCGGAACGGTTGATTCTTGGTTTTGGGGCGCACCTCGACCCGACTATTGCGATTCTCCGCACCCTAACGGAGGTGAATCAGTTGGGGTTGGAACTGGATAAGGTGCCGGATGACCAACTGGATGGGGATGCGAAACTCTGGCTCTTGGAAGCGACTTTGGAGAATCAGCCTTATTTGGCTCCCGACCCGACGCAAGCCTTGAAAACGATGCAGGACTATCCGAAACGTTGGGGGAATGATATCCGCGAGGATGTGCGGACTTGTGTGGAGATTGTGGGAGGGGCTGGGTTGGAAACGTTGGTACTGGATCAAACTCGCCCGGATATTGGTTTGAATGTGGTCAAGGTGATTGTGCCGGGAATGCGTCATTTTTGGTCGCGGTTCGGGCCGGGTCGTCTCTATGATGTGCCGGTTCAGTTGGGTTGGCGGGAGACTCCGACACCGGAAGGGGAGATGAACCCGATGGCGATGCCGTTTTAAGTAGAAATAACTGTATTTATCAGCATGGAGTTTCTGAAGTGAATTCATCTTAATTTTCTCATTTTTAATAATGTTTGATTCTGGACTAAAAACTAAACACTGAGGGTTATACGGCGACCAAAAAAGTGATTTGGCGATAAGTGATTGCGCCGATTTTTTGGTCGCTGAAATTAACCAAAAGTCGATGTCTAAAAGGTAAATAAATCGAAAAAAAATGTTGACAATAGGGGGAGATGTGCTAATGTATTTATAACTTTCAACTTGATTGCTCCAACTTCCTGAAATCACTATGCAACTGACAATAGACCTGCCAGAATCTGCTGTTCGACGCTTATCTCACCTTGCCGAGTTGACCCACCAACCCCTGTCCGAGTTGGTCGTTCAAAGTATTGCTGGAAATTTACCCCCTGCGATCGATACAGCCCCGGCGGAAATGCAGGCTGAATTGCTGACATTGCAAACGCTGAGTGTAGATGAACTACGGCAAATTGCCCCAAGTCAGATCGATCCGGACTTGCAGGAACGCCATCTGGAACTGCTCGATCGCAACCAAGAGGGAACATTGACGCCAAGCCAACGACAAGAGTTGAGCGATCTTTCTCAAGCCGCCGATCGCTTGATGCTCAAAAAAGCCCATGCCTGTGCGATGTTGCGCTGGTTGGGACAGCCCATCCGAGATTTGAACCAGCTATCACCCCATTGAACGATGACTTCGGTTTCGCCATCAATTCGCCAACAGGTGATTTCAGATGCCAATCAATGTTGTGAATACTGCCAAACTCAACAACGGTTAATCGGAATGCCACTGGTCATCGATCACATTATCCCTCACTCAATGGGGGGCAGCAGCGATCGCGCTAACTTAGCTGCATCCTGTTATCGCTGCAATGAATTTAAAGGGGCCAAAACCACAGCCGTTGACCGGCTCACGGATGAATCTGTTCCCTTGTACAATCCCCGTCAACAAATCTGGGCTGAACACTTTGCTTGGATAGAAACAGGAACGCAGATTTCTGGTTTGACGGCCACGGGTCGTGCCACGGTCGATGCCCTCAAACTCAATAACGAATATGTTCTCGAATCGCGTCAAATTTGGGTTACTGAAAACTGGCATCCACCCAATTTTTGACCCATACCCACAAGTTTAAACGCCCTCTAAATCTCCCAACTTTGGGGGACTTACAAAGAGTCCGGTTCCCCCCAGAATTGGGGGGCTAGGAGACTCAAACCAGAATTTTTGTGCTATGCCCACCGCTACAGAGCAGCACGATCCAGGCTTCTGATCACCTCAGAAGGGACTGACCACCCCAAGCGGTCAAACTGTAAACCTAACAAAGAGTGGAAAACTCCAATGGATAAGAAAAACATCACCCCCAACCCCCAACAGCCCGTTGACCGCGTTCCGACCGGTCAACTGCCTAGCGCTTTGGCTGAATTGAGCGAAGAGGCGATCGGCTCCCTGGCCCTTCCCTTGGGAATTCCTTGCCCGCCTTGTTTTTGTTCCCACGATGGGGACGACGAGTAGTCGCGGTTGACTCTACCACAGACCAAATCGATCCTCAAATCGGCTGTGGGGTTAGCCAGGGCGCTGGGTTCGCCTCGATGAATTGACGGGAAACCGTTGATACCTCAGGGCTTTCCGATACCTGGCACGCTGCTGGGGTGGAGGGAGCATCACTCCCTCTGCCCCTCTTCCCCCGACCCAGAGTTTTGTTGGACGGAATTGGGTACTACCCCAAACGAGAATTTTCGTGCCGCGCTCACCGCTACCGGGCAGCACCCACAGGCTTCTTGACGATAAGAAGGGACTGACCGGCCTAAGCGGTCAAACTGTAAACCAAAGAAAAGAGGTAAAACTCCAATGGATAAGAAAAACATCACCCCCAACCCCCAACAGCCCGTTGACCGCGTTCCGACCGGTCAACTGCCTAGCGCTTTGGCGGAACTGAGTGAAGAGGCGATCGGCTCCCAAGCCATGGCCTCCAATAACATGGGTGGTGCTGGGATGTGCTACAACAAGTGTCTTGGTGCGGGGGCTTGTTCCTATGAGGGTGACGACGAGTAGTCGCGGTTAATTCTACCACAGACCAAATCGATCCTCAAATCGGCTGTGGGGTTAGCCAGGGCGCTGGGTTCGCCTCGATGAATTGACGGGAAACCGTTGATACCTCAGGGCTTTCCGATACCTGGCACGCTGCTGGGGTGGAGGGAGCATCACTCCCTCTGCCCCTCTTCCCCCGACCCAGAGTTTTGTTGGACGGAATTGGGTACTACCCCAAACGAGAATTTTCGTGCCGCGCTCACCGCTACCGGGCAGCACCCACAGGCTTCTTGACGATAAGAAGGGACTGACCGGCCTAAGCGGTCAAACTGTAAACCAAAGAAAAGAGGTAAAACTCCAATGGATAAGAAAAACATCACCCCCAACCCCCAACAGCCCGTTGACCGCGTTCCGACCGGTCAACTGCCTAGCGCTTTGGCGGAACTGAGTGAAGAGGCGATCGGCTCCCTGGCCCTTCCTTGCTCTTGGACCGATTTCTTTTATAGTTGTTCCTATGAGGGTGACGACGAGTAGTCGCGGTTAATTCTACCACAGACCAAATCGATCCTCAAATCGGCTGTGGGGTTAGCCAGGGCGCTGGGTTCGCCTCGATGAATTGACGGGCAACCCTCGATACTTCGGGGCTTTCCGATACCACCGCACAGGCTGCCGAGACGGGGAGACTGGTCGAAGTCGTTCTCACCTCGTCTCCCTCTCTCCCCGTCACCTGGCAAATACTCTCAAGCCCAAACCCGATTCAGACTGAGGGTAAACCCCGGTAACACCGTTTCCCCGGATAAGGTATTGGGATTCTCCAAAACTTCCACCCCTTGCCCCGGACGGTAAATTTCCGCTCGTTTATTTTTAGGGTCAATGAGCCAGCCCAACTTAGTACCATTCTCGATATATTCTGCCATCTTGCTTCGGAGGTTTTGGAGCGTATCGCTCTTGGAGCGCAACTCCACCACAAAATCAGGACACAAGGGGATGAATCCCTCCTGCTGTTCTGGGGTCAGAACATCCCACCGCGCTTGGCTAACCCAAGCTGCATCGGGGGAGCGGTTTGCGCCATTGGGGAGTTCAAAGCCGGTGGAGGAGTCGAAGGCTGCGCCAAGCGTTTCGTTCTCTTCAAACCAGACACTCAATTGTCCTGTAATGCTGAGATTACGCTTGCCAGTCTTGCCGCCTGTGGGTGGGTTCACAATCAGTTCTCCTGTTGCAGTGCGTTCCAGCCGTAGCTTACGGTTGGCAGCAGCGAGGGCGGCAAACTGCTCGGCCGTGACTCGCAGAGCAATTTGCTCAGGGAGTTGGAGAGATAACGGTTCAGGATAACCTCGTACCATCATTCACCTCATGCGACTGGATTCCCTCTATATTTTACCAAAAATCTGGGTCTAAAGCCCCGTCCTGACTTCGGCAAGCTCAGTCACCATCTAGGACGGCTTTTTAGGGTTTATGATTAGCATAGCGGATAGGGTAATCAACCGCTTTAAAAACCCGATGCTACCTAACCCGTAGCGACTGAACCTTGGCAATTGAATCTATGGGGTTCTACTTCATTGTTCTAGACCTTCCTGGTAGTAGGTAAAAGATTCACAGAAGACGAGTCAGTTTTTGGCAAATATTGCTGCCAATCCAAACAAACTTTGGAGCAATCCAACTACGGTGGGGCACACCGAAAGTAACGCTTGGGGAGAGAACCACCTCTATGTAGGAGTTCGCAAGGAATCCTAGGTAAGTGGACTCGGTGAGCCAAGAATCCCCGTGCCTTTAGGCCGGGGAGTGTCAAAGAGAATGCTACTGATTCACCCCCTCAACCTCTCCCAAAACAGAATTTCCGTGCCGCGCTGGCCGCTACGCAACCGCAGCACCCACAGGCTTCTTGACCATAAGAAGGGACTGACCGGCCTAAGCGGTCAAACGGTAAACCTAATAAATGAGTGAAAAACTCCAATGAACAAGAAAAATATCTCCCCCAACCCCCAACAGCCCGTTGACCGCGTTCCGACCGGTCAATTGCCTAGCGCTTTGGCTGAATTGAGTGAAGAGGCGATCGGCTCCCAAGCCCTTCCTGGGTTTTTAAACAATGGGATGTCTGTGTGTGCCTGTTCCTATGACGGGGACGACGAGTAGTCGCGGGCTGATTCTACCACAGACCAAATCGAGCCTCAAATCGGCTGTGGGGTTAGCCAGGGCGCTTGGTTCGCCGCGATGAATTGACGGGCAACTGTTGATCCTTCGTTGCTCGCCCTCCAGGGGGGCAGAGGGAAAAAAGCCCCCTCTGCCCCCCTGGAGGGCGAGCAGAGCAATAAAGTTCACGAATCATTCTGGATTGCTATAGCAGCAAACATTATCAAACAAACTTGATATTTTAAAGACAATGAGTTCAACTCCTTTTACGATTTCTCTGAGTTCCGAAATTCAAATCAATCCCTCCGAGAAGGGTTGCACCTTCAGCCGGGTTTCCGATGCTGGTGGGATATCCCCGGCGCTGAAAGTACCCGCGCTGCCCGGATTTGAAAAGGCGATCGCCCACTTACAAGCAGGAACCGCAACCCTCCAACAGTTGACCCAAACCCTGAGCGAACGGGAGGGGACGGAAGCGGGGGAACAGTTAGCCGCCACATTGCAACAGATGGGCGATCGCGGTTGGTTGCAATATGCTGTGTTGCCGCTGGCGATCGCCGAGCCAATGGTAGAGTCCGCCGAACTTGACCTCAATTCCCCCCACTGGACACAAGCCAAGGTCAGCCTCTCCCGCTTTGCCTACCAACGCAACCATGCCGGGGGGATGGTGCTGGAATCCCCCTTATCCAAATTTAGAGTCAAACTGCTGGACTGGCGATCGAGTGCAATCTTAGCCCAACTCACCCAACCCCAACCCCTGGGTTGGGTCACACCACCCCCCCAAATCGGCGCAGAAACCGCCTATCAATTCTTAAATTTATTATGGGCGACGGGTTTTCTCACCGTCGAAACCGAAGCCCCAGAACTGAAACTGTGGGAATTTCATAACCTGCTCTTTCACAGCCGTTGTCGCCAAGGTCGCCACGACTACCCCACAGGCGATATTGCCGCCAGTTTGGATATTTGGGACGAGTTTCCCGTAGTCAAACCACCGATGAGCGGGCAAATTGTCCCCCTACCCCAACTGAGCATTGATGCCATCCGCCAACGGGATAAAACCTTGACGACGGCGATTGAAAAACGGCAATCCATTCGCGAATATGACGAAAATCACCCGATTACGGTTGAGCAATTGGGAGAGTTACTCTATCGCACCGCCCGCATCAAGGAAATTTATACCCGTGATGCCGAACAAGCCGAACTGCTCAAAGCCCAATTCGGCGATGATTTCGACTGGGGGGAAATCAGCCGTCGCCCCTATCCCTGTGGCAGCGCGATGTATGAATTGGAAATCTATTTAGCAGTGCGTCGTTGTGCAGGGGTAAAACCGGGACTTTATCACTATGATCCCCTCAATCACCAACTGGCTCAAATTGATGCGGCTGATGCGGATATTCAAGCCCTGATTAAAGATGCTCACCAGTCCACTGGCGAACAGGGAATGCCCCAAGTTTTGCTGATCATTACCGCTCGGTTTGGGCGGCTGTTCCGCAAGTATCGATCGCTGGCTTATGCCCTGGTGCTCAAGCACGTCGGGATACTGTATCAAAACCTCTATTTGGTGGGGACAAATCTGGGGCTGGCATCCTGTGCGGTGGGGGGGGGAGATAGCGATCGCTTTGCCCAAGCGACGGGATTAGATTACGTTGTCGAGTCCTCTGTGGGCGAGTTTATGCTGGGGTCTTTGCCCAGTGGCGATGTACAGCCCAGCAAAACCCCATCTACATCGACCACGATTGAGACAGAAGTAGTCCTTAGGGACACCCCGGAAGTCATTGCCAGCGATCGGGCCATGCAATCGATTGGGGGAGTACAGAACACCCCAATGATTACGCCTTCATTGGCACTAGAACGCCCATCCTTAGAGTATTCTGAAAATATACCCACTATTTTGTCAGAACTTGGCGCTTCGTTGCTGATCTCTAGCTATGAAGGCGAGTTGACGATTATTGCGACCGATGGTGAAATTCGCAACATTCCCTTCTCACAAGATCATGTGCTGGGTATGGCTGTCGATGGGCGAAATTTAGCGCTGTCAACCCGTGATCGGATTTGGCAGCTTCAGAATATTTTTGAGGGTGATTCAACCAGTCGGTTGAGCGATCGTGATGATTTTGATGCTTATTATCAACCCATTTCAGTTCATAAAACGGGTGATTTATTTACCCATGAAATGGCATGGATTGATCAAAAACTGTGGTTTATTAATACCGCCTATTCGTGCCTATGTACCCTAGAAGCCAATCATGATTTCATCGTTCAATGGCATCCTCAATTTATTAGTGAGTTAGTCCCAGAGGATCGATGTCACTTAAATGGTTTGGGCGTAAAAAATAACAAGATTCAATATGTGACGGCTGTCAGTGAAACGGATACACCACAGGGTTGGCGAGATATCAAAGATTCCTCTGGCATCTTAATCGACATCGAATCCCATGAGATCCTTCTGCGCGGACTAGCCATGCCTCATTCACCTCGCTGGTATGATGGACGGGTTTGGCTCCTGGAAGCGATGAAGGGCACACTGGTCAGTTTTGACATTGAGACAAAAGAATTCAAAACGATCGCCAAACTTCCAGGGTTTGCCCGAGGACTCGATATTCTGGGCAATATCGCTTTTGTGGGAACATCCTGTTATCGACATGATTATATGAAGGTAGATGAAAGCGATCAATGTGGCGTATGGGCGATCAATTTAAAAACTGGGCAAGTGATTGGAAAAGTTATCTTTAACACAGGGATTAATGAACTTTCATCTGTGCATCTTTTGCCCGGAATCCATTCACCTAAAGTTTTAGGCTGGCCCGAAGAATCGCTACAATCTGAGACTCATACTAAAATTCAAACCATTACCAAACCCTTCTCAGACAACGCCAACTTAATCGTTCCCTCTGTCTCTTCCCCTGCTCCCGCCGCTTCTACTGCCCAACATCCCCACGACTTGGACGATCGCATCCCCGGACTGGCGGAACTCCGCAACCAAACCCTCGGCGATCCGCGAATCACCATCGTCATTCTCGATGGCAATCCAGATCACACCCTCTCCTGTTTTGAAGGAGCGGAAATCTCCAAAGTTTTCCCCTACTGGCATCCTCCCGCTGAACCCGTTCCCAACGAGGCTTATCGTCAATTTCAGGCGATCGGCAATGACGACACTTTAGATAAAAACCAAAAAGCCGAAGCCCAACAAGCCGCCTTTCCCGAACCGCTCCTCAAACGCATCCATGGCGATAACCACGCCTGTCACATCACCAGCACCATTGTTGGACAAGAAAACACCCCCTCGCCCGGACTCGCTCCTGGCTGTCGTGTGATTAATGTCCCCCTCAATACCACTGGCACAGATGAAGAATTCATCTCACCCCTCAGTCTGGCTCGTGCCTTTGAACTTGGTCTGAATTTAGGGGCGAATATCATCCACTGTGCCGCCTGCCGCCCCACCCAAACCGGGGAAGGGGAAGAACTCCTCCTGCAAGCTTTGAAGAAGTGCCAGGATAACAACATTCTGATTGTTGCCCCCGCTGGGAATAACAAGGGAGAATGCTGGTGTATGCCCGCTTCCCTGCCCGGAGTCCTGTCGGTGGGGGCGTTGAAACCCGACGGCACACCCTATAAGTTCAGCAATTGGGGCGGTAACAATGCCTTGGAAGGGATCATGGCTCCGGGAGGTGAAATTCTGGGGGCGCAACCCGCCAATGAAGAACCTGTACGCCTTCAGGGAACGAGTATGGCGGCTCCGGTGATGACGGGGTTGTGCAGTTTGCTGATGAGTCTGCAATTGCAACAGGGTAAACCTGTGGATGCGGAGGCGGTGCGAGCCGCGCTATTGAATACGGCAATTCCCTGTACTCCTGACGATACCGACGAACCGGAACGCTGTCTACGGGGTAAGGTTAATCTCCCCGGTGCAATGGGGTTGTTATTCGGGTCTGCGGTGACGGTTTCTTTTGCCGGTGAGCAAGTCACCCGGACTGAGCATAGCGGCGTTATTCCGGCGGCTTGGGTTGCACCGTTGGCTGCTTCTCCTGAAGCTAACGCCACGGGGGACATTGGTATAGAGACTGCGGCGGTTAGCGTTCCTGTGTCAATCCAACCGACAGATTTAACGGCTTCTACTGTCAAACCGAGTCAAGCGCACTCAGGAAATGTCTATGTTCTGGGCACAATTGGCTATGATTTTGGCGATGCGGCCCGGCGGGATACGTTTAAGCAAAATATGGCTCCGGTGGATTTGAATGGGGTGATGGTGCCGCCAGACCCTTATGATGCTCGCCAGATGGTGGAACATTTAGACAACAATCCGGAAGAGGCTCACTCGCTGATTTGGACGCTGAACCTTGACCAAAATACAATCTATGTTCTCGATCCCAAAGGCCCATTTGCTAATGATATTTATGAGATGTTTTTGGTGATGCTCAATGGGCAGCTTGAACCGGAAACCAGTGCTGAGTTCATTGAGCGCGTCAGTGTCCCTGGGCGACAAACTGACCGCACGGTAGAACTTTTTTCTGAGGAAGTGGTTCCGGTTCTGACTGTACATCTTCCACGGGGGATGTATGGGTGGAATGTGAATGCTTTGGTTGATGTTGCTTTAGCCACTGTCGATACTGTAGAAGCGGTGGGGGTGGAAAATCTCCGGGAAGGGCTGACGGCGTTTTTAAATCGGGTGTATTACGATTTACATAATATCGGGCAAACTTCTCGCGATCGCGCCCTCAATTTTGCCGTTACCAATACGTTTCAGGCGGCTGCTACCTTTGCGGAGGCGATCGCCTCTGACCGAAAACTCGACACCATCGAAGTGGAAAAAAGTCCCTATTGTCGCCTCAATAGCGACTGCTGGGATGTGCTACTCACGTTCTTCGATCCGGAAGATGGGCGGCGATCGCGCCAAGTGTTCCGCTTCACCATTGACGTGGCGGATAGTATGCCGGTAACGGTGGGGAGTATCAAACGCTGGGCTAAACCCGGTAAAAAGGCATAGCTCGGCTGTAGTCCTCTTCATGGGGCAACACCAACCCCAGTAGGGGCGAAAATTTTAAACCTTTAAAACCTTTCGCCCCCACTTCCCACTCCCTACTTCCCACTCCCCACTTCCCCCTAAACCAACCGATTCAAAGCCGGAACCGTCAGCCAACGCCGTTCTTGGTGGGATTGATGGGTGAGATCCATTAAACATTGAGAATAGATCCCTTCAACTAAGCTGGGCGCGGCATTTTGTCCCGTGGCAATGCAATTTACCCAATGATCCACGACACGGATAAAGGGGGCGAGGCGGCCATCGGTGAAGGCTTGGGGGAAGGCGAGACGCTTGGGAATCTCCTGCTCTGTGAGGGTTTGGCCGGCGGCGGCTGTCCAAAGGCGGAAACCATGGACATAATCCTTGAGATTATCACTGCCTAAAATCAGCGTCCCCTCATCGCCATAGACCTCTAACCAATGGCCCCGCCCTTGATAGGTGACGGAACTGAGGGTAATTTGTACCGGTGTGCCGTCGGCCAATTCCAGCCAAATCAGGGCCGTATCATCAGCATCAACGGGTTTTAACTGGTTATTAGCTTGGGGATCGGGCCGGTGGGGAATGGCGCAACTGAGTTGGCCCGAGAGCGATCGCACCTCCCCAAACAGCCAATAAATCATATCAAAAGCATGGGAGCCGATCGCCCCCAACACGCCCCCCCCTTGGTCTTTGCGGGCATACCAATTCCAGGGCCGACTGGGATCGGCACGACTGACCACGAGCCAATCCATTTTAATCAGCCGGGGTTGACCCACCACGCCCGCCCGCAACAGTTCCGCGCACCGCTGCCAAGCGGGAACAAAGCGAAATTCAAAATCCGCCACGGCAATTAACCCCTGCACCCGTGCCAACCGCTCTAATTCCTGCACTTCCCCCACATTCAAGGCCATCGGCTTTTCTAGCAAAATATGCTTGCCTGCATTGAGGGCGGCCTTGGCCATTTCATAGTGCAAAAAGGGGGGAGTGGCGATCGCCACGGCATCCAAACCCGGCAGGCTGAGGAGTTGATCCAACTGGTGAAAGGCGTGGGGGACTTGATGCTGTTGGGCGACGGCTTCGGCCTTGGCCCGATCTTGATTCCAGACCGCCACCACCTCAGTTTCGGGATGATGTTGCAATCCCGGTAAATGAATCTTCTGGCCAAATCCTGTGCCAATTACACCAACGTTGATCATCTTTGCTCCTGATGCGCTGATTTGATCTTAAAGCCTTAACTGCAACCTCGTGCCATGGCTCTGCCATGGCATGGCTCTTGGCGGCTCTGCCGCCCTCTGGAGGCGGGGCATTACTGGGCAGAGCCAAGTAACGAGGATTTTTTAGCCCACCTTGAAGCGTGGCGTTCTCCCCAATAGCCCCGTCATTAATCGCAGGGCTAACAACCGCAATGGCCGCAGTAAAAATAAACCCCATAACCCCAAACGGCGGATCATCACCAAGGGCCAAAACTGGTTAGAAAAACAGCGGTTGAGAAAATCCGTAAAGGCTAAGATCACGCTATTTTCCCCCCTGCGCCACCGTTCATAACGGCGTAAAACCGCAAGATCGCCAATATCCTCCCCCGCACTCTGGGCATTGTGGAGAATTTCCGCCAAAGCCGCCGCGTCCCGAATCCCCAAATTTAACCCTTGACCCCCCACGGGATGGCAACAGTGGGCCGCATCGCCAATCAGGGCAAGGCGGGGCTGCACATAGCGATCGCTCTGCATCAACTGCACCGGAAAAGCAAGGCGATCGCTCACTAATTCCAAACCGCTAAATAAACCCTGGGTACGGGTTTGGAACCGCTCGATAAACGTCGCCGCATCCAACGCCACCAACGCCTGAGCCTGGGCATGGGGAGCCGTCCAAACAATTTGGCAGCGATTCCCCGGCAAAGGCAGCACTCCCATCGGGCCGTCATACCAAAACCGCTCGTAGGCCGTATTGTTATCAGGATTTTGATGGCGGATCGTGAACGTTACGCAGGATTGCCAATATTTCCAGCCCTTGGTTTTAATCCCGGCTTGCTGACGGAGAGGCGATCGCGCCCCATCCGCCCCCACCACGAGCCGCGCCCTCAAGGTTTGGCGCGTTCCCTCACTTTCTAGAACGAGGGCGGTATGATCCCCTTGATGGGTTGTCGTGATGACAGTCGTGTTGTATTGCCAATGCATCAGGGGCGATCGGTGCGTTGCCGATTGCTCTAAATCTTTCTGCAACGTTTCCACCAAGACCCGATGCTCCCCCACATACCCCAAGGCGGGCCGGTCTAAATCGGTCTGGTCAAAAGCCACCGTCCGGCCATAATCCGCATCAGAAAGGCGAATTTTTTGAAAGGGGGCAATCTGGGGCAGCATTTGCGACCACAGCCCTAATTGAGTGAAAATTTCCTGCGATCGCAGTGATAGGGCATAGGCCCGTTGGCGTTGAGCCAAGGCCGTAGGGGATTGGGCTTCAATGATCGTGATCCGCAGGCCGGAATTCTTCAGGGCAGCGGCCAGGGTGGCCCCCACAATTCCCCCCCCCACAATCGCCAGGTCACAATCCCACGCCGGAGTCGTTTCTACCATCGTTAACCGTTACATCGCTTTACACTATTATTTTAAAGCCATTGCCCACAGGAGCGGGGGCAATGGCTTGGCCCTTGGCTCAAATTTTCCGGTATTGCTGTTGAGGGTGGCGGGGTTGATTGGGGTATCTCATCCGGACAAGGCCAGCGGCGATCGCCGGTTTGAGATAATTTTTACGGAACGTCGGCTGATGGCTTAAACCCAATTGCGCCATCAGTTCCCGCGTCGTCCAATAGGGTTCTGGGTGAGTGGTGCGATCGCCCATGATCGCTAAAAGTTGTTGAACTTGATCGGTAGCTTGATCGCTAACTTGATCGCTAGTTTGAACATACTGCTTAAGGGTTGCCATTATGACCTCCAACATGAACTCAATAAAAACGGTGCTATCCGCAGCGCGATCGGCCTGTTCCAGAGCTTGGTAATACTGATCCGCCTGTGCTTTAATCAGGCTTTCCATGGGTAAAAGATAAAACAAATCGTGCCATTTTCCCAGAATGAGCGTTTGCCACAGTCTACCCATCCGGCCATTGCCATCACTGAAGGGATGGATAAATTCAAGTTCATAGTGAAAAACGCTACTGCTGATCAGGGGATGATGCTCCGTTGTTGCGAGCCATGCTAGCAAGTCATCGATCAGGAAAGGAACTCGTTTTGCGGGTGGAGCTATATGGGTTACTTTTGTCCCTTGATAAATCCCCACTCCCCCCCGGCGGAATTTACCGGCTTCGGTGAGAATCTCCCCCATCAGGAGTTGATGGGCTGCCAGTAGGTCTTTTTTTTGCGTCGCATCCCAACTTTTCAAAGCCTCATAGGCACGGATCGCCCCTTGGACTTCTTGAATTTCTTTGGGTTCACCGAGGACAGGTTTACCCTCCAGGATGGCGGTAATTTGGGCAACGGTGAGGGTATTTCCTTCGATCGCCAATGTGCCTTGGATCGTGCGAATCCGGTTTTGTTTGCGGAGTTGGGGGGATGCAATCAGGAGGGATTGCTGGACTTTGCCCAGCAGCGTCGCAATTTGGCTAATCTGGTGAACAATGGCGGGGTTGACACTCCCCGGCCTAAAGGCACGGGGATTCTTGGCTCACCGAGTCCACTTACCTAGGATTCCTTGCGAACTCCTACATAGAGGTGGTTCTCTCCCCAAGCGTTACTTTCGGTGTGCCCCACCGTAGTTGGATTGCTCCAAAGTTTGTTTGGATTGGCAGCAATATTTGCCAAAAACTGATTCGTCTAGTCCCTGTGAATCTTTTATCTACTTGCAGGGAGGTCTAGAACAATGAAGTAGAACCCCATAGATTCAATTGCCAAGGTTCAGTAGCTACGAGTTAGGTAGCATCGGGTTTTTAAAGCGGTTGATTACCCTATCCGCTATGCTAATCATAAACCATAAAAAGCCGTCCTGGATGGTGACTGAGCTTGCCGAAGTCAGGACGGGGCTTTAGACCCATGAATTTTGGTAATTTGAAACGGGGGTTTGTAGGGCATGGGATCTAGACAAAGGCGGATCGCCCCAACTGACGCAGGTTCGAGCCATCCGCATTGAGGGGTTAGCGCAGTTGAATGGCGGGGGCATTGGTGCTTTGGAGGTCGATGTAGTCGATGTTGCTGGGTTGGATGTGGGTGGGGAGGGTGCGCATTTCCGCCAATACCTGCATTTGACGCTCAAAGCGGTGGGGGTGATAGGTACCGAGGTGGACATTGCCTAATTCAGTGTTGAGGATAATATTGCTGGGGGTTTGGAAATCAATTTCAAAAATTTCCGTGGCCGATCGCGCCACATGGCTGTAAATTTCTGGCCAATCCTCCCGACTGTGATCTGATAACCCAATGACGGTTAAGGTGGGTAATTCGGGCATCTCTGCTAAATCTGTATAGCTGCTATAGGGGAGCCAAAACCCTTGATCATCCACTAACCCCTCCCCATCGGGTTTAAACCCCTGAATTGAGGTTTTATGCCCCGGTTTGACCAAAGCCACCGGTCGCCGCTCTTGCACTTCGATGGTGAGGCCGGGGGGCAATAAACGGCGGGTAACGATCGCCTGAGTAATGGGGGATTGAGCTTCCATCGCCTGCCGGAGGGTTTGGGGTTGAATCTCCAGCAGGGGCTGGGGGTAGTCAAGGGGGACGAGCGATCGCACCGATGCTGTGGATAAATATTCATTGCCCAAAACAGTAATTTGTTGGGGATCACTAATCACCCAATTGGGACGGGTGACGAGCCACAGCGTCCCCCCAGCCATGGCACAGAGCAAGAGCGATCGCCACAGGGTTTGTAAAATCCGCAATTGCCGCCGTCGTTTTAAGCGGTGGCGGCGCAATTTTAAATCCTGAGAAGTGGTGGAGGTGAGCGTTGCCATGGTGAATTTGTCGTGAAATCTGCTCAGGGTGGGGTTAGCGCAGGATTGTTGCGGTTAGGGGTTAGGGGTGATCTTACTCTTTGGCTTTGCCCGGCTCAGGACAAATATTAGCTTCACAGGCAAGGGCCATTATTCGGCAATCATAGCTTAACTTGGGAGGGCAATGTTCACCCCGCCGCACCCCATAGGGGATAGACCAATGGCCCCAGATTGGCCAAAAACCGATACACTCTAAACCTTGGATCACAGCATTTCATTTTAATCCTCATCCCACCCCCCGTGGTGGTGGCAATTCCCAGAGTCAGCCCATTTCATCATCTACCATTGCTGCGGATCGAGTCGATCCCTCTTTGTTGCGCCGGTTTTGGTTGCCTTGCTTTGCATCTATATTCAGGGAATCGTTTCATGCATCTTCACGAATTTTTCAAAGCCTGTAATCCGAGTAAAACCTTAAACCTCAGTCATGCTAGCGATCGCCGCTACTATATCGATTTTGCACCGGTACGGGGGGGGAAAGTCGTCGAAGCCCTAGAGCGGACAATTACGCGCCTATCCCCTGATGATCCCACTTGCCAACTGTTTAGCGGCCATATTGGTTGTGGTAAATCTACGGAACTTCTCCGTCTTAAAGCGGGGTTAGAAGCTCAAGATTTTCATGTAGTGTATTTTGAATCCAGCCGGGATTTAGATATGGCGGATGTGAGTGTCAGTGATATTTTGCTGGCGATCGCCCGCTCGGTGAGTGAAAGCCTCGAAGCCGAAGATATTCATTTTAAACCCGGCAGTTTTACCGCCTTATTGGAAGATGTGAAATCCCTCTTACAAAATGCCATTGATATCAGTGCTGAAGCAGAATTATCCGTGGGCATTGCCAGAATCACCGCCAAAACGAAAGATAACCCCAAACTGCGGGAGCAACTCAAACAGTCCTTAGAACCCCGCACCGAAGGGTTATTACGGGCGATTAATACCGAAATTCTCGACCGCGCCCAAGCAGAACTTAAATATCGGGGCAAATCTGGTTTAGTCGTGATTGTTGATAACCTCGATCGCATTTCCCCCAGCCGGATCACGCCGACGCGATCGCTCCCGGAACACCTGTTTATTGATCGCGGCTCCCAACTGCGCCGCCTCAACTGTCACATGGTCTACACGATCCCCCTCGATCTGGTTTTTTCCAACGATTATCAAACCCTGAAAAACCGCCTAGGGGGCGGTGTGGCTCCCACCATCCTACCGATGATCCCGATCCAACACCGGGATGGCCGCCCCCACGGGGAAGGCATGGCCCTGTTGCGTCAACTCCTGCTCACCCGGGCCTTTCCCGATCTTGCTCCGGGCGATCGCCTCACCCACCTTGCCGAAGTCTTCGATCAACCCTCCACCCTTGATCGCCTCTGTCAAGTCAGCGGCGGCCATGTCCGCAACCTCTTAGGGCTGCTCTATACCTGCCTCCGCCACCAAGATCCCCCCATTCCCCGCGACTGTGCCGAAACCGTCATCCGCAGCTATCAAGATGATCTCCTCTTAGCCCTAGAGCAGGATGAATGGCAATTGATTTTTCAGGTGTTACGGGAACAGAATCTCAGCGGTGAAAAGGAATATCAACTCCTACTCCGCAGTATGTTTGTGTTTGAATACCGGGATGATCAGGGCCGTTGGTTTGGGATTAACCCGGCGCTCATGGAAACAGAACCCTTTCGGGCCATGGCCGCAAAACAGATCCCTTGACACTCCCCGGCCTAAAGGCACGGGGATTCTTGGCTCACCGAGTCCACTTACCTAGGATTCCTTGCGAAGTCCTACATAGAGGTGGTTCTCTCCCCAAGCGTTACTTTCGGTGTGCCCCACCGTAGTTGGATTGCTCCAAAGTTTGTTTGGATTGGCAGCAATATTTGCCAAAAACTGATTCGTCTTCTGTGAATCTTTTATCTACTTGCAGGGAGGTCTAGAACAATGAAGTAGAACCCCATAGATTCAATTGCCAAGGTTCAGTCGCTACGAGTTAGGTAGCATCGGGTTTTTAAAGCGGTTGATTACCCTATCCGCTACGCTAATCATAAACCATAAAAAGCCGTCCTGGATGGTGACTGAGCTTGCCGAAGTCAGGACGGGGCTTTAGACCCAGATTTTTGGTAAAGACCCGCAATCTTACCCATGGAGCTTGTACGCTTAAGGAAAGCGTTTTTTCCTTTCCCATGCAGGTACTTGTCCTCGGCAGCATCAATATGGATTTGGTGGTCAAAACCCCGCGCCTGCCTCAGGCGGGGGAAACCTTAATTGGCCATGAGTTTTTCTCCACGTTTGGGGGTAAGGGGGCGAACCAAGCGGTGGCCCTAGCCCGGTTGGGCATCCCGGTGGCGTTTATTGGCAAGGTGGGGGGGGATGATTTTGGTGAAACCTTGCAGTTGGCGCTCCACGCGGCGGGGGTAGAAACGGCAGGGTTAGGGGTTACGCCGGAGGTGAATTCCGGGGTGGCTTCGATTGTGGTTAGTGCCACGGGGGAAAATACGATCGCCTGTGCAGCGGGGGCGAATAGCACGGTGGGCAAGACGGAATTAGCCTATTTGCGCCAAATGTTGCCCCAAGCGGCTTGGTTGATGATGGATTTAGGGATTCCGATGGCGGTGGTGGGGGAGGCGATCGCCCTTGCCCAGGCGGCCCATGTGCCGGTACTCATCGATCCCGCCCCTGCGACGGAACCCTTACCCCTAGAACTTTGCGCCGGGATTAATATCCTCACCCCCAATGAGGTGGAGGCCAGTCAGTTGGTGGGGTTTCCAGTGCGAGATCCTGAAACCGCAGCGGCGGCGGCGGTGGTGATCCAAAGCTGGGGAATTGCGACGGTGTTGATTACGTTGGGGGGTCAGGGGGTATGGTGGGCTGGCCCGGAGGGGGCGCAGTTGATCCCCGCTTTGGCGGTGGAGGTGGTGGATACAGTGGCGGCGGGGGATGCCTTTAATGGGGCGTTAATTGCGGCGTTGGTGGAAGGGAAAAGTGTCAGGGAGGCGATCATTTGGGGCAATGCCGCCGGAGCTTTAGCTGTGACCAAATCCGGAGCGCAGCCCTCCCTCCCCACCCACACCACCCTCCTCAACTTTCTTGGCTAGATGCCGATTTTTTTCGAGGATATGTTGAGATGCTCAGGAGCGATCGCCCATGGTAGACTCCCCGGTAAAATACCTCAACCCCTTCACCGACGAGGGTTTTAAGAAACTTTTCAGGGTGGGTCTTCAAAGTTTAAGGTGATAAGCTAAATTGATTAATTGATTCAAAGTTGAAACCCTTGATGTAGGAGTGAAAAATTTTTCGCTCCTACGCAGATTTGGTATCCAATTGAGCCAATTTCACCCTATTTTCTGAAGAACCTCAGGGTTAATCCGTACCGTGAAACTTAGCAGGGGGGAAAGAAACCGGGTTTCAGGGGGGCTGTAGTGGGAAATAAGTCGGTGCAAGCAACCCGGTTCCAGGCGATCGGAAACCGGGTTTTTGGGAGAGTTTGGGGGGGAAATGAGAGGATGAGCGCAACCCGGTTTCTTGGCTAGTGGGGGGAAAGAAACCGGGTTTTTGGGAGGGTTTGGGGGGAAAATGAGGGGATGAGCGCAACCCGGTTTCGGGCTTGAGGGGTAAAATGGGGGGATGTGCGAGCAGGGGGAGGGTTAAGGTGATGAAGTTTTTAGGCAAAGTAGCCAGACGCTTAGGGGCGTTTTTCGGTCAAGACACAGGAGAAAACACAATACCCGCAGAATACAAGGCATTTTTGCAAGAAGCTCTGCGCTTGGCCAGGGAGAGCGGTTTTAATCCCTCCGTTGTTTATCCCTTCCTTGAACACCATCAAGCCAAGCTGAATGAGGATCTGATCGCCCTCATTCCTGCCTTTTCCACTCGCAGCAATATCATTGATTTGTTCAATTTTGCCAATTTGATGCTGCAATTTCCCCACGGTCAACGGGCGATTAATTTAGAAATTGCCATTGCAATTTACGCCAAAGCTCTGGATTTCTTTGATTGCCAGAATGATGCAACTAACTGGGCAATGACCCAAAATAGTTTGGGGGTTGCTTACTTAAATCGCCTGCAGGGAGAGCGTGGGGAGAACATCGAGGAGGTGATTCGCTGTTTTCAAGCGGCTTTAGAAGTGAGAACCCGCACCGCCTATCCTGAAGATTGGGCAATGACCCAAAATAACTTGGGGGTTGCTTACTGGAATCGCCTGCGGGGAGAGCGCGAGGAGAACATCGAGGAGGCGATTCGCTGTTCTCAAGCGGCTTTAGAAGTGTATACCCGCACCGCCTATCCTGAAAAATGGGCAGATACCCAAATTTGCTTGGGACTTGCTTACTGGAATCGCCTGCGGGGAGAGCGTGAGGAAAACATCGAGGAGGCGATTCGCTGTTCTCAAGCGGCTTTAGAAGTGTATACCCACACCGCCTATCCTGAAAAATGGGCATTGACCCAAAATAACTTGGGAAATGCCTACAGGGCACCTCGAAAAATAGATTTATTGGTGGCTGAAACCCTTGAAGACTCGTACCTAGTTCTCAATAAAGTGATATCAGTCTCAATAAAATGGAATTAATCGAGGTGCCCTACAGCGATCGCCTGCGGGGAGAGCGTGCCGAGAACATTGAGGAGATGATTCGCTGTTATCAAGCGGCTTTAGAAGTGTATACCCGCACCGCCTATCCTGAAAATTGGGCATTGACCCAAATGATCTTGGGAAATGCCTACAGCGATCGCCTGCGGGGAGAGCGTGCCGAGAACATTGAGGAGGCGATTCGCTACTACAAAGCGGCTTTAGAAGTGAGAACCTGCACCAACTTTCCTGAAGATGGAGCAATAATTCAAGCTGAAGATTGGGCAATGCTTCAAAATGAATTAGCGGCTCTCTACAATGAGCGCATCCGGGGGGATCTTCTGGATTTTGACTAAAACTGTGTAATTCGATACATTATTTAGATCTTTTGGTTGTTGAAAGCCTTGAAAACTCGTGTTATTAGCTTTTCTTCTAACCTTAAATGAGGGTTTGGAAGGAGAGTAAAGGGGGTGCATCTCAATTTGGCGATGAGTAGATATACTCATGCTAGCCACGGCATCCTAGAGAACTCTCCATTGAGATAGGCACTGCGGTGCTTCAACACCTGGGGCACATTCTCCCGCTTCCATTGCG
>Ga0316611_1000154_pt1 | contig 28031 bp, 22 predicted proteins | sample MIS2016202_MG_FD_207675 | JGI IMG/M metagenome (GOLD analysis project Ga0316611, IMG submission 207675) | Microbial mat bacterial communities from Middle Island sinkhole, Lake Huron, Michigan, United States - MIS.2016.202 | ecosystem: Environmental > Aquatic > Freshwater > Lake > Sediment... | reverse complement strand
GGCAAGCGGCGCGGGCTTTTTTAGGCTGCTTGTTGATCTGCACCGCTTAATAAGTTTGCTACCGCCAAGTCCTCATCTATTTCGGGCCAGTGAAGGCTAATGCCGCCCCCCCCAATTTCGTATTTCTCGCGCTGTTCAGGCTGGGCTGCGTGTAAGAGCGGAAACCAAATCAGCGGTACGCTAATGATCCGCCCATCTGTCAGAAAGACGTGCAGCATTTCATCAGCAAATTTAACAGCTTCAGCCAGCGCAGTGGTCGGGAGATAAGCTCGACGGGTTTTCGCTGGGGTTCTAACCAAAATACTCATACCATGCCTCCACCATTTCTATCTGATGTTCACGGACAATTCGTTTAATTTCATTCAATTCGTGGGCCTTAAAGCCATAATTCGCCGCCAACTCAATTGAATCGAGCCAGAATTTTGCTTGCTTACTTTCAGCTTTAACATGAATGTGAGGTGGTTCCTGGCCCTCGTTGCTGAAAAACAAGAATCTATAACGACCTACGCGCAAGACAGTTGGCATAATTGCTGCCTCTAACTCAGACCTTTACAACTTTTGAATTTACGAGAGAGTATATTTTAATAAGGTTTCATGCTTCCACGCCCTGCTGCTGCTGAAGGTAGATTCGCCGCACCACCTCAAAGATTTCTTGTTTGGCCTGCTCGGGCAATTTGGCGACGATGCTTGCGATTCGGTCAGCATAAGGAATCCACTTTTTGGTCGCAGCTTCCCAAACAATCACAAACTTGTCAGAGCGCAGGGCAAAAAAGGCCAGCGTTTCACCCTCGGCATTTGTGAATTCAACCTCGTAGTCTTTATCCGTATAGCACTCAACAATTGTGCCTCGGGCCCCAGCAGCTAGTTTGTGATCTGGTAGGTCTTCTATCAACTCAATCAAATCGAATAAAGCTGGCATTGTTCAAAGAGAAAGGCTTTTGGCCCACCACCTGGTGAATCGGGGTTTAAGGCGTAGTGGGTCAACTTCCGAGGGTCTATGCGAAGGCCCCTTACAATATCCGCTAATTTCATCGCTGGATTCCCTTGAACGGAGATTTGTTAAGCAAGAACTTGCTCATTTTTCAGACCTTCGCGGGCTTTTTTAGGCCGCTTGTTGATCTGCACCGCTTAATAAGTTTGCTACCGCCAAGTCCTCATCTATTTCGGGCCAATGAAGGCTAATGCCGCCCCCCCCAATTTCGTATTTCTCGCGCTGTTCAGGCTGGGCTGCGTGTAAGAGCGGAAACCAAATCAGCGGTACGCTAATGATCCGCAGGCTTCCTAGAATCAAACTAAAGGCATTTTTTCAGCGACTTTAGTCCGTGTTTCTTGCCATTGCTTGAACGAAGCCTGACTTTCGCTCGATGGTTGCCCTAACAAAAGGTTTATAACGCTAATATCCTCATCCAAATCGGGCCAATGAATCCCGTCGCCTTGCCCAATCAGTCGCCAATGCTTGCGCTCAGAGGCTGTTCCCTGCAAAAGACGGGGATAAAAGCCAAGTGGGACAATGATTGTCCGGCCATCAACAAGATCAACACTCAGACTATCTTCTGAAATGCTGACATGTTGCGCTCGTGCGGCCTGTAAATCAGTGTTGGAAGAATTCATACCATCTCCTTAACAAATATGCTTCTTGGGCTTCAACCAAATTTTGGATTTGGTCGATTTCCTTTCGATTAAAACCTCTAACTCTGGCAATTCTCAATGGTTCAAGCCAGAATTTGGCGAGGTTGGCATCCCTTTCAACGTGGATATGGGGTGGCTCATTTCGGTCTCCAGCATAGAAGAAGAAACGATAGGGACCAAGCCGTAGAACTGTGGGCAAAGTGTAAAACTCCTCTATTTTTCAAAAGATACGATTCTTGCTAAATTATCGCACAGGTCTACCTTTCTAAAGAAATTCGCTGGCTAGGCCAAAGCACTAATCTCGGCCACATCGAGCCCCGTCAGGTCGGCAATATCGGCAATGGTGTAACCCTTTGCCAACATCTTCCGTGCGGTTTCTAGTTTCCCTTCTTTCTGACCTTCCTGGCGACCTTCCTGGCGACCTTCCTGGCGACCTTCCGCCCGTTCTTGTTCCATTGTCCTGAAGGTGTCCGCCACAAAGGCTTCACTTTTCTCCAGCTTATCTAACTCTTCCGCGTTCAAGGTCGCTTGATTGGCCAGTTCAAAGGCCTGGCACAAAGCTCCCACCCCGGCCATCGTTGGCGGGATTTCATGCAGGTCCCGTGCATACTTCAAGAAAGCTAACCATTGCTCTGTCAGCGTTTCTACTTCTTCAGGCTGCCGCTGGAATTTCGGTAACTCCGCAAAGACCAGTTCGATGTCGTTGTGGGTGTAAGGCAGATTCAACGTCCGTTCCTTGAAAATAAAGCTCGTCACGGGGCTGGCTATCTCAGGAAACAGCACGAAGTCGGTGATGGTCAAGGCGATAACGGGGTAGAGAATGCTATAACTCTGCCCCACACCTAGTTGCAAAGCATAGCCTTTAGCCGCATTATACAGGACTCGCTTCTCAAAAGCGGTAAAGTTGAGGACTTGCATCTCAATAATCACGAAGACCCCGTTGTTCAAACGGGCTTTGACATCGAGATAAGTCTCTTTAAGCCCAAAAGCCTTGGGCAATTGGAAGGGGTCGAGGATTTCTAAGTCTTCAATGGTAGGTTGGCCCCCGTAAATGAGGGCATCAAGAAAGCTGATCAGAATCTCTTTGCTCTGGGGGGAGCCAAAGATTTTCTTGAACGCTAAGTCCATTTTGGGGTTGATGAAGATCATGCGCTAACCTCCGTCTGTAAAGCCTGAATTTCAGCAATACTTAAACCCGTCACGCGGCTAACATCCTCAATCGCTAACAGCTTCAACAGGGAACGGGCAGTGGCAAGAGCCTGCTCTCGCTTGCCCTTCTCGATGCCCTGGGTCAAGCCTTGTTTCAATCCTTGGGTCAAGCCTTGTTCCAATCCTTGGGTCAAGCCTTGTTCCAATCCTTGGGTCAAGCCTTGTTCCAATCCTTGCACCAAACCTTCCTGGTGACCTTCCTGGCGACCTTCCGCCCGTTCTTGTTCCATTGTCCTGAAGGTGTCGGCCACAAAGGCTTCACTTTTCTCCAGCTTATCTAACTCTTCCGCGTTCAAGGTCGCTTGATTGGCCAGTTCAAAGGCCTGGCACAAAGCTCCCACCCCGGCCATCGTTGGCGGGATTTCATGCAGGTCCCGTGCATACTTCAAGAAAGCTAACCATTGCTCTGTCAGCGTTTCTACTTCTTCAGGCTGCCGCTGGAATTTCGGTAACTCCGCAAAGACCAGTTCGATGTCGTTGTGGGTGTAAGGCAGATTCAACGTCCGTTCCTTGAAAATAAAGCTCGTCACGGGGCTGGCTATCTCAGGAAACAGCACGAAGTCGGTGATGGTCAAGGCGATAACGGGGTAGAGAATGCTATAACTCTGCCCCACACCTAGTTGCAAAGCATAGCCTTTAGCCGCATTATACAGGACTCGCTTCTCAAAAGCGGTAAAGTTGAGAACTTGCATCTCAATAATCACGAAGACCCCGTTGTTCAAACGGGCTTTGACATCGAGATAAGTCTCTTTAAGCCCAAAGGCCTTGGGCAATTGGAACGGGTCGAGGATTTCTAAGTCTTCAATGGTAGGTTGGCCCCCGTAAATGAGGGCATCGAGAAAGCTAATCAGAATCTCTTTGCTCTGGGGGGAGCCAAAGATTTTCTTGAACGCTAAGTCCATTTTGGGGTTGATGAAGATCATCGGTGAACCTCTGGATTCTAGCCTAAGAAGGCTCCACAAGCTGCGAAGAAAAAGAAATGGTTGCCCTTAATTATCCCAGACCTTTGCGGCCTTAGAGATCGCAGAAGAAGAAGAAATGGTTGCCCTTAATTATCCCAGACCTTTGCGGCCTTAGAGATCGCAAAGGTCTGGAACGGACTTGAGAAGATTTTGTCAGGCTGCGAGAACCCCAATCACGCCTGCGATATGGTCGGCGGTGCGGCGCACGGCCAGCCGGGACCAACCGAGCGAAACTTCTTGGTCGGTAGCCAGAAGCAAAAGCATCTCAACCCCCACCCGACTTACCAAAACCGATTGACCTTCATGCTCCTGGACAATCAAGTTGCATCCGCGTTGCGACCCCATCATCTGCCCGATCTCCAACGTCGCCACCAAATCACCCGCAGCTAAAGCAGCCACGGCATGAATATCAACATTCCCCATCCCATCCCAGTGAATGATACTTTGGCCATTAAGGTCGGCTAAAATCGCAAAGCGCACACCCTTCTGTCGCCCAAGTTCAGCTAAGTCATTTCGCAAAGCTTCAATTTGGCTTGGGGAAAGAATGACTTGCGGAGGAGCGATAGTTATGGGGCGACTGACATTGCGTTCTGCACCATAGTTTGGTGTGGAAGGTGGTTTCGCAGGTGAAGGTGCAGCGGGCAAGCTCCGCATGGGTGGCTGCGCGGGCGGCGGGGCCTGCACCTTCCGCACGGGCGGCGGCGGTGGGGGAGGCTGAAGGGCTTGTTTCATGGACGGGGGAGGCTGAAGGGAGGTCGAACGGGCCGCTGGTGCTAAACCCAGTAGATCGGCGACAACCGTTCGGAGGTGTTCCCCTTCCACAGACCGTTCAATGACGCGGGCCCCAAGCTTCGCGGCCAACTTGAGTTGGGCCGCATTAGTATTTTGGTCACGCAGGAGCAGGAGCCGTAACCCTGGGTAAAGGTCCTTCAAACGATAGGATAACTCAACTCCTCCCCCACTGAGATTGAGGGAAGCAATCATCAGGTCAAACCGCTGGCGCGTAGCCTGGAGTTGGGCCGCAGCTACTGACCCCACCGTTACAATGGTGTAAGCCACATCGGGGGCAGGCGGGACCGCAATTAAGGTTTCAGCATACCTGCTGCGGACCGCAGGTTCCTCATCCACAACCAAAAGGCGATATTCCATAGCGGCAATGCTTTCTTCATTATACGGGCGTTAATTTGGGCAATTATAATAGCAAAAGAGCCAACCTTTGTCAAGAGGGAGCGTACTCAGAGGTCATACCCCCGATTCTGTCTTGCACCGTCATCTCTCTCTCTGCCAAGCAGAGGCCGCGCCTAGCTTGCTAAGGGTTACTTAGCTTCACCGTTGCGGCTGCGATGTGAGCAAACGGGGTGGTTCAAACGCCTTGCGGCTCCCACCGATGAGCCTGCCCCACACACCTTGCTCCCCTAGCCAGCGCAGTCGCCTAGCCACCGACATTACTGCCGATGCTGGTGCGCTTTTACCGCACCCTTTCACCCCTGACCCTCTTGCAAGGGCGGGACTGCTTTCTGTTGCCGCTTACGTCATCCATCCCTTACGCGATGGATGCCCCCGCTTCCTGTTTCGCGGGGTGGCCTTCTGCCAAAAACTGGCGTTTTTAGCAGGCGAGGAGTCGGGAAGTTCCTCTAGCTAGAAAGCACCCCGTGCTTCTAACCAGCGACGGTTCCTGCGAGTACACTCCGTAAAGTAGTATACCACATTTTACAAAATCTAGCTTTCTGGCTTAGAGAAGCCTTATTTACTTGGAAACGTAAAGGGTAACAGCAAGCTATTTGGGCCATCGGGGGGTGCATTTGGGGGCGGCAAAGTCTTCAGAGGCAAGCGTTCGCCTGTTTTGGGGTGATATAAACCTAAAGCCAACCAATAGTTTCCAGAAGCGATAGCCTTTTGCAAAGGGATGGGATGGATCCAAGTTATAAACTGTTGTGGCTGCCAAAGGTCTGAAGGGGTACGAGGCCCGCCAGGGAGCGTATCTATTTGGCTTAAAAGGTTCCCTTTTGCATCTAGCAGATGAACAAAGAGGGAGACAGGTTCTGAGAGATGTTTTTGCACTTGCCATTGCACCGTTAGCGTCAAAACACCTTTTTCTGCTCCTTTAGAAGTATCAAGCGTGTAGCCCTTGAGCGAAATTCCTTCCCCAAAAACCACATTGAGGGGATGGGCAACGGGTTGCGGGAGGCTGTAAACGAAAGCGTAATCTATCCCCTGGATTTGCACGGTCTGCACAGGTTGGAAATTCTTTTGAAGAAAGTTGGTTACTTCAGGCAGATCATTGCGCTGAATTTGGTCAAGGTATAAGATCGCATAATCTACTTTCCCTTGTTCTAAGGCCCAATTCATGCGTACTGCGGGCGAGCAAAGGTAGGGCGGCATCATCGGCCAGAACCAAACCGCTACGGGCCGTTCGCAACCATTAGGCTGCGCTTTGATATAAGCTCCTGCCTGCTCTAAACCTTCCCCCCACCCAATAGGGAGGATTTTTGAGGCTACTTTTCCTCCCCCAAGGAGAGGATTGTAATAGGCTAATTCGTAAGGGTGATACCAAGCAACATTTGCAAGCAACAGGATTATCAGAGGGAGGGAAAAGCGAGGGAGAAGGGACGCAGGAGGAGAAGGTACAAAGGGGCGCAGGGGCCGAGTAGGAATCGAGACGGGTAGCATGTCGGTGATTTGAAAATGCCATTTTTGTCTAAGGTGATCAAAAAGCCAGCTAATTCCAATTGCCGCCGCAATATTGAGAGCGGGAAAAATAGGCAAGATGTAACGGTCAAACTTCTTGGGCGGGAAGGTCATCATCATCGTGAAGAGGAGGGTAAAGATTAGCAGGAGCTTTAATTCCCTTCTCTGTTGAAAAGAGCGAACTCGGCGAAGAAGCATAAAAGCAAGGGCCATAAGGCCAAAGGTTGCCCAAGGAGTCAGGCGAAAGAGGATGGCAAAGGGATAAAAGAAGGGCCCTGGGTCTTCGACAGCTTTCCCCAAAAAGAAGTTTCCCCAGCCGTGAGGTGATCCCCCATCATAACTTACTTGAATGAATACTCTTTGAATTGTCCCTAGCAAATTTACCCAAGCGGCGGGCCAAAGCGCAATCCATACTCCCGCTCCTATTCCCCCCCAAGTTAAAAGTGCAAAGCTACTTTGCAGAAGGGAAGCTGATCTTCTGCTTCTTTCTAAAGCCAAAAACCCTAGCATTGGCAAAAGGATGATAGAAGGAGATTTGGTAAGAAAAGCTAAACCTCCCGCGATTCCTGAGAGGAGAAGGTATTTCCAGTGAAGAAGATCATCGCCGAACGCAATTATTGCTGTAAGAAGGGAAAGGGTTAGAAAAGAGGTAAGAAGCGCGTCAAGGTGCAGAAGTTGGCCATGGGCGATTAAGAAGGGATCAGTTGCCCAAAAGAGAATCGCCAGAAAAGCTACCCTCTTGGCGAAGATGCGCTGAAGAAGCGGATAAGCCAGCGCAGGTGCAAGGGAATTGACGAAAGCTACAGGTAGGCGTAAGAGGATCCGATGAAGGTCGTGGTCATTGAGATTTAGTCCTCCCCAACTGGCAAGTAGTTTATGCGCTAAAACTCCCGCTGCCCCCAACCACATCGTCGTTACACCAGGATGCCCGATAAGGTTCGTGCTTGCATAATCCCCACGCTGAAAGAAGCGCAGGAATTGTTCGGCCCGTTCAAACCAATGATAAGCTTCGTCTACCGTATCAAACCTTCCCAAGGCAAGGGTGCGGGGAATAAGGGCAAGCAAAAAGAAGAGGATTGAAAGAGTCTTTGGCTGGGAGAAAAAGCGAGAAGAAAACACAGAAGTTAGTTAGAACTTAGCGAAGAAGATTCTGAAGGTTTAGCAGATAAGGTACGAAGGTCTGCGCCGCCAAAAAGAATTACGCCTCCGCCTAATGTACTTGCTACGAGGCGGATCGTGAAGACAAGAAAGGAAAGGGCTAAAGCAGTGGCAGGAGGAATACCGATCTGTGAAAGGTAGAGCGTAAAGATCATCTCCCGCGCCCCCAAATTGTTCAGAAAGATCGGCGCAAGCCCTACAATATCTGTGAGAGAGGACATTAGAGCATAAAGGAGAAGCGGAGCTTGCACATTAAGGGCCAAACTACAAGCAACATGCACCCCGACCCAGATCAATTGAAAGAAAAGGGAGACCGTCATTGTTAGAAGGAGCGATCTCCCTTGTGGAAAGTAAGCTGTAAGAGCTTGGGCAAGGCTTTGAACACGGTGGCGAAGCACTACTGGTAAAAATTGCCCAAACCGTTGCTCTATCCAAGCTGCGCTGAGGGAAGCTCCCGCCACAACAATCGCCAGAAGGGTAAACCCCATTGTAATGATTTGAAGGGCCGGGCTGGTCGCAAGTTTGTCACTGCTGGGGCCAAAGTAGGTTAAGGCAAGGGCAAGGTTTGCAATCAAGCTAAGAGCCAGAAAACCCGTTAAACGTTCAATGAAGATCGAGGCACTTGCCTGACTAAAGCTCCCTATCTTTCGCCCTAGTTGTACAGCCCGTACTGCATCTCCCCCGACGGTTGTGGGGAGAAAATTGTTTGCAAATTGCCCTACCAAGTAAACCCCTAAGAGCCAGAAGTAAGGTTGCTTTTGCCCGCGAAGCGCGAGAAGGTAATTCCATTTAGCGCTACTTACCCCAATGCCAACGAATTGCACAAGAAGGGCTAATCCAAGCCATTGAAGGTGAGCGGATTGCCAAGCTGCCCAGATCTGGAGCGGGTTCGCTTGCCAGATAAGGTAGCCGAGCAATCCGCCACTTCCTAAGCAGCGTAAGGGGGTAAGGAACCGTTGCCAAACGGGGTTGGTCACGAAATTCCTTCGTTTGGCTCAGGTGGCTTCTCTTCAGGGTGAGCTAATTCTTCTAAGCGCTCCCGTGGAAGCTTAGACCGCTTGGTTAGCCAGCGAAAAACCCGATTCCAGGGAGCAGCGGGTTTACCCCAAAGGACTTGCGGGATCGTAACCGTTGACCCTAAGTATTCCAACATGAAGGCAAAGATCACCCCAAAAAGGAAACCCATGAACGCCGACAAGCCCAAATTGAGTTGTTTGCGTGTAACGGCCTTTTGGGAAGGTAGAGTCGGAACTGTGGCTGAAGAAGCAAAGCGAACTTCTGTGCCTGGCAACTCGGCGGCGACTCGGAACTCCGCTTCCTTTCGCGCTAAGGTCGAAAAGGTCTCGAAGGCAAGGTCACGGGCCCGTTCCAAATCCTTTTTCTTGGACCTCTCTTCCTCTACTTTCGATTCAAGAATGCGCGTCTCTTTCTCTAGGTCATTGATGTAACGATTAAGGGCCGTATCTGCCGCGTAAAAATCTAAGATCTTCTCTTTATTCTTGAGTTGCAACAAGTCTTCGGCTACCGCCAGCGCACTACGATTTAGGGAGTTATCTGAAGTGACGGCTTCGCTCAATTTCCCCAATTCTCCTGGCTCAAAAAGCTGTGGATACTTCTGCTTAATTTGTTGCATGAGGGCCGTATCAGTAATGGGCTGGGCAAGATTTAAGCCTGTATCACTTAGCAAAAGTTGCGCTTGGCGCTCTATGGTTGCTTTAAGCTCATTTTGTTGATTATCCAGCGCAACAACTAAGGCTTCTGTATCTTGCGTTAGGTTGGCGGGGACAAGTGTATCAATTTTATCAATGTTAAGGCTGAGATTACTCTGCGCTTGTGGGCTGTTTGGCGTAGTAAGATTATTCAAAATGACCAGATTATCTAACGAACCTTGCGGTTTAGCAGCTTTTGGATCGCTTTCGGTCTGGGATTTCTGAGGATTGATATTTACAGACGGTTGACTAGGCGTACTTGGCTGACTGGGCTGGAACCCCCCAGCAATTTCAGCCTTTAGCAAAAGCAAAGCAACACTTGTTGAACCAGCATCGCCCCCTTGCCGAGCTTGGTCGCGGAGAGTACGAGCGCGGCGCAAAAAGCTATCAACCTTCGCTTGGGCAAGATACGCATCATCCAAAACCCGCTGGCGCTCCTTTGCTTGTTTGGCAAAGACGCTTACTTGCCCTTCAGTTTGGGCATCAATGTAGGCTGAAACAAGCAAACGTTTCCGCTCCTGCTCTTTATTGAAGGCTAAAATCCGATTATCAGCCTGGGCTTGCAAGTAGGCTGCGTAGAGTTGACTACTCGACGAAACTTCCAACCCTAGCGTATTAGAGATAATCCGCTGGCGCATATCCTGTAAGCCCGCTAGAATCTTAGTCTTATCTTCGACCTGGCGCTTGGACTGTTCAATGCGACTTTCAGCGATAAACTGGCTCAATTTCTGTTGAGCCGCTTCATATTCCTGCTTAGTCAGCTTGACATTGGCCTGCGTTTCGGCTCTTTGGGGGCTACCATAAATCTCATTGACCAGCTTCTCGTACTCTTTAGCCCAAGCATTGGCGATCAGCGCCGCTTTAACGGGGTCAAGATGACTGACGACGACCTCAACTAAATCCCCCTTTGCCTGCTTCTGATCCTGGATAAGTTCACCACTGACCAGATTCATCAGATCGCCAGGTTGAATTTTCTTTCCTCCCTTTTCCGCCAGTTCCTGCTCTAATTGCTTGAGGACACGCTCGGCAATAGCTCCATTCTTGACTAAAGCGGCCAATGTTAGTTGCCGCGAATCGGTAGCCGTTTTGGCCACTCCTTCGGCTGTTTTTTGAAATTGATCATCCGTAAGCGTTTTGGCCGCAGATTCAAAGTCAACTTGCGTGCGGGAGCGCAGAACAGCTACTCCGGCGCGAGCTTCAAACGTATTTGGCGTGAGAACCGGGGTACTTGCAGTCGCAGTAAAGATGGTCGGGACAAGTGTGCAAACCAAAATCAACCGCCACCAACGAAAAGGAGTTTCAAAAAAGGGACGAAGATCAATCGTCATTTCTTCCATTTTTGTAGATTACCTTTCTATCTAAAAACACCTAAAACAGCGTTAGTTCAATTTTTGAAACCGATTTTCAGTGCCCTTGAGCAAGCGCTGAATATTAGAACGGTGTAAAAAGAAGACTAAAGCTGCAACCACGCAGATAAATAGAGTATAAATCAGATCGAGCTTCCCTAAAGCCAGACTTATTAAAGCGGTTAGCAGCACTGAAAGCGTAGCTGCCAGCGAGCCAACGGATGAAATTCTGGTAACAGCGAAAGCACCAAGCCAAACAAGAACCCCAAGCAGCATTGCTAGGGGAAAGATCGCCAGCAGTACACCCCCACTTGTTGAAACAGCTTTTCCGCCGCGAAAACCTAGAAAAAGAGGAAATGTATGCCCCAAAATCGCGCCCCCACCGATCAAAACCACCGAAAGTGCGGGAAGTCCCCCATTATACAGCGCTATCGCGGTGAAAAATGCGCCTTTAAGCATATCTAAAAATGTAGCCAGCAGAAAGGCGTTCCGGCCACACGCTCGCCCAACATTCGCGGCCCCAATGTTGCCACTACCAACTTTCCGCAGATCAACTCCATAGCTGCGAGCAACCAAAAAGCTAAAGGGAATTGAGCCAAGCAGATATGCTAATCCAATAAAGATGATTGTTTCGCCTATTATCATCTTATATCACTTCTTTTCAAAGAGAGTAAAAAACTTATTTTTGGTCTTAACATTGAGAATTCGCAATAAAATCAAGCAATTGATCTGGCTTATGCCGAAACGCATCTTTAGCCATGTTGCCAGTTACAAGATTATCTAACATTTGCCATAATGCTTTATTGACTGGCGCGACTAAACCAACTTGTTCGGCGGCTTGGGCAATCGCTCCATACAAATACGCTCCTTCAGAATGAGCTTTGCCTTGTTGGAAATCTTGCTGAAGCGATGGAATTTTGCCGCCTCGCCCCCGTGCCGCAAACCCCCGCAGCACCCAAGCTACTCCTTTCGTTGGAAACTTTTGCATAAGAAAAGCAAGAGGAATTACGGGATAACCTGGTAGATTCACGGGGCGAATATGCAGCGTCTTCATAACCGCAAGTGCTTCTTGAAAAGCTCGCTGTTCAAGCTCTACCAGGCGTTGATCGGCATAAATAGCGTCAACTGGTAAATCAAGAAGCGCTGCTGTAGCATTTCCCAGCATATTAAGGAGGACTTTTGACCACTTTAAGGCGCGATAATCTGCATATTCTGTTATTCTAAACGCTCCAGATCGCAGAAGCGCTGCTGTCGGCGCTATATTTAACGAATCACTCAGGCGTGCCAGACCAATTCCCCCAACTTTTGTAACGGTAATGCTGGTTGCCGACTCTATATCTACAGAACTGGTGATAACCCCAGCGATGATCTTCTCTTTTCCCAGCGCATTCGCCAAGGTCTCTTCGTGACCAAGACCATTTTGAAGGGTCAGGATGGTTTTGGGTTGTAAGGAAAGAAGTGTCGGTAAGGCTTCACTTGTAGCATAACCCTTAACACACAAAATTGCGAGTTGCGGATGTTGATAGGCAAGCGGAAGTTCCGTAATTTCTGTTTTGGCAAGAAGGTTGCTGATTTTTTGGGTTTGCCCTGCTTGCTTAATAGCTAACGGTTGGGTTTTCAAAGCGGCGCTTGTCTTTGGGCGCACCAACAAGGCTACAGGCTGTGAAGCCTGGGCGAGACGGCCAGCTACGAGAAGCCCAATTGCGCCACCGCCAACAATGACGATTGTCACGATAGAATAACCATTGCTTACTTAGAAGGTACAGAATAACTTTACACGAAGAGAATGGTCTTCTTCTCTCTGTTTAAAGCCAAACGATATTATACCACAATTGCCAGCATGGAACGCACTCCCACCCCTTCGCCGAGGTCTCTGGCCGCGCTTCCACTTAGGGCAATCTTTTTTGGGCAAACCTATTTCTATGGAAATGAAACCCTTATCACCTTGGAAACCGCTGGCTGACCTAGGCAACGGCTAAAGCCGTTGATTCCAACTCTGAAAAGAGGGGTTTCATATAGAAATGAAACCCTTTCACCTTGGAAACCGCTGGCTGACCTAGGCAACGGCTAAAGCCGTTGATTCCAACTCTGAAAAGAGGAGTTTCATAGTAGATAGAGCGAAAGGAATGAAAAAGGCACAATAAAGTGGAAGTTATTATTGACTATCGTTAGAATCAGCCTTTTAACTTTTGACAAACCTTTGGCATTCTGCTATATTTTATTAAAAGGAAAGATCTTCAATTGGGGCAGAATTTCTTAACTGGGTTGTAAAAAGCCCAAACTGTAATCTATTGTTTTTATCTATGCAAAGGAGAACACATTATGCAAGCGCTCACTCGGAATCTCTTTCGTCCCTTTAGTCTATCGCTGGGGCTAACGGCCATCGTTTTAGGCATTTTCTTTGGGTTGCAAATGCAGCGCCAGGTCGCAGCTACAGTCTTGCAAGCTGAAGAAACCATTACCGCCGATATTACTAAAGATACTACTTGGGTTAAAGGAACGACCTACTTTCTCAATAAGGAAACTAAGGCTGGGGATAAAGATAAAGCGACCATCGTTCAAAAGGGCGCAACCCTTACCATTGAAGCGGGAGCAATTATCAAAGGTATCCCTGACACCACACCTCCAAACAATCTAGGAGCCAAATTGCAAGTGGAAGGGCGCTTGGTGGCCCTTGGCACAGCTACTGACCCCGTGATCTTTACTTCCCAGAAAGATTCTGGCTCTACCCAATGGAGCGGAATTGTCTTTGAAGGTGGAACAGGCCTTCTGCGGAACGTTATTGTACGGAATAGTGGGTTTCGGAATGGTGCTGAAACCTTAGATCAGAAGACTCCTGGAACTGGGATTTTGATCAATAACGTTCAAAAGGGCGAAGTTCGGATTGAACAAAGTCAGATCGTTTCTACCTCAGTGAAGGGCCCTAATTTGGTAGTCTCAAGAGTGCCAGATTATGGCATTTATGCCCTCAATAGCAATTTTGTTATCAGTGAGACAAAATTCATCAAGAATTTCGATTCTCAAGAGGTAGATTATCCCATCTTCATCACGGGGACCAGCAATTTTACGCTTACGGGGAACAACCTGGCATACGCAGCAGATCCGCGCGGCCTCACTAGCCTCATTGCTTTGGGTGGCCCGAACAGTTCAACCTTACGGCCCCAGCAAGGCTCACAAGGCTACCTTATCAAAAGTGGTTTTAATGTGCCTAAAGGCAAGAAGTTGCTTATTGAGCCGGGGGTGCAAATCCTAGCTGAGGCGAGCAACACGGAGTTTAATGTCAAAGGAAACCTGGAAGCCATTGGTTCCCCAACCAAACCCATTACGTTTGATGCTGCTCTTTCAGGCACAATTTGGGCTGGGCTAGTCTTTGATGGCGGAACGGGCAACTTGGGCTATGTTAAGGTTCGCAACGGGGGCGCACCGTCCTCCATTTCTATCCCCGAAGACTCTTTAAAGACAAAAGTTGCCCAAGGAGATGTCATCATAAACAAGGGCCAAGTTCGCCTTGAGAATAGCCAAATCACCAATGCAAGGTCTGATGCCATTGCAAAGAATTTTATTTCGACGGTTGCGGGAATCTACGTGCAAGATGGCCAGGCCGTGATTAGCCAGACCAAAGTGGGGAATGTTGGCAATACTTTCGGGAGTACGTTGAACAATGGCTCTGGGCTTTTGGTTGCTGGGACCTCAGCAGTTACGCTGACTGATTCAAGCGAAATCACTAACCCCCTTAGCTCAGGCATTTCGGTGCTTGGCGGCCAGGTTGTGGTTGCCAATCGGTCCAAGGTTTGGCAAAATGCCTTAACAGGAATTGTCGCTAAAGGGGGAAAGACCATTGTTGACTGTGCCTACATCTCAGATAATAATAAAGGGTCAGCAGCAACCGATGGGGGCATTTCAATCGCTGATCCAGCAACATTGACCATCATCGGTTCTACGATTGCCGGCAACAAAACTTCGGGGCTTAACAGTACCAGTGCGACCACAATCACAGCGGAGTATAATTGGTGGGGCAAAGACACTGGCCCGACGAATACGAAGCTCAATCCTAAGGGCACAGGGGACAAAATTTCTGATAAGGTAGACGCGCTTCCCTTCCTGAAAAAAGAGCAATGTGTGGCAACGCTTGCGACAAGCTTCCAGGGGCCAAAGGAACTTGCGGCTGGCGCACCTTTTACCTACACGGTTCTTGCTGAAAACAAGGGTTTGTCGCGGGCTTCCAGTATCACGACAACCATTACGCTCCCCAGCAGCACCAGTTTTAAGTCCGCTCCAGCAAATTGTAAGCAAGATTCAGGCGATCCCCAAAAAGTTATCTGCAATGTCGCTAGTTTGAATCCTCTAGAAATTGCCAACCTAGCTATTGTTGGAACCACTAAAGTTGGAACTCTTGGAGTTATTACCTTCACAAACGCGATTACGGGGGCCGACTTCATTCTGAATACAGGCCAACCTGCTCAATATACGCCTATTGTCAAGGATATGGCAGATCTTTCGATAGGGATCAAGCCTTCCCAAGCCAAAGTGGAGCCAGGGAACGTCGTGACCTATACCGTTACCATCACTAATCAGCGCATTCCTGCGGAAAACGTGCTTATCACCACGACTTTGCCCTTGAGTGGCACTTATGCTTCAGCTTCGAAGGATTGCAAGAAGGATAGCAAAAATAAGCTGCTTCTTACTTGCCAATTAGGGACAATTAAGGTGGAGACAAAGCAGATCACGTTTAGCGTTAAGATAAGTGCAACAATAAGTGGTTTGAACGTGGCTAAAGTTCAAATAGGAAGTAGCACACCCGACTTGAATGCCAGTAACAATCAGAATGAGACGAAAATCACGATCACGGTTAAGCCAAAAGTCGTGCCTGTAACGCCGACTGAGCCACCAAGACTTTATATGCCACTCATTCTGCGGCAACCGCCTGAACCAACCCCAACTTTAACCCCTATAGTAACCCCTACACCTATTTCAGGTACGGGTGACTTAACGAAAACGTTGGTCTTGCGGCGATAGACCACTGATTAGTTAGCTTCAAATGTTGAGGGGCATGATCAAAAGATCATGCCCCTTAATGCTACCTTCTTAGCAAGAATTTTTGCGCTAGGCCGAACGGCTATTTCTTCTCAATCTATTTTGAACTTTCAACCATAGCATTTGCGCTTCGGCAGAGCCAAAGATCGCTGCTATCCCAACATAGATTAGGGTTCCAATTCCCCCAACGCTGCTTAACCACAAAATGAGAGGGAAAATTTGCTGCTGCCAGCTATAAGCCCCATTTAGGCTTAGGAACGAGAAAAAGGGAGTTAAAATTTGCAAAGTTGCCCAAAGTAGCACGGCTAAAGCCAGGTTTGCGATGCTAACGGCACGAATTGATTTCCAAAATTGCTGATCGCGCCAAAGGGTAGGCTTTTGGTGCTGTAAGACCAAAAATAGCAGCAGGGCTTCGATATTATTCGCAAGACTGAAGGCTAAAGCCAAAGCCCCAACTCCATAGCCCGCTTTGAGCGCCAGGGAGCCGAGCGCCAGGTTCAAAAGAATCTGTCCCAGCCCAATGAGGACAGGAATGTAGGTTTGTTGCATGGCGTAGAAAGCGCGAATCAGAATTTCAGAAGCCGCAAAAGCAGGCAGAGCCGTTGCATAGCCCAAGAGCGGCGCAAGAGTGTATTGTAAGGATGTCTGATCAAATTCGCCACGCTGAAAAAGCAAGCGAATCAGAGGAAGACCCAGTAAAATCAATGAAATAGCGGCAGGTAAGGTCAAAAGTAGAATCATACTGAGCGTTTGGCGCACGTTGGCTTCCAATTCAGCATGCCGACCTTCAGCGAAAAGTCTGGCCAAGCGCGGGAAAGCTACTGTACTCAGGCTGAGGGAAAAGACACCATAGGGCAAAAGCATCAATTGGTAAGCGTAATCAAGGCCAGCCAGCCGTTCAGCCCCAAGCGCCAGCCGAGCGGTGAGAGCCGCCGTCACCAAAATGCTGATTTGGGCTGCCGCTTGCCCAATGATTCGCGGCGCGACCTGACGAGCTACTATGCGAAGTTCGGGCAAATTGCGCCCCAAAGTTGGCTTTAAGCGCATTCCCAAGCCTAATAAGCCAGGGATTTGAATCAAAAGATAGAGCAGTGCGCCAGCAATAACGCCCCAAGCCAAACCCCAAATGCCCCAGGTCGGGGCCAGCAAAATTGCGCCACCAATGATGCCTAAATTGTAGGTGGCGGGCGCTAAAGCAGGCAGTGTGAAGCGGTCAAGAGCGTTAAGCGCCGCCATCGCCAAACCGCCCAAGCCTAGAAGAAGCGGCGAGAGAAGAAAGAGGCGCGTAAGTTGGGTTACAAGCACGAGATTTGGCAGATCAAAGCCTTGGCCGCCATAAAACCAAGTTGTCAGCTGGGGCGCGAAAAGCCAGAGCAGTCCGCTGGCAAAAACTAAGACCGCCAAAGCCCAAGTCACCACCGCGCTCGCCAATTGCCAAGCCCGTTCTTCGCTTTCGCGCTGCCAAATTTGAATGAAGACGGGAATAAAACTGCTGCCCAACGCCCCGCCGATAATCACCATGTAGAGCAAATCGGTGACTTTGAAGGCGGCCCGATAGGCTCCAAGCTGGGCGCTTGTGCCAAATTGAGCCGAAATAACGATGTCGCGGAGGAGACCCGTGCCGCGACTTAGAACGTAGCCACTCATCACGATGAGGCTGCTGCCTAAGAAGTTTTGGGCCCGCCGAAGCCCAGAAGAAGGTTGCAACTGGCGCATCTTTCTGCTATAATCGGTTGGTGATTTTTGGGATTAAGGAAACGGTCAAAAGGCATTTTTGCTCTTGCAACGTTTCTAAAGCATGTTCAAAGGGGAAATCTTACTTTGGCAAACACAAAATCGGCGCAGAAGCGCATTCGGACGAACGAACGCAAGCGAGTTCGGAATGTAATGTATCGGTCAAAAGCGAAAACGATGATTAAGAAGGCCGAGCAGTCTCTTTCGGGCGATAACTTAACCAGTGCTGAAGCTGTACGGGAAGCAATCCGAACTTTAGATAAAGCGGCGGTGAAAGGGATCTTGCACAAAAACAATGCGGCTCGGCGTAAATCACGGCTGATGAAGAAGTTTAATATAACCTTCGGGGCCCAGCCCCAAGCCGCCCAGCCAGCGGAATAGCTGCACTGGGGGATGCCTCAGTTGCACAAACCTCGGCTACCAGAAGTTCTAAAGCTACGTCCGCTTGAATTCGCCCAGTTTTGATTGCACGATCTACTTCTAGCAAGTGATCGTGCATTTTCATTAGTTCGGCGCTCTTGAAACCACGGCTTTGCTTCAGGGATTTATCGATGACAAAGGGATGTTGGCGCAGTTGCGCGGCCATTTCGCTCTGGGGAACCTTGCGGGCCGCTAATTCTTGCACGCTTAGAAGGATCCGAATCTGGCGGATAAGCATGAAGAGCAAGTAGACTTCGGCTTGCCCGTCGGCGCGAAGCTCGTGCAAACCACGCAAAGCTGGCCCCAACCGGCGCAAACTTAGGTCATCGAGGAACGCAAAGAGGTTGTATTCTTGGCGATCTTGCACCAACAAATCAACAACCTCAACCGTGATCAGGTTTCCCTGCCCAACGTAGCAACTTAACTTCTTTAGCTCCGTAAGAAGAGCGCGACAATCGGTTCCAAGGTATGAAATCAATCTTTGGGCAGCTTGCTTATCTAAACGCACGGTTTGCAAATGGGCTTGATCCTCTAACCAACGTTGCAAAGCTGGGCCCTGGAGGGGGATAAATTCGCGGATTTGGCCCACCTTTTTGAGATAAGTATAGAGCGTACTCCGCTTATCAACTTCTTCCCCTTCAACGAAAATCAGATCGCAAGTTGCGGGAACTCGCTCCAAATACGCTCGCAATTCATCTCGTGCTTTCCCCGCTTTTGTCGCTTTAAGGGCTTCCGTAACAACAACTAAACGCCGGTTGACAAGGAAAGGATAAGCTTCGCAGGCCGCTGCTAAAGTATCCAGTTTGAGTTTCTTGCCATCAAGCCGGGTGTAATTGAGGGAGACCAAATCGGGGGGCAGCAAAGAACGAAAGTTAGCTAAAGCTTCATTGCAAGCATATTCATTGGGGCCAGAGAAGAGATAGAGCATTGCTTTTGCCTATTTACTGAGGGTGGGAGGGATCTGAAGGGTCTCGCCTTTGCAGTGGATGGACTTGTTTCGAACCCGCTAGTGCAGGTGGGTGCCTGTCCGCGAGGTCTGTGGTCCACCACATTGCTCACTTTGGAACGAAGCTCCCTATCGAAACTGTGTTGGGTCGAAACACACGCCCATCACACAAGCAAAGGCGGGACTTGGCAAAGAGTATATCATAGGAAAGCTGATCTTGCAAGCTCTTTTGTGAGGAGCGCAAGTTGCCAACCTAAAGCCCCCAAATAGTGGTTGCATCTTGCCCAGAGCTATGCTAAAATCGCTCTTAGCACTCTTTTGCCTGCGCTTTCCTACTTTCCTTTGCTCTTTCAGGAGACCTTTCCTTCCGCGCCATAATGAACTCTTTGGGCCTAGAAAGGATTACTTGATTATGCCTTATGTAATTGGGGTTGACCTCGGTGGAACCAAAATCTATGCTGTTTTAACCGATCTCAAAGGGCAAATCCTAGCTCAAGAACGGCTTTTGACCCTCACAAGCCAGGGCCCCCAAGCGGTGATTGCACAGCTTATCACCTGTATAAGGAAGCTGCAAGCGGCCTTGCCTGCTGAGAGTACCTTGCTGGGAGTTGGCGTTGGTTCCCCTGGCCCGCTCGACCCGCAGACGGGGGTGATCTTTACTTCCCCCAACATGCCAGGCTGGGAGAACATTCCGCTGCGAGACATTCTGCAAGCCCAAACCGATTTGCCGATTGTGCTGGGCAATGATGCCAATGTTGCAGCCCTCGCTGAAAGGCGGTTTGGGGGCGGGAAAGGTTATCACAACCTCATCTATCTCACTGTAAGTACGGGGATCGGGAGCGGGATTATCGCTGATGGGCGACTCCTCTTGGGCCGGCATGGAATGGCTGGCGAGTTGGGGCAAATGATCCTTGATGTTGGGACAAGAGCTTCATGGGAAAATCTGGCTTCAGGGACAGCTTTAGCCAAAGCTGCCGCAAATGCGATGCTTAAAAACCCTGATTCCCTCTTGCATTCCTTGGCCACTCCCCAATCCGTGACGGGGGCTGAAGTAGCTCAAGCGGCGGCTAAAGGTGACCCTTTAGCTCAATTTTTGATGCAACGCGAAGCAGAGTTATTGGGCCTTGGGCTGGTTAATGCGATCCATATCTTTAGCCCTGAGATCGTCTTAGTTGGTGGGTCAGTGGTCACAGCCAACCCCTTTCTCCTCGAAAGGGTGCGCCAAGTTGTTCAAGAACTTGCGATTGCCGACATCTACCGTACTATCCCGATTGAACTTACTCAACTGGGCGAGAGGGGCGGAGCTTTAGGCGCAGTAGCTTTACTGCTCTCAGAACTTGGGCTTTAGGAAAGTTCAGAGAAAGCCATGGTTTCACCAAACCCTTCAGTAGCCAAACTCGACCAAGAGCGGACCATTCGCCTGGCATGGGGACTCCTTTTTGGGGCCTTTACGCTCTTTTGCCTGCTCTTTCTGCTCCTTGGTTATACCCTTTGGAACTGGTACACGCACGCGATGGTTGAGCAGAAAGCCACCCTGATTGTACGGGCGGTGGAAGGGGTTACATGGCAAAGGAGGGGGCGGACGGTCTTTGAACGGGCGGCGGAAAATCAAGGCTTGAGCGAAAGGGATCGGGTAAAGGTCACAGCTTCGGCGGGCTACGGTCAAGCGGCTACCTTACGCCTCTTTGACCAAAGCACCTTAGACGTGTGGGCGAAAGCTGACGTAACCCTTGAAACGCTCCAAACCAGTACCTGGAGTGGGCGGGAGCAACGTGTAATTATTCAGCAAGATGCAGGCTACGTGCGCTACGACTTGCGGCAAAAACAACCTTATCAGCGAGTCACCTTTACTGTCAAAGCGGGGAAGGTCAACATTAACCTTGCGCCAGGCGGTAGCTATAGCCTTGAGCTTTTGCCCATTGAACGGCGCGTCTTCCTTCCCCACAGCACGCAACTGGCTCCCTTCCAAGTTGATCTTGCGGTCCGCTCTGGCCAAGCGGAGGTGCAAAGCCAAGGACATACGGTGCAAGTTCTCGCGGGCCAACGGGTTGAAGTCGGGATGACAGGTCTACCTTCAGCCCCGGTCCCTGCTAAGTGGGAACTTCTGCGGGATGGCAGTTTCAGTGCTTATCGAGAGGAAGAGTACAATAATACCACGGTACTTAACCAGCCGACCCTTCCCCGTGCGCTGACGTGGCAAGTCTTTAGTGGCCCTTCTGAAGCAGGAGCTTCAGGCTACTTTCGCCTTTCGCAAGGTTGCAAACCGCCGCAGACGGGTAACGATTGTCCCCCACAAGAGCAGACGCAAGCCGCTTGGTTTTTGCGAAGTGGGGTTCAAACGCGAGGCTTTGTAACGGGCATCCGCCAATTTCTGGGCCCCGACCAGGCCGGCGTGGATATTTCAGAGTACCGTTCGCTGGTATTTTCAGCTTGGGTGAGAGTGCTTTACCAATCCATTCACTTGGCGGGCGAACGCGGGACCGAATGCCCCGTCATGATCCGCTTTTTGGCGAAGAAGGATAGCCCTTTAGATGCTGAACATGAACGGGTAGTTTGTGCTTTCACCGCCGATGACCCCACCGCAGAACCCGAACATGCCCCTGGCATTACTTACTACCGCGTCGAACCTTATAAGTGGTTTCAGCTGCAAATTGAGCTTAGGCAAGCCGAATGGTTCCCTGAAATGCGTTACTTACGCAGCATCAGCATCTATGCCAACGGTCACGATTACGACTCACGGGTTACGGAGCTTTCGCTTGTGGGATTGCAAACTTCACCGAGCGGGGGGCCGTAAGGTAGACCTTTAAGGAAAGAAGAAAATCTATGAGCCAGATGAAAGAACTCACGATTCAACAATTTGGATTTGCGAAGAAACGCAAGAAAAGGTTGCTGAATTAGCCTCATTCGCTCTTTTTTTGCGAAAACTATTAGGCTTGGAAGCAATTGATGAAGAGGCTTGCTAAACAAAACCACAGATCAACGTTGGACCAAAGGTAGGAAAACGCTATTGACTTTTACCTGCTGCGTCTTCTCCTCAATGCTGATTGGATGGGTATACGTCGCCGTCCCTCCTTTGTTTGAAGCTGTAACGGTTAAGGTGTAAAGGCCTGTTTTGGCCCATTGATAAGTAGCGGTCTCTGTAATTTGGCTCGTAGGGGTAGGTTGCCAAACGTAAGTTAGCGGTTTGGTAACGGTATTTGGCACAGTAACAGTGAAGGTGTAAGGGGTATTAAGCTCGCCTCCGCTTGGGCCTTCAATTAAAAGATTACTTGGGGCAATCGGGGGAGCCTGAATCGTGATCTTCTGGGTCTTGGTGACTGTGCCCAGCGGATTAGCAGCAATGACGGTGATCGTATAAACCCCACTTTCGCGCCAAGTATAGCTTGCCGTGTTAGTGATCTTACTGGTTGGGGCGGGTTGCCAAGTATATGAGATCGGTAAGGTAGCATTTGCAGGTTCAATGGTCGCGGTGAAGGGGTAAGTTGTCTCAGTAGTCCCCATGGTCGGGCCCACGATAACTACCTTAGCAAGTTGCACCAGATCTGTGATAGTGATTGTGTGAGTGGTGGTGATTGTACCCGTTGCATCAGTCGCGGTAACGGTGATGGTTTTCGGGCCAAGGGAGGCCCAAGTGTAAGTTGCCTGAACGGTTCCCTGCCCCGTCGCGGGTACGGGGGCCCAAGTATAGCTTGCGGTGGAAGTAAGGGGCGTAGAAAGAGCTTTGAAGGTGTAGGATGTGTTGCTTGCACCCTTTTCTGGGCCACTGATTTCGAGCTTGAGCGGGCCATAACCACTTACATTAAAGAATTGTTCGGCAATGATCTGATGCCCTTTGGCGCGGGGGTGATAGTCTAAGTCTTTCTCAAAGTTTGGGTTAAGCTTGCTATCGAGAAGACCGGGATATTTGTAAATTTCCTGATTGACAAAGAGAAGTTCGGCTTCCTTACCGCTAAAGGCCTGCGCTACTTCAGCTACGGGAAGGTTGTATTTGGCCGCAGCTTCTTTGACGGCAGCATTGAACAACTTAGCCAACCCATCAGCGACAAGCTCCCCCGTGAGCGGGTTGCGTAAGCCAGGGTAGGGATTGTAGTAATCCATGATCAGAAGGTCGCCTTGGGGTTTAGCGTAAACGTCAGTCATGGCGGTCTGCAAACGGTTGAGGATGGTGGCAAGGTTCGTTTTGAAGGTTTGCAGCGCTTGTTCCCCACTCGTGCTAGATTCAAGGAGGACGTTGGCTGCGTCATTGCCCCCGATGCTAAGGGTAATGGGGCTTACGCGCCGCCCGTTTGCAATTTCGCTGGCGATAAAGGCCTCGGCGGCAGCAAGTTGCCCATCTTTGAGCAGACTTTGGCTTGTTTCACCATCCTTACCGAGGTTTTTGGAGGCAAGAGCAGGGTATTTGGCTTGCAGTTGCTGATAAACGTTAGCAGGATAACCAGGCAAGTTATCATTGTTGGCGGAAGCTTCCTTCCCCGTCGTAAGGGAATCGCCCAACGCCAGATAGGTGTTGCCAGGCCCAAACGGGCGGTAGCTTTGGGGAACAACAGCGTGCGTGGGCCACGCAGGCAGAAGCACGATACTGCCCGTCAAGAGCAGCAGCAGGGCCAGGTAGATGATAGTCCGTCGCATAGGCAAAGGTAGCAAGCTCATCAAGCGCTTCTACGGCTGGGACGACTTGCTACCATCCTCCTTACATTTACTTATTTGCTTGTGGCTCCAGCGGTAAATCAACCTATTCTACCATAAGCTGGCACGGGGTTTGACAAGCCTTTGCAGCGGAGGAGAGGTCCCTTGATGCTATAATAGAGCGATGCAAGACCCAACCAACCTTACGCGCTGGCATGAGTTGTTCGCCTATTTGCAGGAATGCGTCATTAGCCCCACAGGAGTTTTGGTGCAAACCAATGTTGATGTCAGTAGTACTCCTCCTGAGATTGACATTGTCCTGATGCAGAATCTGAGGACCAATACCCCTTGGACAACGGCCCAATTAGCCTATCTGCCGGATGGGATTCGGCACAGTAGTTCACGGCACATCATTATCGAGTTCAAATACACGGAATCAATCACCCTTGATGCAGCGAAAGCCTTAATCGGCTATGAGTATTTCTTTCGGCGCTCCCATAATCTCGAAGAGGAAGATGTCCAAAGTTTCTTAGTGAGCGCCCATCGGCCCATATTGAAAACACGGGAATTGCTAGGCTATACCAATCTCGTGCATCCAGGAATCTATAGCAGTCCGAGTCCCTTTATAGCTCGGACTTATCTCATTGTGTTAAGTGAATTGTCTGATGCGCCCTATAATACCTTTTTCAAACTGTTTGCTCACCAACGCAAAGCCAAACAAGCGGCTTTAATTAGCTTTGAAACTAATCATCAGACGAAAGTAAGCGTCGAAGTGGAATGGATGATTCGGAGTTTAATGGATTTGTGGACTATCACAGGAGAAAATCCCATGCGAGCCATAACGAAAGAAGATTTGCTCAAGCGGGGGCAAGAACTGCCGCGCTTGCTCTTACCGCTGATAACGGAAGAAGAGTTTGCGGAAGTCTTGGGGAACACACCCTTTATGCAGCAGCTTCGAGATGAATTATTGGGAAAAGGCCGCGAAGAAGGCTTAGAACAGGGGCGCGAAGAAGGCTTAGAACGGGGTTTAGAACGAGGTTTAGAACGGGGTTTAGAACGAGGTTTAGAACAGGGGCTGGTACAAGGGTTACAGAGCGCAATTGAGCTTGGCTTGGAACTGAAGTTTGGGGCCGCAGGATTAGAGCTTTTGCCTGAGATTCAACCAATTGCCAAGGTCGCGGTGCTAAGGGCTCTTCAACAGGCCCTCAAAACGGCCTCCACCCTCACCGAAATTCGCCAAATCTATCAGCCCCAGGAGTAACGCGGTTTGTCGCAGGGCAGAGGGGGCCATTGGAAACCAGAGTCAAAGACCTCCCAGGTCTCGCAGACCTGGGAGGTCTGGAGCTAAAGCAACCTTTGAAGGGCCAGGCAGGAGAGGCCGCTTGCCTCTTCTACGATCCCTTAGTTTTGGCTTTGGGCTTGTTGCTGCGCTAATTCCGTTTGGAAGGCGGCAAGGGTTTCGGCTCGTAAAGCGATGTGGAAGAGCGTGTGCAACATCGTTTCGCTGAATACCTTTGCCAAGGCGGTTTTAAGCTGCGCTAAGACCAGATCGTCAGGCCCAAAACGGAATTGGAGAACCTCTAAGATGTCTTGCTGCCGAGTGGTCAACGTAGCTTCCTGGCGACCTTTCCCAAGGCCTTCCTGGATTCCTTCCTGGCGACCTTTCCCAAGGCCTTCCTGGATTCCTTCCTGGCGACCTTTCCCAAGGCCTTCCTGGATTCCTTCCTGGCGGATTTCTTGCAACCGTTGCATATAGGGTGTGTCTACCAACAACTCTTCGGCGATGAAAAATTTCTCAAACATAGCCAGAAGCTCCTTATCTGTGATCAAGGCGGCAAATAGTTCCAGTAACTTCCCCCGTAGTTCCGCATCTGCAACCCCACGGATCTGCGCGATGACGGCGGGAATCGTCACCGTAGGATTGGTGATTTTGGTTTGCCCCAGGAGACCTAACAACCCCAGTTTCCCGATCCTCAGCAACTCTTCCGCTGTCATCTCCCAAAGGTGGATTACGTCGTAGCTCCAGCTTACAATCGCTTGCCCATCATCGCGGGGGTAGGAATGCTGTCCCGTATCACCCTTACCGGCCCCTGGCCCGATATAGAAGACCACACTCCGCAAGGGGAGCTGATGCTCTTCGGCCAGGCGGATGATATAAGCCAGTTGACGCTGCGGCATCGGTTTGTGCGATTTACGCGCTTGAAACTCGATGTGCAAGACAACCTCGGCTCCCGTGGCCGTCGTAACCTGAAAAACTTGGTCGGCCCGCAGCACCGCAACGGGAGGTGGCAATTCGCTGGCACAAGGGCTGACCGTTTGCACCTTTGTCTTGAGCAGCCACTCCGCGAAGTCATGGGAGCAAGTCATGATCAGCTGTTTGAGCAAGAGGTCCGTTTTTGCCATAGAGGGCCCTCTTTCAATTAAACTTACGTTTATAGCTGTGATTATATCACATTTAGTGGTAGATTATGGTCTGCTCTTTAAGAGGTCAGGCAAGATGCCTAGCCTACCTGACCGCTTGCATCCCTTATTATCTGCTCAATGAGGTTAAAGACCGCGCTAAAGGCCGTGAAGTCAAAGTCATTGAAATTCTCCACTTCATCTAAGACAGATTGAGCAAAATCGCTCTTAGGCAGCGCAATGTTCTCATCCCTTTCATTGAACACACGATTCTCAATAAGCTTACCTGCGATCCCGCGCTTGTTTAGCTCAGAGCAGTTTATACTCCCATCTTCAATGTGTCGCCCCGACTCTTTCTTAAACTCCTCCCCCAAATACAACCGTCGCCCATTAGCATCACACCGCTTAATCTCCTCATCTGTGTAATAGAGTTCAATACACACGTCAGGTGTTTCCTGCCGATGCGCTGGCACAGGGAGAATTAAAGAGTAGACGTTGTTGCCCCAATTTTTGTAGCTTTCGCTCGCTTTGCCATAGTCCCTTGCTACCCGTCTACAAACGTCTGGCTCATCCCTGTCAAAGAGGTGGATCATCAGACGCGGTTGAGGTGTCCTAGCGATATAGGTACAATGTTTTTCCAACTCCCTACTGCCCATCTCTTCCTCATACTCCTGAAAAGCTAACGCGGCTACCGGCGCTTGCCCCCGCACTTGCAGCCAGCGCAAAGCAGCTTTCAAATGCTTCCAATCGGTCTTGCCTTCGGTGATCAATAAAGGTTTGGGGTGGCGCTGCTGAACCCGCTCCATTGCCCTTTTGACCTTATCGAGAAGAAGATCTAAATCTTCAACGGGTTTCAGGAGATAGACTAACTCGTCAAAACGGCTGTCGTTTAGGACTTCTCTTTTTATTTCTTCAAACGCCGTAACGACGATGACCTCCGTGGTAGGGTAGGTCGCTTTGATCTTCAAATAGAGGTCTAGCCCACTTAGATCGCCCATGCGCCAGTCTGTAACCACCACAGCGTAGCGCGTTTGCTGACACTTCTCCCAGCCTTCTTCCCCACTGGAAGCGGTCTCAACGGCATACTTTGCCCTTCGCAAAGCTCTCTGGTATTCCTCAACCGCATCGGTTACATCATCAACCAACAAGACCTTACCCTTGTGCATCAACTTGCTCCTGTTTGGCTAACGGAAAGCGAATGGTAAACGTCGTCTCAACCCCAACCGTGCTTTCAGCCGTGATGGTCCCGCCATACTTCTGAATGATCTGCTGCGAAATATACAAGCCGAAGCCCGTCCCTTTATCCTTATCCTTTGTGGTCATAAAGGCCTCAAAGATCTGCGCTAAATGCGCGGGTGCAATCCCCGACCCATTATCAATGAACCGTAGGGCTACCCAACCTTCTTTCGCTTCCGTCGCTACTTTGAGCAGTTTAGCGTGCGTCGCGGTTAAAGCCTCGCGGGCATTCGTAATCAGGTTGACACAAACCTGCGCTAATTGCGTCTTATTGGCTTGGATGAGCAGCGGCCCCGCCGCCATTTGGCATTCAAGCTTAATCTGATCCGCGTGCAGCTTGCCTTGAAAGGCTTGCAACGCTTCTTCTACCACCTGATTCACATTCACTACCTCTAACTCCGCCGCGTCAGGTTTGCTATTTAAGGTGCGAAGATACTGAATGATGGCGTTTATCTCCCCAACATTGCGCTTGATCTTCGTTAGGTCAGCGATAATCTGCGGCGGTTCGATGATGTTAAGCTCAAGATCCTTGCTACAATTATCGGCGGTGAGCGTGATGACATTCAACGGTTGCCGAATCTCGTGCGTTATATTCAGGGCCAATTGCCCAATCGCCCACATCTGGCGCGAAAAGACCAATTCCTTCTGCTGCTCCTCCACCTGCTTCCGTAACTGCTCCACCCGCCGCTTGAGCGAACGGTTATCCTTGTCGTATTCCATGGCAACCTCATAATAGTGTGCTGCATCCGCGACCTGCCCCAAATCCTGGGCGACCCGCCCCGCCCGCATCAACGCTCGGCTCCCCTGGCGGTTCTGGCGGGCAAACTCTAAGGCCTTCTCATACCACCGCAAAGCTTCCTCCTTTTGCCCCGCTGCCCGATAAACGTCCCCCAACCCCACCAACCCATAGACGCTGTCGGGGAACAGTTCCAAC
>Ga0316611_1000151_pt1 | contig 28238 bp, 46 predicted proteins | sample MIS2016202_MG_FD_207675 | JGI IMG/M metagenome (GOLD analysis project Ga0316611, IMG submission 207675) | Microbial mat bacterial communities from Middle Island sinkhole, Lake Huron, Michigan, United States - MIS.2016.202 | ecosystem: Environmental > Aquatic > Freshwater > Lake > Sediment... | reverse complement strand
ATATTATGCCATACTGATTCTGTTTGCCCTAATGCCTTGGTTACTTGCGCGTCAAAAATCTTAAAAATAGAGAGAGCCAGTCAACTAGATGTTTAGCTCTCTCTAAGTTAATCTTAAACAGTCATACAGACTAACGCGCAGCCCCGCTACCAACTAGCTGTCCAGTGCCAAGAACTTGGAAAATTTTAGGATGCTCATCGCAGTAAATCTGGAATGCCGTTTTGTCAGGTACATCAGCACCACTTTGGTAAATCATTTCCGCTTCAATCTCTTCAACCAAAGCCCAAGCTGCCGCACATTCCTTGGAGGTAATTCCAGGACCAGCACAGATAGATTTCGCTTCCTCGATCGCACGGGACAACTCCTTCCGAGCTATAACCACTTTGGGCTTCTCTAGGAAATCTCCCTTATTCAGGATATCAGTCAGAGAAATTGTTCCCAACACACCTTCCCGAATTACAGGCGCAATGCGGATACCAGTATTAGCGAACAAACGCGCCACATACTCCACCCCTAGATCAGGATTGACGGAAATACAGGGCTTAGTCATGATCTCGTAAACCCGCATGGCGGCTGGATCTTTCCCATAGGCAACCACCTTATAAACGATGTCAGTTTGCGTCACAATCCCATAGGCATCCTCAACAGAACGGATGTCTACAATCAATGTCCGCACACCCTTCAGTCTCATCAACTTGATCGCCTCAGCAACGGTTGCAGAACCATGAACGAGGACGACCTCTTGAGTCATGATATCAGATGCTTTTAACATAAAAGCTGACCCTTATTAACGACATCATTTAGTTTAATTCTTCTGAAGAGAATTTTGCATTTTTTACTACATTTCTTAACTATATTCTGTATTGAAAATAGCAATAAATATAATTATCAAAAACCTTAAATATCCACCAAAAACAAGGGGCATAAGCTCCTTAAATAATCAATTACGAATTACGAATTAAACTCTACAATTCGTAATTCGTAATTCGTAATTATCAATTCGTAATTTGCAATTGTTTCGACAACTCTCTTGCTACATGGATTAAAAATTTTGCCGCGTCCTGATTGTCGTGATGAGCATAATAAGTAGCCACTTTAGCCAGCATTTTGACCAATCCTGCATCTAGAAGATCGCTATGGGCATCAAGTATTTCAGGCTCTTCTCCAGATGGACATTGACATAATTTGTCAATCAAAGCGGCATACAAGTTTTCACGATCCGACTGCTCTTGAGTTTGTGCTGTAGTTGTAGTCATTTAATCCTCATCCCTAGCGGGAAAGTATTCTTCTAATTTCCAGAGATTGCGTTTGTTCTCCATCATCCAATTACGAGATTCAGGAGTTAACTGCTCCCAAACCACATCAATAGGAATATAGGGAGTAGTGTATTGATATTTTTTGCCAAGCTTCCAGAGATTATTGGCAACACCTTTAGAAATACCAAGCATTTTCCAATCCACATCAACGGTTTTGTGCGGCAGTCCTCCAGTTGGATCGAAGATTAATTGGGTGAGACGAATTAAATCCGCAAAATGTCCCGCACTTAATCCAGTTAAGTCTTGAATTTCGATTGCTCTATTATTACCTGACATTTTCACATCACTCTAATCAATTACGAATTACCAATTAATAGTTTGTAATGGTTCGCTTACTGTCTCAATGCGACAACAAGCGAACTTAGAAGGGTTTTGCAGTGTGTTTGGTCGTGTCAAAAATGAAACGCGATCGCGGTAGCAGATCGCCATACATAGTGAAGCTAAAGGCGGGTTCATTGCCAATGGCGGTGACTTGATGAATCGCAAGGGGCGTAAAACTAATGATTTCGCCCGCCTTGAGAATCTTCTCGCCCACCATCTCGATTTTGTCTGGAAACTGCGGATCGTCAACACGCTTCCAGAAGGTATGTTTCTCCTGTCCCTTGAGAACCGCGATCACTCCCCATGTACCGTGATTATGGATATTTGAGGAGATGTTGGGTGCAAAGGTTGCGGTCTGTACGGTGAGCGGATAACCAATCTCATTGTATAAAGTCCGCGTTGCCATGCCAGTTTTTGGAGAAGGTTCTGGATATTGAGTGTGCAACCAGTAGGAATTGATCGCCAACTGCCTAACACGCATCCGAATTTGCGGCAAATAATCCCATTCGTCTTCCTCATTGGAAATGTTCCGCAGCAAATTGATAATCTCAGTTAGGAACTCATGGAAATAATATTTGTCCCTAATTAAGTCCCACTCCCTAGAAGCAGGGCGAGATTCGCAATGTCCGTCATCGGTGACAATCCAATCTTTGCTATTCATGCGGTGGAAAGAAAGACTAATCATAATCGAGCATGGTAATTGAGGATGGTTTTAGGCAGACAAGGGGCTGAAGCCCCTTGTCTAGTTATCAGGCGATCGCCATTGCTAAAGGTGCGTGGGTGTAGCAGTTTTTTGGACAAACTCGCGAACAAGCTTCACAGCCAATGCAGTTAGCAGCATTAGCGATCGTCATTACCTTCTTCTCGATTTCATCATCATCTTCATCATCCACAAATTCGCCTTCGTCATTCATGCCCATTAGTCCGAGAACGCCGCGCCCGCAGACTTTGAAGCATCGAGCGCAACCAATACATTTATGGGGATCGATCGCTTGTACAAATTTTGGGAGCCATTCATTGCCACCAAAGGTTAAGCCAGTTAAAGTTGCCATGATTGAGATTTCTCCAAATTCTAAATGATTTCTAAACTAGATAAGCTTCTTGATGTGTCCGAATCGTGCAGTCAGAACGGGGATAAGCCACGCAAAGAAGAACAAATCCTTTCTCTACTTGCTCGTCATCAAGAAAATTCTGATCGGATTGGTCGATAGTGCCTGAGTCCAGTTTGCCGACACAACTAGAACAAGATCCTGCATTACAGGATGATGGCAGTTCGATATCAGCATCTTCTGCGGCGCGTAGGATAGTTGTCTCTTCGTCAACGGGAATGGTTACGTCGATCTGTCTCTTCTTGTTGTACAGTCGCACATTGTATGTAGCCATATTTAATACCTCCGTAATGATTGCAATAATTTAGATTTATGTAGGGGTAGCGCCCCCGTGCCTACCCCGTAGTGCCTACCCCGTAGTGCCTACCCCGTAGTGCCTACCCCGTAGGGATTTGGGCAACCACGGGGGGATTGCCCCTACAGGGGGAATTGCTAGATGCAAGGTACAGCCGCAGGGGTGCAGTTGCCAGCTTGAAAAGATTGACCACAGCCGCAGGAACCTGTGGCATTGGGGTTCTCAAACTTGAAGCCACTCTCTAGCAAGCCGTCAACATAATCGACTACTACCCCATTGAGTAAAGGGGCGCTTTGAGAATCAATGTAAACGCGAACCTTGCCGAGTTGTTCCACAATGTCATCAGGCTTTTGCTTGTTGGTGATGTCGAGCGTATATTGATACCCGTTACAGCCACCATCTTTGACACCCAGACGGATGCCCTTGTCAGGCACGGCGCGATCGCTGGAACCTCTGAGGAAAGTGCGTAATCTTAATTCAGCTTTTTCCGTAAGAATAATGGACATAGGAATCTCCTTGAAACTTTGTTGAGTTTTAGGGAGTGCGATGTAAAGCACCGCACGTCCTAATAATGAGAAGAAGTTCGGGATAGCAGTTTTGTGAAAGAACGAATACGCTGGCTGGTTACTTTCTTAGTCGATGCAACTGGCGATCGCTTGTTGCGCTGCTGTCCGCATACGGGGCAATCGGGATCAAGATAGGTATGTCGTTTGGCAAATTCCAAGCGTCCTAGATCCATCGTCAAAAGCTGCGATAGCAATGGTGAACTAAATCCTGTTAAGAATTTAATTGCTTCTAAAGCCGTTAAACAGGCTAAAGTCCCTGACACCGCACCGAGAACCCCAAAACCGCGCCGATCCCAATCGGGCTTTTCGGGAAATAAACAAGATAGGCATCCTGTTTCATGGGGAACGATCGTGGTGAGATAGGCTTCCATATCGTTCATCGCGGCTTCGACCATCGGACATCGCCAACGCACACAAGCAGCATTGAGCAGATCGCGTTCCGTGAAGTTGTGGGCGCAATCGAGAGCAATATCTGCTGACTGGACAAGCGCATCAACATTATCGACAGTTACATAGTCGTTCACCGCTTCAATTTCCACATCAGGATTGATGCTAAGCAGGGTTTCCTGCGCCTTGAAAACGCGAGGACTCCCAACCCAATCATCGGTCATCAGGACTTGACGATTCATGTCATCGAGGCGCAACTCGCCGCCACGCACGAGAATGAGTTTGCCAATACCCGCAACGGCAAGGTAGAGAGCAGCCGTGCCACCCAATCCGCCCACACCCGTTACCAAAACTGTGGCAGATTTGAGCTTTTGCTGTGCTTCTTCGCCAAAGTTAGACAACATCATTTGGCGGCGATAACGTTCTATTTCTGTAGGTGTTAAAGAGATCATGACTATTCATCCTCCTCATCGTCGTTACCGATATCGCTTAACATGACAATGTTCTGGGGCTTTTGGTGAAAGACTTTGAACAGTTTCTGCTCGATCGCGCTGGATGATTCTAAAGTAGCGTAGGAATTCTCTAGCGCTTCTCGATAGAAACCAAGCCTTTCATCTTCAGCAGCTTCGACATATTTAGTTTCAATTTCTTGCAACGACTGCGAGAATTTTTTGAGAATATGCAAGCGATTGATATTAACAACCTGCGGATCGTAGGCAAGATCGAAGAACTCAAAATACTGTTCCGCATCGGTCAATTTCTGAAATTCGCTAAGTGTACCAACCATGTCAGTCGCTCCTATGTTGTTTAAGGAAGATTTTGTTCGAGAATGGTTAATTGTTTCTTCAATCCATCAATTTGATGGAAGATGTCATAGGTTTTGGCTGCTACGTCCATTAGTTGTTCGTAGTCGGTGGGTAGCCCTTCCGCGAGATCGTGCAGATCCATTTTCATTTGACCTGCCTTGCTATTCAGCCGCTTGATTTTAGTTTTGAGTTCGTCAATACTAAGCCCCGCGATCGCTGTATCTATCACTTGCACCATCATCTTCTCTCCGTACCATGATTCAGGATTTAGGCTTGGGCAACTTCAGGGAAGTTGGTGGCATATTCCACACCCTTTTGGGCAAGTTTTTCTCCTTCTTCGCCTAACTTCTCTAGGGAATCAAAACCAAAGCGCTGAGCGTCGCGCAAAGTGCGAGTTGTCACCAACAAGCGACCAGAGAAAATCAATGCCCAACCAAATCCTTCATGACTGAGATCGACCACTACTTGGCAGAGAAGTCCCGATTGCTGCTCAATGCGAAGGGCGATCGCTCGGTAAAAGGCAAAAACTCGACTTTTGGTAATCGGATCGACCTCGCCTTCAACGGAAATTTTGCGCTTTTGTTGTTTGGTGAGAATGAAGGGCTTGAGCAGCAGTTCATCTGACCAATTGCGATAGGTTCCATAACCATCGTTAACGCGGATTTGCTGAACTAGTGCTTGCAAGAATGGGCTTTGTTTAATTACTTCTGTACCATTTACAGGATTAGTAATTTCTGTAGTAGAAGTTAAAGTAATTGTTGCGGTCATAGGGTTCTCCTTAATATTAAAGTGTTCATTTGTGGTAGGGGCAATTCATGAATTGCCCCTACCACTATTGTCTGTTAGAGTTCTCAACCAGTCGCTAGATCGTCAAAATTTTGAGGTTGTGGTTGTAGAGCCTTCCTCAACCAAGGGGGAGGATTGCCTTGCAGAGTTAGCACCAATTTTCCCAAGACTTCAGCGATTTCTTCTTCTTCCGATCGCGCCTTGATGGGGGTGATCCGCTTGCGAATCAGACGGGCGGCGGCGCTACCACCGATCGCCGAAACATAGATGATGGTACAACCAGCTAAGGCTTCGATTTTGGGAATCAGCTTATCTTCGTTACCATCTTCCTTTAACTCGCCTTTAAAAGTGAGCGTATCCACAAATTGATATCCTTCAGTTGTGACTTCATAGACATCAATCTCTTTTGCCCAGCCAAAGTGGGCATTAATGTGAATGCGATCGCTTGTGGTAAAAGCAACCTTCATTACGATTCTCCTTGTTTCTCTAAAATATGATGATAAGTATTGTGATGAGCGGATTCTTCGGCTTCTAGCCAAATATTGCCAAGCTCAAAAAGTAGTTCCATCGTGCCGCGATAACCAACAATGCTGCGATGTCCATTACCTAAACGGTCTAGAATGGGAAAGCCTAAACGGTAAAGAGGAATTCCTAATTTTTTAGCAGTTCTCTTGCCGTTGGAATTTGTGGCGATCAGATCGGAACCTGCGGCGAGGTTTTCCAAATCCTCGAGATCACCAATTGTTACTGTGGCGATCGGTAACTTCTCTAATAAAGGCGATCGCGTTGTGGTAACAGCAGCTTGTACCTCTACACCCATCTCCGACAGCCACCATGCAACGCTGTAGAGCAGATCGGGTTCTAGAGCGAGGGAAACTCGCTTACGCCCGAAATAGAAATGGGTATCGAGAATTGCATCTTGAAGTTGTTGTCTTTGATAGCGATATTTTTCAGGTACTTCAAATCCACTCAATTGGAAGAGTTGCTGCACGATCAGATCGGTAGCACCCATTCCAGTGAGGCGATCGAATACTTGATAATCAGTGCCAAAACGCTCTTGCAGAATCGTAGCCGCAGTTCGCATACTTTCACCTAAAGCAAGGGTAAATATTGAACTACCGACACTCTGAATCTGCTCTAGGGTGGTTCCCCCTGTGGTGACGGGGCTATAAGTCTCGCTCAAATGTCCATCCATCGAACTCGAAAGATCGGGAATGAAAATTGGCAACAGTCCAAAGGAATTGATGATTTCTTTAATTTCTTGGATGTCACCAGGGGCTAGGGCGGAACTTGCTAAGACGGTTACCTGTTGGGGATCTTTGATACCTGCTTGGGGTAGCGATCGCACAATACTCTCGATTACCGCCGCATAACCATCCTGTAACGCGCCGCGAAAATCAGGAGTCGAGGCAAAGGCGATCGCGAGTTTGTCAAGTTCGGGATGTTTTTGACGGAAGGTTCTGAGAATGCCTTCCATATCATCGCCGCGAGTTTCGGTTAAGCCTGTGGTGCAGAGTCCGATGATTTCGGGCTGAGCCTTTTCCAGTAGGGTTAAAATCGCCTGCTCAATATTGTCCTCGCCACCGAGAATGGTGGTAACTTCCGTCATCGCCGTAGTCGCAAGGGGAATTGCTTCGCGGAAATGGCGGACGAGTTGCACCTTCGCAAAGGCGGTACAGCCTTGGGAACCATGCATTAAGGGCATTGCTCCCTTTAGTCCCAGAAATGCTAGAGATGCACCGAGAGGCTGACTTTGTTTGAGGGCATTGACCGCTACGGATTTTTTGGGAATGATGATATCGGTTTTGACTTGCTCAGCGTGACTTTCAGTTAATAAAGACTTGCTGTACGCAATCGGATCTTCCCAAGGTGCAGGTTGACGAACTTGCTCCCAAATTGGGCTATACAGAGCTTCTTCAAGTTCTCTCGCAATCTCGATCATACCCACATAGCCAGCATAGGGATGATGGCGCTCTTGGTTGATATCGAGAAAAGGAATACGGGCTTTGAGTGCGGTGTATTGGTTGCGCCCCCCTGCGATTAACATATCGGCTTGGGTTTTGGCGATCGTAGTCAGGAGTTCTTTAGCATTGCCATTTTCCATCATGATGCCATCAGCACTCAGCAATTGCCGAATCTTAGCCTTGTCTTCTTCCGTACTTTTTTTAGTACTGGTGGCAACCACTTCCATACCCAAATCTTTTGCGGCAGAAATAATTGACCAGCTTTTGACACCACCTGTGTAGAGAACAACTTTTTTACCCTTGAGCCGATCGCGGTATGGGGCAAGTTCGCGATCGAGATTGGCTGATTCCTCTGCGATCAGCTTTTCAACCCGTTCTTGTAAACTATAATCTCCAGTGCGATCGCCTAATTTTGCGGCAATATTGCGAAGACATTGATTCATGTCGGCAATCCCATAAAATGATTCTTCGGTGTAGGGAATGCCATAACGCTCTTCCATCTTCCGAGCGACATTGATTAAGGCTTTGGAACAGATAATCACATTCAGTTTCGCACGGTGAGCATAACAAACTTCCTGATAGGTAGCATCACCTGTAATTTTTGATAATACGCGAATGCCCAATTTCTCAAATAAGGGCAGAACGCTCCACATTTCACCTGCAATATTGTACTCGCCAATCAAATTGATATCGTAGGGAGTGGTATATTCGGGTTCCGCAGTGCCGATTACATATTCTAATAAAGCTTCACCGCCCATGCGATTTCCTAAATTTTTGGTTCCAGCGAACCCAGGTGCATTAATCGGCACAACGGGAATACCTGCTTTCTCAGAAGCTTTTTGACATACTGCTTCAAGATCGTCACCAATTAGGGCTGTTACGCAGGTGTTGTACACAAACACCGCCGCAGGGTGATAACGCTCCTGCACCTCTAAAATTGCCCTGTAGAGCTTTTTCTCGCCACCGAAGATAATATCGTTTTCGCTGAGGTCGGTGGTAAAGCCCATTTTGTACATGGTCGAGCCTGACGACAGGCTACCTCTCGCACCCCAAGAGCTGCCACCACAGGCGATCGGCGCATGGACGAGATGGGCAACATCGGTAATCGGGACGAGGGCGATCGATGCACCATCGAAGGCACAGCCACCTTGCGCGGCTCCTGGTTGTGCTGTTTGTGAGCAAGCTTTGTTCTTTTTCTGCCCATCTTTGTGATGATTATGCTCACAGGCAGTCTCGGAGAGGAGTTCGTTGATTTTTCCTTGAGTGAGTTTCATGGCACAAATTTGGGTAATTGGTAATTGGGGATTGGGGATTGGTAATTGGGGATTGGTAATTGGGGTTTAGCTGGGGAGTTCGGAGAGGTAGGTTAGGGCGCGGAGGCGGAGGTTTACTACTTCCTCAAATACGGGATTGATCTTGCAGAGGGCAGGAATATGGTAAACATGACCAAAGACGCTGATATCGCGTTCAAAGGGGCAACTTGCGGGAATAAAATTGCTAATTCTTTCGGCGAATTGGCGATCGCTAAATTCAATGTGATTGAGCCATTGGCGCAGTGGCGAGAAAATATCAATGGCAAAAAGCTTTTTTTGATCGGCAAATGAGTGAGAAAAATTATGGGTGGTATTCATGGCGAGATTAACTCCTAGGGAACTATTGTGATTTTTGAGAGGTTTTGCGATCGCCTTCATTCACTATTTGGCGAAGTCGATAGTCCTGAATGAAGGTGGAAATTAAAACTAAGCATCCGACAACTAAGATTTCAGGCATGACTGCTTCCTCTTGTAGTAACTTGTAGTAAAGGGATTTCGATCCCCCTCAATCCCCCTTAGAAAGGGGGAAGAATTTCTTCTCCCCCCTTTCTAAGGGGGGGCTGGGGGTATCTCTTTAGCTTCTCAACGCTAACCGTCTTTTCTACTTGGGAAGGAATCTCTAAAACTTGCTGTTCAACTTGCTGTTCAACTTGCTGTTCTAGTCGCTCAATCCGTAGCAGCAGAGACTTTAAAATATCGGCTTCAGGATCGGGTGGCTGTTCGCGATCTGATGGATACTCTTGCTTAGTAGCGCGACAGATGTGTCCAGGAATGCCAACTACAGTGCAGTGAGCAGGAACATCGCGTAGGACGATCGCACCAGCACCAACCCGAACATAGTCGCCAATCTGAATGTTACATAGAACCTCTAGCCAATGGCGAGCAGCAGGATCGCGATCGAAGATGGTCTGATAGTCAGCAATTACAACCTGTAAAGCTTGTTTTGCCTGTTGGATTACTTGTTGTAATTTGATTTGCGATCCGATTTGCGATCCGATTTGTGATGTAAAAAGCTGCCAGAGCGAATGTGCAGACATAATCGCTCTGAAATTAGATGGGTACATAACATACGCCCAACTAACTTCTTGAGCGTTTAATGTTGTGTCTAAGTGAGTGAGTGGTAGCAACATTGTCGTCTGACAGTGATACACAAATTTCTGTCTCCCTGCTTATATCAGATGCTGCAAACTCCACAAAAATAAATGTTGCGGATAAGATTTATTAGACTAATTAAGAATGTACTCAGCACTTCAAAAGCTTATGATTTAAGGCTTAAATTTTTTCTTTGGGGTAGGGGTACTAGTATTTTTGAGAGGGGGTACTGGTATTTAAGGGAACAGGTATAGGTATTCTGGAATGCATTTGTACTGCTCTTGTACCCAATAATCAAATGCTACTCGCAAGCATGGATAAGGGTTTGAATAAACAAAGCTGAACAAAATTAAACTGTACTCAATAGGTACTCACAAATGAGTTAATTCCGATTGAGCAAAGAAGATTTTGTATTAATAGCTACGGTTCAATAATTTACTGTACTAACCCCAAAAAATCAAGGCATAAATTAAAAATCTTGATTTTTATATCTGTATATATAGATACGTTTAAAATCGATTTTTGACTAAAGAAATCAAATCCTGACAATTGTTAAAAAATATTGATCATTTCGCTACAGATTCTCGAAGGAATGATACTTTAGATACAAAATAAAATACCCTAAGCAAGCACCACAAAATAGTTGAAATTAAGTCTGTTAATTGCTTACAGCCATTTTTGTATGATTTTTTTATAGGAATTAGTAATTTTTTTGAGTACACAAAAAATGCTGTCAGTTAGCATTAATTTTTTGCTTAGATGGCTTACGACGACTACATTTGTCCTGAGTACATCCAACTCAGTACCCCTACCCTCTAAATACTCAACCCCCACCCTATTAATACTCGTACCCCCACCCCAAAAGAATTTTGAAAATTGTTTAAAGATGGACAGGGCTTGGGTTGTAATTTTTGAGTACATTACTAATGTATTTAATAAATCTTATCGCGATCGCTTTCCTGAAGGGTTCGATGACGACTGCTATAAAGTTCTCAACGTTGACCGCAGTCCACCTATCAGTAAGCTTCAATGACACCACCGACACAAGCTCTCATTGCCTCCCCAGTTGAGAATAAGATTTCTACAACTTCTGTAAAGTCAAAATCAGGAAACTGTGATTGTAGTAGCTCCAAGAGTTCTCAAACTTCCGCCAAAAGTACTTTAAGCGAAAGTATGATGGAGCGTGTTGCCAAGCATCCATGCTATAGCGAAGATGCTCACCATCACTATGCAAGAATGCACGTTGCTGTAGCTCCTGCTTGCAATATTCAATGTAACTACTGCAATCGCAAATATGACTGCGCCAACGAAAGCCGTCCTGGGGTAGTTAGTGAATTACTAACTCCCGAAGAAGCGGCTCACAAAGTAATGGTTATTGGCGGCAAAATTCCCCAGATGACCGTATTAGGTATTGCAGGTCCTGGCGATCCTTTAGCCAACCCTGAAAAGACTTTCCGCACCTTTGAGTTGATTGCAGCACAGGCTCCAGACATTAAGCTCTGTCTTTCCACTAATGGCTTGATGCTTCCCGAATATGTCGATCGCATCAAGAAGTTGAATATCGATCATGTGACGATCACGATTAACATGGTTGATCCTGAAATCGGCACTAAAATTTATCCTTGGGTTCGCTATAACCGCAAGCGCTATACAGGTTTAAAAGCTTCTCAAATTCTGCATGAGCGTCAAATGCTAAGCTTGGATTTACTCAGAGAAGCCGATATTCTTTGCAAAGTTAATTCGGTCATGATTCCTGGAATTAACGATGAGCATCTCGTAGAAGTCGGTCGCGTGATTCGTGAGAAAGGCGCATTTCTCCACAATATTATGCCTCTGATCTCGGCTCCTGAACATGGTACACATTTCGGCTTGACTGGACAACGCGGTCCTAATCCTAAGGAACTAAAAAAACTTCAGGATGAATGCGCTGAAGGCAACATGAAGATCATGCGCCACTGTCGTCAATGCCGTGCTGATGCTGTCGGTTTACTTGGTGAAGATCGTTCCCAAGAGTTCACCAAAGACAAGTTTATGGACATGGCTCCTACCTATAATTTGGAAGCTCGTCAAGTGGTTCATGCTGGCATCGATCTCTTACAAGCAGAATTGCAAGAGAAAAAAGCCAAAGTCACCAACATTCAGAAAACAGTGGCAAGCCCTAAAATCCTTGTAGCTGTGACTACGAAAGGCAGTGGCATCGTCAATCAACACTTCGGTCATGCCAAAGAGTTCCAAATCTACGAAGTTGATGCCACTGAAGTAAAATTTGTTGGACATCGCAAGATTGACCAATATTGCCAAAGTGGTTATGGCGAAGAAGCAACTCTCGAAGAAATCATTTCTTCCATTGCTGATTGCAAAGCCGTACTAACTTCCAAAGTTGGTAATTGTCCTCAAGAAAGCCTTCGCAAAGCAGGCATCGAACCTGTTGAAGCTTACGATGCGATCGATACCGTAGCCAAAGAGTTTTACGCTAAGTTTCTCCAGCAAGAAGATCTTCTTCAACAAGCTCCCTATTAACAAGATCTACAGCCATCAGGAGTATTGTCATGCCCTATCAGCTTGAAAATCAAGAAATCTATTGGGAAGTTTGTCTTTCCCAATGTCCAAAAGCAGCCATTAAACAAGATCCTAACGGACACTTTGGGATTAACCAGAACCTTTGTAATAACTGCCTTTACGCTAAGTTTCCGAAATTTCTACAACATCAGGAGTCTAGCCATGCCTTACACAATTGACCAACAATATATTTCTTGGGAAGTTTGCCAATCCCATTGTCCCAAGGGAGCAATTCAACAGGATGCAAATGGACGCTACTTGATCGAGCAAACCCTCTGTAATAGCTGTCTTCAGTCCAGCCAATCCCAAAATCTTTTCGCTTGTTCTAGTAATTATATCTTTGGTGTCGTTCCCAACGATCGCCAGAATTTGGTAATGCTTAAAGATTCTAATCCCTATTGGGAAAAATGGTTTGCCACCCACGATCGCTTGATCGCAGATTTGCAAGCCAAAATTCAGACCAAGCCCCAAAGAGGACAGGAGGTGACGGCATGAGCGTAGAGACAATCTATCTGGATAACAACGCGACAACCAGAATCGATCCTCTCGTTGTCGAAGCGATGCTTCCTTACCTCACCACTTACTATGGCAATCCTTCGAGTATGCACACCTTTGGTGGGCAGGTGGGTAAGGCAATTCAAACGGCGCGATCGCAGGTTGCCGAACTCCTCGGAGCCGAACCTTCCGAAATCATCTTCACTAGTTGCGGTTCTGAGGGAAACAACACTGCAATTAGGGCGGCTTTAGCGGCTCAAAGCGATCGCAAACACATCATTACTACGCAAGTCGAACATCCCTGTGTATTGAATGTGTGCAAACAGTTAGAAAAGCAAGGTTATACCGTCACCTATCTCTCTGTCGATCACAAAGGACAGCTTGATTTATTGGAACTGGAAGCAGCTATCACTGGCAATACGGCGTTAGTCACCACCATGTATGCCAACAATGAGACAGGCACAATCTTCCCGATTGAGCAAATTGGCTCTTTGGCAAAGGAATATGGTGCAACCTTCCATGTTGATGCAGTGCAAGCGGTTGGCAAAATTCCTCTTAATCTCAAGAACAGCACTATCGATTTGCTGACTCTCTCTGGACATAAACTGCACGCACCCAAAGGCGTTGGCGCATTATATGTCCGCCGTGGCTATCGCTTCCGTCCCTTCATCTTGGGTGGACATCAGGAACGCGGACGCAGGGCAGGCACTGAGAACGTTGCCAGCATCGTCGCCCTCGGCAAAGCTGCGGAACTGGAACTAGTCCATTTACCAAATGCAGTGGTTCATGAAAGGAAATTGCGCGATCGCTTAGAAAAGTTCCTTCTCTCAACCATTGCCGACTGTGAAGTAAACGGCGATCCTAAAAATCGCTTGCCTAATACCACCAACATCGGTTTCAAATTCATTGAAGGAGAAGCAATTCTTTTATCCCTCGATCGCTACGGTATTTGCGCCTCCTCTGGTTCCGCCTGTACCTCTGGCTCCCTTGAACCATCCCATGTACTTCGCGCCATGGGACTTCCCTACACCATCCTGCACGGCTCCATCCGCTTCAGCCTCTCCCGCTACACCACCGATGCCGAAATCGACCTTGTACTAGAGGTCATGCCCAGCATCATCGATCGCCTCCGCGCTTTATCTCCCTTCAGCAGTGATGCCGCAGGTTGGTTACAGGAACGAGAGGAAGCACTAGCAATTTGATAATGGGTAATGGGTAATGGGTAATGGGTAAATGGGTAATGGGTAATGGGTAATGGGTAATGGGTAATGGGTCTTTTTAGCCAATCACCAATCACCAATCACCAATCACCAATCACCAATCACCAATCACCAATCACCAATCACCAATCACCAATCACCAATCACCAATCACCAATCACCAATCACCAATCACCAATCACCAATTCAAAGATCATGTGGGACTACACCGAAAAAGTATTAGACCTCTTCTACAATCCTAAGAATCAAGGTGCGATAGAAGTAACGGAAGAAAAGGATGTTGCGGTTGTATTTGGCGAAATCGGCAGTATTGCCTGCGGTGACGCTCTCAGACTGCATCTTAAGATTGATGTTCCTGCCGATAGCATTCTTGATGCTCGCTTCCAAACCTTTGGTTGTACCAGTGCGATCGCTTCTTCTTCTGCCTTGACAGAAATGATAAAAGGAATTACATTAGATGAAGCGCTTAAAGTAAGTAATAAAGATATCGCCGATTATTTAGGCGGCTTACCTGAAGCAAAAATGCATTGTTCTGTTATGGGACAAGAAGCCCTAGAAGCTGCTATTTACAAGTATCGCGGCATAGAGATTGAACATCATGATGAAGATGAAGGCGCACTCCTTTGCACCTGCTTTGGAGTTAGTGATAACCGCGTTCGCCGCATCGTCATTGAGAACAATCTCACCACCGTAGAAGAAGTAACCAACTACATCAAAGCTGGCGGTTCTTGCGGTTCCTGTCTGGCAGGCATTGAAGATATCATCGCCGCAGTCGAACAGGATAAGGAAGCGACAACCGCTAGGGTGGAAGCTGAACTTACTCGCATTCAACAAACCAGCCGCAAATTAACCACTGTTCAGAAAATCGCCAAGATTCAAGAAATTCTCGATGAAGTCCGCCCAATGCTGATCGCAGACGGTGGCAATGTCGAACTATTCGATGTCGATGGCGATCTCGTCAAAGTCATTCTCAAAGGTGCTTGCAGTTCCTGCTCTAGCAGCACCGCTACCCTCAAAGATGCGATCGAAGTAAGATTACGCGATCGCGTTCTCTCTACTCTCATTGTTGAAGCAGTTTAAAAGTTTCTAAAGATCCCCCTCAATCCCCCTTAAGAAGGGGGAAGAAGAAAGTTCTAATTCTCCCTCCTTTACAAGGGGGGCTGGGGGAATCAATTAATTTTCAACCCAAAACCAATGAACCCATACTTATTCAACATTTCCATACTTGGAGTCGAGCGCTCCCCTCCTGTGGTGACAGCGATCGCTTTACAAACTGAGAAGGAACTTCCTTAAGCCCTTTCTCAAATCTTCCACTTCTAACCTACAGTTCATTTTTGATATAACAAGGAGAAATTCTCATGGGCAAGCTAAGACAAATCGCTTTTTACGGTAAAGGCGGTATCGGTAAATCCACCACTTCTCAAAACACGATCGCAGGTTTAGCTGATCTCACCAAAGGCGATCGCATCATGATCGTTGGTTGCGACCCTAAAGCTGACTCCACCCGCTTGATGCTTCACAGCAAAGCCCAAACCACAGTACTCCATCTTGCTGCCGAACGTGGCGCAGTTGAAGATGTCGAACTTGAAGAAGTGCTGCTCACTGGCTACAAAGGTGTCAAATGCGTGGAGTCAGGTGGGCCTGAACCAGGTGTTGGTTGCGCTGGACGTGGCATCATCACCGCCATTAACTTCCTAGAAGAAAATGGCGCTTATGAAGACCTAGATTTCGTTAGCTATGACGTATTAGGCGACGTTGTTTGCGGCGGTTTCGCCATGCCTATTCGTGAAGGTAAAGCCCAAGAAATCTACATCGTCACCTCTGGCGAAATGATGGCGATGTATGCTGCTAACAACATTGCTCGCGGTATTCTCAAGTATGCTCACTCTGGTGGTGTGCGTTTGGGCGGTCTAATCTGCAACAGCCGTAAGTGCGATCGGGAACTTGAACTGATCGAAACTCTTGCTAAGCGCTTGAACACGCAAATGATTCACTTTGTACCTCGCGACAATGTGGTTCAACATGCTGAATTGCGCCGCATGACTGTAATTGAGTATGCGCCCAACCACCCTCAAGCTCAAGAATATCGCACCCTTGCCGATAAGATCTACCACAATACCAACTTCACAATTCCTACGCCCATCACCATGGACGAACTGGAAGACCTCTTAGTTGAGTTCGGTATCCTTGGCGATGACAAGGCCTTCGAGCATCTCGTTGGTAAGACTGCCGATGAAGTTCCTGTAGAAGAACTCGCTCTAGTTTAATGATTTCGACTCTGTGCAGGCTTTGCCTGCACAGAGCAACTCTCAATCCTTTTACCCCTTTCCTTGAGGCTAATATGACACCTCCAGAATCCGCTACATTGACCCCTCCAACCGTCACCACACCTGTTAATGCTATTCCTGAAACCAAGGCATTAATCAAGGAAGTCATCGAAGCATATCCTGACAAAGCCAAGAAAAAACGCGAAAAACATCTCAATGTGTTTGAAGAAGGTAAGTCTGATTGTGGTGTCAAATCCAACATCAAGTCTGTGCCTGGTTCGATGACCACCCGTGGTTGTGCCTACGCTGGCTCCAAAGGTGTAGTTTGGGGACCCATCAAAGACATGATCCATGTCAGTCATGGTCCCGTTGGCTGTGGTTACTACTCTTGGTCTGGTCGCCGCAACTACTACATCGGCACTACTGGTATTGATTCCTTCGGCACGATGGACTTCACCTCTGACTTCCAAGAACGTGATATCGTTTTCGGTGGTGACAAAAAACTATTGAAACTGATTACCGAGTTAGATGAACTCTTCCCACTCAATCGCGGTGTTTCCATTCAATCGGAATGCCCAATCGGTTTGATCGGTGATGACATTGAAGCAGTAGCCAAGAAGGCTGCTAAAGAAATTGGCAAAACCGTTGTACCTGTTCGTTGTGAAGGGTTCCGTGGTGTATCCCAATCCCTCGGTCATCACATTGCCAACGATTCGATCCGTGACTGGGTTTTCCCTCAATATGACAAGAACAAAAAAGAAGGTAATGTGCCAGATAGCACCGCCTATGATGTAGGCATTATTGGTGACTATAACATCGGTGGAGATGGTTGGTCTAGCCGCATCTTGCTCGAAGAAATTGGCTTGCGCGTGGTCGCTCAATGGGCTGGCGATGGTACTCTCAATGAGATGATCAACAATCCTTCCGTAAAACTGAATCTAGTTCACTGCTATCGCTCCATGAACTATATCAGCCGCCACATGGAAGAGGCATATGGTATTCCTTGGATGGAATATAATTTCTTTGGTCCTAACCAAATCGCAACATCACTACGGGAAATCGCTTCTAAATTTGATGAAACCATTCAAGCAAACGCCGAAGCAGTGATTGCAAAGTATCAAGCCCAGACCGATGCAGTGATCGCTAAATACGGTCCTCGTCTAGCAGGTAAAACCGTGGCTCTGATGGTTGGTGGTCTGCGTCCTCGCCACGTTGTTCCCGCCTTCCACGATCTTGGCATGAAGTTGATTGGTACTGGCTACGAATTCGGTCACAATGACGACTACAAGCGCACCACTCACTACATTGAGAATGGCACTCTCATCTATGATGATGTTTCGGCTTACGAGTTTGAATCCTTCATCAAAGAACTGAAGCCAGACCTAGTTGCCTCTGGCATCAAAGAGAAGTATGTGTTCCAGAAGATGGCGCTACCTTTCCGTCAGATGCACTCTTGGGATTATTCAGGTCCTTACCACGGTTATGACGGCTTTGCGATCTTTGCCCGTGACATGGATCTTGCCCTCAACAGCCCCACTTGGAGCTTAGTTGGCGCTCCTTGGAATAAGGCTGAAGTTGCTGCTTAGATAGTGATTGGGGCGAGCACGGGGGCATCGCCCCTACCCAAATTATCAATTAATTGTTTTGTAGGGGCAATCCCCCTGTGGTTGCCTTTCTTCATCCACATTGATTTTCACCTAGATTGGAATTAAAATCATGTCCCAGAATAACGTTAACGACATTCAAGATCACGCTCGGTTATTCCACCAAGACGAATACCAGAAGCTATTTGAAGCGAAGAAAGAGTTTGAAGGTGGGCATAGTCCCGAAAAAGTCGCTGAGATTGCTGAATGGACTAAGGGTTGGGAATATCGCGAAAAGAATTTTTCGCGTGAAGCCCTCACAGTCAATCCTGCTAAAGCTTGTCAGCCCCTCGGCGCAATCCTCGCCGCAGTTGGTTTTGAAGGTACATTACCCTTCGTTCATGGTTCTCAAGGCTGTGTTTCCTATTTCCGTAGCCATTTCACTCGTCACTTCAAAGAGCCATTCTCAGCAGTATCTTCTTCAATGACTGAAGATGCGGCAGTTTTCGGCGGACAATTGAATATGATTGAAGGCTTGGCAAATTCCTACAATCTCTACAAGCCCAAGATGATTGCGGTCTGCACAACCTGTATGGCGGAAGTTATCGGCGATGACTTGCAAGCATTCATCAGCAATGCCAAGGCTGCTAATTCAGTTCCTCAAACCTTCCCCGTTCCCTATGCCCATACGCCTAGTTTTGTTGGTTCCCACATCACGGGCTATGACAACATGATTAAGGGAATTCTCTCCAACCTGACCGCAGGTAAGAAGCAAGAAACCACCAACGGCAAGATTAACTTCATCCCAGGATTTGAAACCTACATTGGCAACTTGCGTGAAATCAAGCGCTATGCCGATCTGATGGATGTCAACTACACCTTGCTTGCCGACAATTCGGAATATCTGGATTCGCCCAATACTGGTGAATATCAAATGTATCCAGGTGGAACCAAGCTGGAGGATGCTGCGGACTCGATCAATGCTGAAGCAACGATCGCATTCCAGTCCTATGCCACCACTAAGACTAGAGCCTATATTGAAACTGAATGGAATCAAAAGACCTATGTCAGTCGTCCCGTTGGCATTCGCGGTACTGATGAATTCTTGATGAAGCTTTCGGCTCTAACTGGCAAACCCATTCCTAAGGAATTGGAAGCAGAAAGAGGTCGTGCCGTTGATGCTTTGACCGATTCTCAAGCGTGGTTGCATGGCAAGCGCATTGCTCTCTATGGCGATCCAGACTTGGTGATTGGTCTAGTGCAGTTCCTATTGGAAGTTGGTGCAGAACCAATTCACGTTCTTGTCAGCAACTCCAATGCCGACTTTGAAGGCGAATTACGCGCCCTGCTTGATTCTAGCCCCTTCGGTCAAAATGCCACGATCTGGGGTGGTAAGGATCTCTGGCACTTGCGATCGCTCCTCTTCACCGAGCCTGTCGATCTCCTGATTGGTAATTCCTACGGCAAGTACCTAGAGCGCGATACCAAGACTCCTTTGGTACGCATTGGCTATCCAATTTTCGATCGCCATCACCTACACCGCTATTCCACCTATGGCTATCAAGGCGCAATCAATCTACTCAACTGGATTGTGAATACCATCCTCGATCAACTCGATCGCAACTCGAACATCCCATCAAAGACCGATATTTCCTACGACTTGATTCGTTAGATAAAACCCTCACCCCTAGCCCCTCTCCCAAAAGGGGAGAGGGGAACAAGAAAATTTGTTTTACTCCCCTTCTCCCGTTCTGGGAGAAGGGGTTGGGGGATGAGGGCAAAGACGATCGCCGCAGAAGTAAATTTTTAAGTACAGCAAGAGGAGGACGATCATGCTTGACATTCAAATTAACGATACAACCCTGAGAGATGGCGAACAGGCTGCTGGTGTAGCGTTTAGCATTGAAGAGAAAATCGAAATCGCCAAATTCCTCGATCGCATTGGCGTACAAGAATTAGAAGTTGGCATTCCTGCTATGGGTGGGGCAGAAACCGAAGCAATCGCCGCCATTAATAACTTAGGACTCAAAGCAAAATTACTCGGCTGGAATCGCGCCGCAATTTCAGATATTCAAGCTTCCATCGCTTGCGGACTAGAGCGCGTGCATATTTCCATACCTGTCTCCGATATGCAAATTGGGCTAATGGCTGATGGCAAGCGAGAAACTGTACTGAAACGTTTACAAGAAAGTATTGCCTATGCTCTAGATAGTGGTTTGTATGTGTCCGTCGGTGGTGCTGATGCCTCCAGAGCCGACGATCATTTTCTATTAGAAGTAGCAGCTTTAGCGGAACAATGGGGTGCTTCCCGTTTCCGTTTTTGCGATACTGTTGGCATTCTCGATCCTTTCAATACCTATCGCAAGATTAAATTACTAGTCAAAGCGCTCTCAATTCCTGTCGAGATGCACACTCATAACGATCTAGGCATGGCTACTGCTAATGCGCTTGCGGGTATGCAGGCAGGGGCGCGATCGCTAAATACTACTGTAAACGGTTTAGGCGAGAGAGCAGGAAATGCGGCTCTAGAAGAAGTGGTGATGGCGCTAAAACAAATTCATGGTATCGATTTGGGCATTGAAACCCGTTGCTTCTGGGAACTTTCGCAAATGGTCGCCTCAGCTTCACAAAACCCAGTACCACCTTGGAAAGCGATCGTTGGGAGCAACGCCTTTAGCCATGAATCAGGTATTCACGCCGCAGGAGTTCTCCAAAATCCCAGCAGCTACGAGCCGTTTAATCCCGATGAAGTGGGTGCGAAGCGTCATCTTGTCGCTGGCAAACATTCAGGTCGTCATCTCGTGGTGAATCTGCTCCAACAGCAAGGTGTCGATCTTGCTAAGGAGAAAGCGCAATCAGTTTTAGATGCTGTGCGCCAGCGATCGATCCAAGCTAAGCGCAGTCTTACTTCCGAAGAATTACTTAGTCTCGTTCAATCAGGGAGGTTTGCCCATGCTGTATAACGATGTGGAACTTGACAGTCCGCCCACCTTTGAGATTGGCGAAAAGGTCAGAATTAAGAAGTTAATTCGCAATGATGGCACTTTCCCAGGGAAGGAGATTGGCGAAACGCTTGCTAAGAAAGGAGAAGTTGGCTATGTGGTGAATATTGGCACTTTTCTCCAAAGTTCCTATATCTATTCTGTCCACTTTCTCTATACAGGGCATATCATCGGCTGTCGTCAAAAAGAATTAGAAATCGTCGAATAATAAAAGTCGAATAATAAAAATGGATGCTTTGCATTCATTTCTAGCTAAAATCATGTCAAATAAGTGGGTGCTAAGCGCCCACTTATCTTAAAAATTATCAAGGAAAATCTCATGAAAGTCATGCTACGTCGGAATAACATCGGTCATCTAGTGGTTTATGTGGCTAAAAAAGATTTGGAAGAGGAAGTTGTCAAAGAAGAAGAAACCACTGATGGCAAGGTGATGACGCTAGCAAATGGGTGGGAGCTTGCCTTTGGCAAACTAGAGGAACCGCTAAGTTTACCAAAAACCGTTGAAGCAAGAAGAATTGCTTAATAATCGCTAGGCGTTGGTACAACGCTTCTAGTATTTGCAAAACAACTGTTTCAGCCATACTTTTTCTCGATAACGCTAAATGAAATTTTCGCTAATCTCTACTAATTATTCACCTGTAGCCAGAATTTCCAATGAGCATACACAAAGCCTCGTATTTTTTGCAGGTGTCTCAGAATACCCAATCGCTTTTGAATTTAAAACTGCTGATAAAGTTGTGATGTGAACCAAGAGATATCCCGTGCCGAGCGTCAGCAGCACCAGATTAGTGTGATCATGCTGGACATTGACCATTTCAAATGCTTCAATGATAGCTACGGACATGATGCGGGTGACTATGTGCTTGTAAACGGTTGGAAACTTACTCAAAGCCCATGTACGCGGTTTTGATATTGCTTGTCGCTATGGTGGTGAAGAAATGATCCTCGTTTTGCCAGAGTCGTCTTTGGAAATCGCTAGTAATCGGGCGGAAGAGATTCGAGAGGCGATCGCCAAAGTTTCCTTAACCCATAATTCTCAATTCTTAGGCAGTCTCACCGATTCCCTTTGTGTGGCAAGTTTCCCTCAACATGGAGTAACGGGTAGCGCCGTCATGCAATCCGCCGATGCTGCGCTCTATCGCGCCAAAGCCGCAGGACGCAATCAAGTTTTGACCGCACCATAAATATCCCGAACTCACTTTACAAGTGGGGCAGAAGTTTTCGGTTGTTTTAAAAAATGATTCAATTACGCTTGTCACTAAATCTTCTATGCAATCCTTCCGAGGTATCTTAAAGGGAGCTAATACTCACAATGTACGCGATCGCAGTGAAAGAGTATGAAGTTTCTTGTTAATACTTGTGGATGGTTAGAGTATAAAATCAGATTATTCAAGAGGTAATTGCTATGAGTCAATATGTTTTACTTCGCATTCAGTCTCTTCAAGAAGAGCTTGAGAGTTTAAAAAAGATTGTCAATCATCAATTGTTGCAGGGTCAGCGTAAAACTACTTATATCAAAGGTCTATGGAAAGATTTTGAGATAAATGATGATGATTTTGCTGATGCGAGAAGTGTTGTTTTTAAGGATGTAGCTCCCCAGACCAGACGAAATTAAATCTGTGACTTAGCGCCGCATTGAGTGCAGAATTTGGTGGTTATTGAGTTTGCGCGATCGCAAGCAAGACAAAGGCAGTTACTCATGCGAGATAAATCTTAGAAAATTTAGCTTTGATGATCTAGTTATAGCTTAACCTTAGCAAATATGATGATTTTATAAGTATTGTTGGGCGATCAAACGCATAGCAATATAAAGTAGATATTCAAGCCTACCGCGCACAATAATTCAGTTGAGGTCAAATCACCATGACTCTTAAAGAACTAATCTACGCTGAAATCAACAAAATCGAAGAAGACAACCTTGATGAGCTATACCAATTCGTCAAACAACTTGCGATCGCCAAATCCGCAACCAAACCCAAAACAGGCATCTTAAATAAACTCAAACGCATCAAAATTCAAGCACCAGTTGATTTTGCCGCTAACATTGACCAATACATGAATGGAGAAAAGAATCTTGACAATATTCATTGATACTTCATTCATCATTGCCCTCATCAACGAACGCGATCAATATCACACACAAGCACTAGATTTAAGCGATCGCTACATTGATCAAGCCGTAGCCATAACCGATGCAGTCCTTCTCGAAATAGCCAACTCCCTAGCCCGTAGATACAAAAACGAAGCCATCGAAGTAATCGAACAATTTCTTGATTCAGAAGATGTTGAAGTTATCCGCCTCACACCTGAAATATTTGACCAAGCCTTTGAGCTATACAAAACCCGCCCCGACAAAGAATGGGGCTTAGTAGATTGCGTCTCATTTATCGTCATGCAAGATCGTCAAATTCAAGAAGTTCTCACCTTCGATCAACATTTTGCACAGGCAGGATTCCAGATCCTTTCATCAAAATAGCGATTGAGAATAAGCAGAGGATGATTTTATAGGTGATGTCGGGCGAGTAATCGGAATGCACTGCTATACAGTCCCTTCCCGTCTCTGCTTAGTGATTGCCATGACCACTTTGTTTCTAACGGCTCAAGGATTGGCGGTTGCTGATTCTGGTTATCGCCGTTTGGTTGATCCTCATTGGTTTCGTGGACTTAGTTATCCCAAGATTGGTTGGAACTGGATTCAAACCGCTATCACTAAAAACTGGGTTTTCTTGCCTTCCTGCTTTTTTACTTCTTATATTGACTCTGATCCTGCTATGGCTTCCCAACGAAAACATCATCATAAACTCTTCCGTATTGAGTTCTCTGCTTCTACTCTCGATTGGGCTTCCTAGACTTTTGTCAGTCAATCAGGTCAAACCCTCTAACTCCTCTATCAAATTTTCAATATCAACATTTTGCAAATCACCCGATCGCAATTGGGTGATGACTGTCTCTAACCACAGGTTGAGATCGGTGTCATAAAGTGTTTGTTTTGCAATTGTCTGAGTCATTGTAAATTTCCTGTAGAAGATGTCCAAAATTCTTGATTCAAAATCGAATCAATATCGAGTCCAAATTGCCATGTATCAGGAAACTGATACTGTGGATAATCATCTCTAACTGTTTCAAGAGCAAATTCAAAAGCTTCCAATACGGATTCATCCCATACGGTTTTGAGGCTAGGAGTCTTTTGGAATCTACGTTTTATTCGTCTACGTTGCTCCCTGATGGTGCGTTCCCATCCGTTGAATTCTTGAGGCATATCCACAAAAAGACGCTTTAGGCAATGCTCTATCAAGGTTTCTAAACGACTCTCTAGTTCGTCACGGTACGAATTCCCCAAAGCTTCGATCTCCTCTAACAAGTTGTCTAGGTCCACATGGTCAAAATCCCTAGCTTTGAGTTTGGCGATGGTGTCTTGAGTCCATAGCAAGAAATCGGACTCGTATAAGGATTTACTAACGATTACTTGAGTCATTTGTTTGTTGCTCCGTTGCTATGGGCGCGATCGCTAAATTAGCCATTTATGATTAACAGCTAACTTGCCAGCAGGGAGAAGACTAGCTAAAAATTTTGGATTAGTTTGCTTAACTTTCCCATGCATTCATAGTATCATAGGCATTGTCAGCTACAAGGGCTTAGTGACGGGGCAAAATGGAAAACCAGCAGTTTTTAGATAGGTTGGAAAAGCTAAAAAAAGATGATGCTAAGCCCGAATTATGGCGATTTCTAAAGCTTTGGATGCGTGAAGGAAAATCAAGGTTAGAAGTAGCAAAAATTATACGCAAAAAAACAGATCTAAAAAATCCTAATGATGTCACGATCTTCTCTCGAAGATTGAAAACTATTTGTGAGTATTTTGGTATAACAGTTCAGGCAATGAGAGAACATGATCAAGCAGAAGAATATAAATCAAAATCACTAGAACTTTTCGCGCAAATGGAAGCACCGAAACAAATTGAGAGAGTTAACAAAGCCTTTGGAGGAAACATACAATGAATACTCAAATAGTTGATGCGATTCAAGAGAATAGTTACAGCAAAACTCGATCAAACCCGCCACAAGAAGGGTCGCAGGGCGAGGCCCCACAACGGGTTTTATATTTTAATTTGTGGCGGGTTTGAAAACAAATTGCTGTAAGCATTTGAGTAGAAACCTAAAATCATTCGAGTACAATAGTCAATAACTAGAGAGGACAATATGGAAGCCCAACTATTACGTCAAATCATCAAAGACAGCATTCGTGAAGTATTGCAAGAAGAACGCTTATCTCTATTCCTTGCCCTAATTCCATTTGTAAACGAAAAAGAAATGCAAGAAATCGAAAGCAAATTCCCTAGTCCAAAAGACTATAACCGTGATGAATTCATTGATATGACTCAATGGGTGAAATCATGAACTTGAAATTTAGCAAAAATGCAACTAAATTTTTATCTGAAATCAGCGTCAACGATCAACAAAGACTCAAAGAGAAGCTAAAAATACTGCTTCTCGCTGTTGAAGAAAATGGAACTATTCCATTTCGAGAACTTGATATCAAAAACCTTAAAGGAGAATGGAAAGGATACCAAAGAATGCGCGTAGGCAAAATGCGTGTCATATTTCAAATCAACACCGACGATTTGCTAGTTTATGAAATTGACTTTAGAGGCGATATCTACAAAAAACGGTGATCGTAAAATGACTGCAAGCTTAACCAGCATCCCACCAAATACTCCAGTTAACAAAGCCTTTGGAGGAAACATGCAATGAATACTCAAATAGTTGACGCGATTTAAGAGAATCGTTAAGCGCATGAGTAACACAAAAACTTTTGATACAATGAAAGCAGATTTCATGAAAAACATTCACTAAGGTAAATGTAATGCCCCTATTAAACCTTGAGTATATAACCAACCAAGAAGGACAGCCCACCGCAGTTGTCATCCCCATTGAGATTTGGCGGCAACTTTTACCCATCGATAACATCTCTCTAGAAAATCTTAGCGAAGCCATAGAAGATTATTGCGTCAACAAAGCAATGGATGAAGGTAAAAACACGCCTCTTTACTCCCATGCCGAAGCTCTAGCCTTTTTAGAGGATTAGAGTGGAAGACTAAAATGGAAGTAAACTATCGCCAGTCATTTTTAAAAGATCTCAAAAGTCTGAAAGGCTCATCAATATATCAACGCATCTATGAAATTGCCTTTACAACTTTGCCTGAAGCTCAGAACTTACAGGAACTACCAAACATCAAAGCCATGCAAGGATATTCAACCCGTTACCGTATTCGAGTAGGAGACTATCGCATTGGCATAGAAATTTCGGGCAATACAGTAGAAGTCATTCGCACATTACATCGTAAAGAGTTTTATCGTTATTTTCCTTAGAAAATGATCGTAAGTTTTATCGCACTTAGGCAAACCCTAGGAGAAAACATTCAATGAATACTCAAATAGTTGATGCGATCGCCCAGTTAATCAAATCCCTCCCCGAAGAAGATCGCTCATTACTGAGGGACAAGTTACTAACAGAACTCTTCATCCCAATTCCCAACGCCCAAATATCCCCATCTCAACCCGAATTCCCCAAACAAGAACCTAACCAAAACTTAGCCCACCTATCAACCCTAAGCGATCAGCAAATAATATCCCTCACCGAACTTTAGATGGAACCATCTCAAGATCAAAGATTAAGTCAACTATTACAGACTCAACAGGAAAGAACCCTGACCACAGCCGAGCAGTCCGAACTAGAAATGTTAATGGAAATTTATCAAGCAGGACTACTTCGCAAAGCCCAAGCCCTAAATGAAAGCGCCAAACGTGGAGCGATGAAATGAGTATAACTTTAAACAGCATTCAGTCAACATTGCACGAATTAAAACTAGGCTTAAAGGAACTATATGGCGATCGCCTTGTTAAGTTAATCCTATTCGGTTCCCATGCCAGAGGCGAAACCAATCCTGACTCAGATATTGACTTACTAGCCGTACTCAAAAGCCCAGTATCTCAAGTCCAAGAAATATCCTAGTATGTCAGAACTTTGCATCAAAATCCTATTAGACTATGATCAGCTTGTCTCCATCATCCCGATGAGTGAAGATCGATTTAATGCTAAAGATGTTGCTTTATTGAGAAATATTCAAAGAGAAGGAATTGAATTATGAACGAGCTTAAGTTGAAGTAGCAATAACATTCAATTAACCAATACCTAACGAACTCAAACGAAAACTACCAGAAAAGTATAGCGATCGCCCCTAACTAAAGGTATAGAATAGGAGGTGTCAAATATTACTGACTGTCTATGATTATGACTCTTGCAAACATCCCTCAAACAGTCATCACCCTAAAATTGACGGACAAATTGCCATAATAGCAGCCAAAGGAACGCCTCACGTCACCTCATTACATTTACTTGCCAATATTTTGCGCGATCACCCTGACGATTTGGCATTAGTTCGCACCCAAGATCCAATTCACCTAGATGACTTCTCAGAACCAGAACTAGATTTAGCGATCGTTCAGGGAACGATCTTAGATTATGTCGAACAACATCCAGGTCCTGAGCAAATTTATCTCATATGTAGAAGTAGCCGACTCAACGTTGAAACAGGATTGTGAAATCAAAACTGTAAATAAATCATGATAGCCACTCCAAAGTTTGATTATATAAATCCAGACGAGTATCTCGCAATGGAAGAAAAAAGCGAAATTAAACATGAATATATCGATGGATATATTTATGCGATGGCTGGCGCAAATGATCCTCACGTTACGATTACAGGAAATGCTTTTGCCATAATCCGTAGCCATTTAAGAGGATCAGGCTGTCGTGTTTATTTTTCTGACATGAAAGCCCGAATAGATTCATTAAATCGCTTTTATTATCCAGATGTGATAGTAACTTGCGATCCTAGAGATGCCCAATCACAAAATCAAAAGAGATACCCAAAACTAATTATCGAAGTGCTATCAGAATCGACAGAAGGGTTTGATCGTGGTGACAAATTTGCCGATTATCAGCAACTAGAAAGCCTCGAAGAATACGTTCTAGTTAACACCAAACGTCAACGCCTTGACTGCTTCCGCCGCAATGAAGAAGGATTATGGGTTTTAAAATCATATTCTGGAGAACAAGAAAATTTCCATCTGTCAAGTATAAGTCTTGAAGGAAAATT
>Ga0316611_1000148_pt1 | contig 28610 bp, 26 predicted proteins | sample MIS2016202_MG_FD_207675 | JGI IMG/M metagenome (GOLD analysis project Ga0316611, IMG submission 207675) | Microbial mat bacterial communities from Middle Island sinkhole, Lake Huron, Michigan, United States - MIS.2016.202 | ecosystem: Environmental > Aquatic > Freshwater > Lake > Sediment... | reverse complement strand
TTTCCTTTCAAGCTTTAAATACCTTTATATTACAGCAAATTATCTTTTAGCTCTTACTACGCTAACTGTTAATCGCTTTCTGCCCTTTGCTCTTCTTCGTGCCAAAACTTTTCTACCATTTGCAGTTTCCATTCTTTCACGAAAACCGTGTTTGTTTCTTTTTTTTCTTTCCGAAGGTTGAAATGTACGTTTCATGTTCTATCTTTTTTCGTCCCTAAAATTTGAGATTGCAAATATATAACAATTTTTCACTACGCCAAATAATATTTCAAATATTTTTTAAAAGCAACAAAATATTTTCCTTTTTATAACCAAAATTCCTGCTTTCCGCTCTATCTTTTTTTGGTTTTCATTTAAAACCAAAAAAAGGATGCCGCTACAATCAGGGCTAGATAATAATGAAAGTCATTTTCTAAAAATAATTTCAACAGCACCCAGTTTATATTTACTAAAGTCTGCATCATAAAAGGTAATATTGGGAATACTTTTCAATAAATCATAAATTGCCTTTTCCAATTTTCCTGAACCCTTTCCGTGAATCAATATCAACTTTCCTACATTATCCTTTTGCGCTTCTTTTATGGCTTTTTCTGCTTCAAAAATTTGCTTCTTGAATTTTTCATGAGGTGTAAAATCATTTCCAAAATCTACCAAATGTCCAAAATGCAAATCCACCTCTCGAATTTTTTCAACCACTTTTTTCTTGATTTTAATAGCATTTTTGACTTCTTTCAATCGTAAAACTTTTTCATCGATTACAATTTCCTTTTCCAAGCCCAATTCAATGGCAAGAATTTCATTCAAGGGAAAAAGCTCCTCAAAACCATCGTCTTTTTCAGCCAAAACAGCATTAGCACGAATTTCCTTAATCAGGCCAAATCCAGCTTCGTTCAAAAATTTAATCCTTTGATTTAGTTTGAATTGCATTTAATTTTTAAAAATATTTAAAACCAAAACTATCGAATAATTTTGATTTTGTCTTTATAATTTCAGCAAGATATAAAATTGACGATTAAAGCAAAACTATTTTTTCCTTTTCTTGAATTTTCCGCTTTTCGGTGTAGTTCTAAGCACGGGTTTTTTCAGCTCGAAATAGGCATTTAAATGAATAACTTCAAGAAAACTCCTCAATTTATTCTTCGGGTCTTGAATTTCTTTTCGTAAAATTTCAAATTTTTCGCTTTTGTTTCCTTTTATTTTATCCCAAACGCCAAAAATAATGTTAATTACCATATCAGAAGATATTCCGTTTATGTTTATGAGCGGAACTCTATCCTTAGTTTGACTTTTTTTAATGGAATCTCTTTTTAGGGAATCAGTAACATTTTTCCTATAAATTTCTTCCATTTTCAGTTGATATTCATAATAATTTTGCTCTTTTCGGGCTTTAATAACATCAATTTTTTGATTGCCAAGTTTTGGATTGCTGTTTCTGATGCCCAAAATAGCATTGTAAATTCGTAAAACATTGTCGTTTATGTTGATTTCTTTTTCATTGATGCAGCTTATCGCTTCCTTTAAACTGTGTGTCTTTGGGTCGGCACAAATTAGCAGTTGATGTTTGTATTCTTCAAATTTCACATTTATACTATCATAAATATGCTTTATTTTATGCACATTATCAAGGGTTTGCAATTGTGGCGGCAACAATAAAAAATCTTCGGCTTCATTTTCTATAGCCATTTTCATGTTTTTAATTACACCAATTTCATTTTGTCCAAAAGAAAATATGGAAAATAAAAAGCTCACAAAGACAAAATAACTACATTTCCTCTTTATTATCATCATTTGTAGATTTTTTATATTATCAAATATACGAAAAAATATTCAAAGGATAAAAAGACAAGTTTTAAGGTTTAAAAATACTTTACAGTAATTTTATCGTCTATGTTTTCCGAAATAAAATCTTTCTTTAAATATTTTTGATTGCTTTCTTTTAAAAGATAGAGTTATTTCGGACTGGGTTTCAATCTTCTCATTCAACAATAATTTTACTTTTTACCAATACCTAAATATGTTCTATTTTCGAAATTTACTCGATTATTTTCTTCTAAAAATTAAATCAATCACACTTTCATTTTTATCAATACAAATATAATCAGAATTTTACATTAGATTTTGAAAAAATGTGTTAATTTGTATTTCTTATTACAATCAAAATGCAAAGAGAACTTGAATTGGTTATCATCTCCGACTCACATTTAGGAACCTATGGCTCACAAGCCAAAGAATTGAATAATTACCTAAAATCCATCAAACCCAAAACTTTGATTTTAAATGGAGATTTTATTGATATTTGGCAGTTCAAAAAAAATTATTTTCCCGCTGAACATTTAAAGGTAATAAAGCGTGTGATAGATTTTTCTTCAAAAGGGACTAAGGTAATTTATATAACTGGGAATCACGATGAATTTTTACGCAGATTTACAGATTTTAAACTTGGTAATTTTGAATTGGTAAATAAACATACCATGGAATTAGACGGTAAAAAAGTATGGATATTTCATGGAGATGTTTTTGATGCATCAGTTCAACACTCCAAGTGGATTGCAAAATTGGGCGGATTAGGCTATGATCTTTTAATCCGATTGAATGTAATTTCAAATTGGATTTTGGAAAAAATGGGACGTGAAAAGTATTCATTTTCTAAAAAAATAAAAGCAAGTGTAAAAAATGCAGTTAAATTTATTGGAGACTTTGAAAACACTGCTGCTGAATTGGCTATTGAATCGGGTTTTGAGTATGTAATTTGTGGCCATATTCATCAACCTCAAATGAAAGAAGTGAAAAATAATTTTGGAAGTTGCATGTATTTAAATAGCGGTGATTGGGTAGAAAATCTTACTTCATTAGAATACAACAAAAAAGAATGGAAGCTTTATACTTACAATAATACAGACTTTTCAAATATTGACTTAGAAACAGAAGAAAGCATTGATTTAAAACAAGTTGATGAATATATAAAAGATGTTTCTTCTCATATTTTAAAGAAATAATTCTTTCATGCAATTTTAAAAGAAATGAAAAGACTAAAAATATTATATGCAGTTCAAAGAACTGGGAACGGCCACATTGCTCGGGCACAAGAACTTATTCCCATTATTGAAAATTATGCTCATGTAGATATACTGGCTAGCGGTTCGCAAGCAGAAATACAACTGACAAAATCCTTAAAATTTTCATTCCCAGGAATCTCCTTGTTTTATGGTAAAAATGGCAGTCTTTCTTATCGAAAAATTATTTTTAAAAACAATTTTTTTCAATTTTTAAAAACAATTTTTCAGTCAAATTTTAGTGAATACGATTTGATAATAAATGATTTTGAACCCATTACTGCTTGGTATTGTAAATTCCATAACACTCCTATTATTTCTCTTTCACATCAATCTTCGCTTTGGTTTGCTGAAACGCCAAAACCCGACAAAAATGATTTTATAGCCAGTATAATTCTTGTGTTTTATGCTCCGATAAAAGAAAAATATGGATTTCATTTCAAGAAATATAATTCAAGAATTTTCACTCCAGTTATTCGTTCCAAAATTAGAAATTTACATCCGACTATTTCTGAAAAACATGTAGTCTATTTACCTGCTTTTACAGATGAAAAAATATTTTCTACTTTAAATGATATTGATACTTTTTGGGTCGTTTTTTCAAAAAATGCAAAAGGAAAATATCAAAATGGGAATTGTACTTTTTATCCTATTAACGAGAATGAATTTATAACTGAATTGGAATCTTGCAAGGGTGTGCTTTGTGGTGCGGGTTTTGAATTGCCTTCAGAAGCATTATTTTTAAAGAAGAAGCTGTTTGTGATTCCTATAAAATTGCAATTAGAACAAGAATATAATGCAAAAAGTTTAGAACTTTTAGGAGTTGCAGTCTCTTCAAAATTAGATAAAAATAAAATAAAAAATTGGGTACATTCGGAACAAAATATAAAAGTAGATTACCCAGATGAATCTGAAGAAATTATAAAAAGAATATTGAATTTACTTTAATTTAATACCAAATGGCAATATAAAATAGTTTATTTTCTTTTAAAAACTTTTGTTTCTTTTTTCAATCTTGGATATTTTGCTATCATTTCTTTTTCTAAATCAGGATTCAATGCATAGGCCATTTTTAGGGCATTTTTTCCTAATTCTGATTCTTTTATCAAAAAATAACAATTGCTTAATTGATAATATAATTCTGCCCGTTCAAATTTTAACACGCTTTTATTTAAATGAATAATAGCTAAATTATAATCGCCTATTGCAATGAGCAATTCTGAGAAAGCCAAATAGTTGTTTAAGTTGGAATTATCCATTTCTAATAATTCTTGAAAATCTAAAATAGATTCCTCAAATTGTCCTAATTGTACATATAAATAGGCTCTTTTCTTTATATAAAGCACATTCATTTCGTCTAATTCAATCGCTTTGTTTATATAATACAGTGCTTCATCATAATTACCTAAATTGTTATAAATTTCAAATAATTCCACCCATGCTTTGTCTAATTGCGGGTCTTCGTAAATGGCCTGAAGAAAGGATTTTAATGCTTTGAAAACTTTACCTAATTTATTGTAACAATATCCTATCTGTAAATGTGTATAAGCGGCACTGTCATCTTCTTCTATAGATTCATTATATACTTTAATGGCTGATTCATAATCTTTTAATTTTTCAAAACATAACGCTTTTTGTGAATATGCAGCAATACTTTTTGGGTTTATTACAATTACAAAATCAAAAGAAACGAGTGCTTCGTCATACAATTTAAGCTGAAATTGTTTCATCCCCAACTGAAACCAGGCATGCTCCGCATAAGGATCACGCTCTATGTGGGCCTCTAAAAATGAAATACAATCTTTTGTTTTATGCAACTCTTCATAACAAAATATACAAGAGAAAAATGCGTATTCATCTTCAATATTCAAAGTTAACGCTTCTTGAAAATGAAACAATGCCTTGATAATTTCATCTAAATACAAATATTCATTTCCTAAGCAATTATGAATATAATCTAATTCTTCTCCTAGCTCTAATGCTTTTTTATAGAAAAAAATCGCTTTTTTATACATCTCTTTTGCCGACCAGTATCTTGCTAAACATATATAATAATCAGTATCTTCCAAATTATATTCACGTAATTCATCAATTACGCACCAAGCATTTTTCAAATCTTCAATTATTAGGTAATATTCTAACAATTTTACTTTTATATCAATATTAGAAGGGTAATTTTTAATAGCATAATCTAGTGCTTGAAGTGTAAATTCTGAATCAAAAACATCTAAATAATAGGTGATTATTTCTAAATATTCTTCTGAATCAAAATATACCTCTTCACTGTTTTCAAGCATTTGCTCGAATTTTCCTACTAAATCATTCGGAAAAAATTCATTCATATTTTATTGCTATTATATTTTATAAAAATAATTTATATATTTTTTATTTTTTTATTTTTTATTAATTCTTTTTAAACAACTATTTAACAGATAATTATTTTTAGAGTTTTTTTTACTTATTAAGTAAATTTTTCATTACACATTTTTGAAAGTGCCTATATATATTCAATCATATAAATACTCATAATCCATAATTTTATTTTAATTTTGAACTCATAAATTAGAAAAATGACAGATTCAGAAAAATGGAAAAATGTTGAGACTTTTTTTGAAACTCACTTTTCAGATGGAGAAAAAATAAATTTAGATTCTATCTTATTCCTAATTGGGGTACAAGAATTGGGTAAAGGGAAATTAAAATTCAAAAAAGATGAAAAATTAAATGTAATTCATATTGCTGTCTGTAAAATGCTTGAACCATTTGGATACTATCGTTTTGATGGTTTTGATAATGAGGGTTGGCCACAATACGAATTAGTAGAAAAACTGCCTAATTTACAGGCACATGAACAGTCTATTTTAATGAAAAAAGCGATAATTAATTATTTTGAAGCAGAAAAATTATTGACATTTTAACTATCATTCATAAGTAGATATTCTTGCTTTTTTATAGTCGTCTAAGTCCGCCATTTTTATATTTTCAGAAATCTGAACATATCCTGTTGAATTTGTTTCTACTTTATTCCAAACTATTTTCTTAACACCGTCTATAAACTGTCTTTTTTGTGTTTCATTCCAAGAATTCAAAACAATACCCAAATCATATTCTCCCTCTCTTCCTAATGGCCCTATTTTGTCAATTTTATCAACTTTTATTTGATATTGATTTTCAAATTTATTTAAATATTCTATAAAAATTTTGTCTGAAGGTGGTCCTGCTGCTTTGCTTCCAAAATGTAAATACAAATCATAAATTCCAAATATACTTTTATTTGATAATTTACTTTGTGGAGAAAAAATACTACATTGAATAAAACAAAAAGATAAATAAATTAAAAAACAGTATTTCATTATACTTTTATTAGTTGCTCAATATCGCTTGAGCCATCTGTATAAACTACTTTTACAAAGTATTTTCCTTGGTTTAGTTTTGCAATGTTAATTTCAATTAAATTATTAGGTGTAGATAAGGTAACATTTATTACATCCGGTCCAAGTATCGACATTATGGAAACTTGTTTAATTTTCACTGAATTATCTGTGCAATTTATTCTAACAAAAGATCGTGCAGGATTCGGAGAAAGAATTATTTTACTTGATTTATCTTTTAAAACAATATTGCCAATTTCAACAGCGTTATAAGTATTGAAACTTAAAACAGCACACCCAAATAGCAATATTAAAAGATATTTTTTCATTTTTATTTTATCACTTTACAAATATATGTAGTTTCATAAACAATACCAAATTTTTGGCTAATTATTTTTACATTTGCCCTAAAATTAAAGCAATGAAAATATTAAACAGAAACAGGCGATTAAGAACTTCTACCTCAATACGCTCTATCGTTCAAGAAAATTCTTTAACTTCAAATGATTTTATTGCACCTATTTTCATTATTGAAGGCGCCAATAAAAAGGAAGAAATTTCCTCTATGCCAAATTATTTTCGTTACAGTTTAGATTTAGTTTTAAATGAAATAGACGAATTATGGAATCTTGGAATCAAATCTGTTTTACTTTTTGTAAAGGTGGATGATTCTTTAAAAGACAATGAAGGAAAAGAAGCATACAATCCTAAAGGGTTGATGCAAAATGCCATAAAAGCAATTAAACAACATAATCCTGAAATAATAATAATGACCGATGTTGCATTAGATCCTTATTCTATTTATGGGCACGATGGAATTGTGGAAAACAACGAAATTATAAATGATAAAACCGTTGAAGCATTAGTTAAAATGGCTGTAAGCCATGCAGAAGCTGGAGCTGATTTTGTTGCACCTTCTGATATGATGGATGGAAGAATTTTAGCCATTAGAAATGCATTAGAAGAAAATGGGAATATACATACTGGAATTTTAAGTTATAGTGCAAAATATGCGAGTTGTTTTTATGGGCCATTTCGAGACGCATTAGATTCCGCACCTGGTTTTGGTGATAAAAAAACATATCAAATGGATTTTGCTAATGCCAAAGAGGCTTTAAATGAAACTTTAAAAGATATAGAACAAGGAGCGGATATTGTAATGGTGAAGCCAGGTTTGGCGTATTTAGATATTGTAAGAATGCTAGCAGACAGAATAAACATTCCTATTGCATCTTATCAGGTAAGTGGCGAATATTCCATGATAAAAGCATCTGCTGCAAAGGGATGGATAGATAATGACAAAGCAATTATAGAATCATTAATGGCCTTTAAAAGGGCAGGAGCTAGTTTGATTGCTACTTATTTTGCAAAAGAAGCGGCTATTTTGTTGTCAAAATCATAGCTATTTCAATGATTAAATTAGCTAATTTTTCATATTTAAATTTTTAAAAATAATGCAACTTCAATTTTCAAATTATAATTTAGAAGCTGGTTGCGATGAAGCGGGACGTGGATGTTTAGCTGGGTCTGTAGTTGCAGCAGCTGTAATTTTACCAAAAAACTTTTCAAATTCAGAAATAAATGACTCCAAAAAACTGAATGAAAAAACCCGAAAAAAATTAGCAGAAATTATAAAAGAAAATGCAATTTGTTATGGAATCGGAATTGTAAATGAAAAGGAAATAGACAAAATAAACATACTTCAGGCTAGTATTTTAGCAATGCACAGAGCATTAGAAAATTTATCAATTCAACCAGATTTTATAGCAATTGATGGCAATAAATTCAATACATACAAAGAAATACCTCACCAAACAATTGTAAAAGGTGATGGAAAATATACTAATATTGCTGCCGCTTCCATATTGGCTAAAACTTTTCGTGATGAATTAATCGGAAATTTACATGAGCTACATCCACACTACAATTGGAAAAAAAACAAAGCGTATGGAACTCTTGAGCACAGAAATGCAATTGCTAAATTTGGAATTACTGATTATCATAGAAAATCCTTTAAATTATTTGATACACAATTAGCATTGAATTTAAAGTGAGAATTCAAGAAATAAAACTCCCGTTTAAAACCTCAATCCAACTTTTCGTCAAACGAGAAGATGAAATACACCCTTTAATTTCAGGTAATAAGTTTTATAAATTAAAATATAATATACTAAAAGCCAAAGAATTAAATTCTAAAATTTTAGTAACTTTTGGAGGTGCTTTTTCTAACCATATTTTAGCAGTTGCGGCGGTTGGCAATGAGAATGATTTTAAAACATTCGGAATTATTAGAGGAGAGGAATTAGAAAATAATTGGCAAGAAAACCCAACTTTAAAAAGAGCCGTAGATTTGGGCATGAATCTTGTTTTTGTAGATCGAGAAGAATATCGTTTAAAAGAAATGGGAAAAACTTGCAAAGAATTTTTACAACAAAATCCTTTAGTTTTCGTTATTCCCGAAGGCGGAACCAATGAATTTGCCGTTGAAGGCACGAAAGAAATATTAAATACGGAAACTATTGATTTTCAATATATTTGCGCCTCTGTTGGCACAGGTGGAACTTTGGCAGGGTTATCATTAGCGGCAGATGAAAAGCAGGAAGTTATTGGATTTTCTGCTTTAAAAAATGGTGGTTTTCTTGTTAATGAAATATTAAAGTTTACACCAAAACAAAATTTTGATGTAATTTTGGACTATCATTTCGGTGGATATGGAAAAATAACAGCAGAATTAATTAGCTTTATGAATGAATTTTATTCTCAAAATTCCATACCACTTGATGCAATTTATACTGGAAAAATGATGTTTGGAGTTTTTGATTTAATACAGAATAGCTATTTCAAAGAAAATTCCAAAATCTTAGTTATTCACACAGGAGGACTTCAAGGGAATGAAGGTATGAAAACAATTATTAAAAGTAAAATAAAAATTGACTTAATTTATTAAAGATGAAAAAAACAACCTTATATTTACTCTTTTTCATATTTGGATATTCTATATCACAAGAATCATTTGATCAAAAAAAAGACGAGGCATATATTCAAAAATTTGCAAAAATTGCGGTTGAAGAAATGCAGAAAAATAAAATTCCTGCGAGTATAAAATTAGGTCAAGGATTACTGGAAACAGGTGATGGCCAAAGTGAATTAGCCAAAAACGCAAACAATCATTTCGGAATAAAATGCAAGGAAACTTGGCAAGGAGAAACATATCGATATACAGATGATGCGTATATGGAGTGTTTCCGTAAATATCCTACAGCAGAAGATTCATACCGAGATCATTCTCAATTTTTATTGACTCGTAAACATTATGCACCTCTTTTCAGTTATCCTTCTGATGATTACAAAGCTTGGGCTTATGGGCTGAAAAAAGCAGGTTATGCAACAAATAAGCGTTATCCTCAAATTTTAATATCTAAAATAGAAAGATACAATCTTCAATATTTTGATAAACTAAAACCTGAAGAAGTTGGTAATTATTTAAGCAAAATATATAATAATTATAAAGAGGAAAAAAAATATTCAGAGCCTGACATTTCAAAAAATAAAGTTGAAGAAGCGAAACTTGAACCTAAAAAAGTAATTCTGAATAAGGAAATTGAAAAAATAACTGAAATTCCTGTAAAAAACAGAATTAAAGAGCACAAAAATAACGATTTAAAATATTTTGTAATTTCGAAAGGAGATACAGTAAAAAAAATAAGTGCACAAACAGGAATTTCTATTGAAGATTTAATGGAATACAATGACTTGAAAAATCCTACACAAATAGCAATAGGACAAAATTTCTTTTTAGAAGAAAAGCGAAAAAAAGGAATTGAAAAATATTATATAGCAGCAAAAGGCGACACTATGTATCTCATTTCACAAAAAGAAGGCATCCGTTTGGAAAGACTTTGCGATCGAAATGAAGTAAATGAAAATTATCAACCCAAAGTTGGAGAACAGATTTATTTAAGAGGGAGTAAGTAAATTAAACATAACTGTAATACCAAATTGCTATATAAAATAGCCCAATCTACTTGTTCTTTTTTGCTAAATTTTTCTCTAAAAATATTTCCGTAACCTAGCTATGCAAAGATTTTTAGCAAAAAATTTATCTAAAAAATAACTGCCCATCTTTAGACTATTTTATAATGCAATTAGGTATAAATTATTAGTTGTACATTTTTAGCTGCTTTTTCACCACATTGTCTTTAAGGAAAATAAAGAGTGTTTTTTCTTTTGCAACATATCAATATTAAAATCTATTGAGTATTTTCTACCGTATTTTTAGGTTCAACCAATTTTAATTCATTTTTCGCTAAATTTTTCACAACAAAAACGTGAGAAACTTTTGACATATTCTGAAAAATTTCAACTGAAATATCCCAATTCCCAGAATGTTTATCCAATTGATAAGCAGCAATTTTTCCAATCTGAATTCCTTCAGGGAAAAGCGATGATTTACCATCGGTTTCTATGGAATCACCCACTGAAATAGGTACAAATTTTGGAATATCAATCAAATGCAAAAGTCGAGAATCTTCCGCTTTCCAAATCAAAGTTCCAAAATATTCTTTGTTTTTTAATCGTGCATTAATTCTGGTTTTTGAATGTAAAATTGAAATTGCAGCGGCATAGTTATCGGTAGATTTTGTTACAATACCTATCACCCCGTTTGAAGAAATAATGCCCATATCAGCATAAATTCCATCTTTTCTCCCTTTGTTTAAAGTGATAAAATTATTTTGTTGATTGATGGAATTATATATTACTTCAGTCGGAATTAAGGTGTATTGTTGGTTGTATTGTGCGGTATCTATAAGTTTTTTTATTGAAGCATTACTCATTTTTTTCTTGTTGAAAAGAATTTGTTTGAGTTGTCTGTTTTCTTTAATTAATTCTTCATTTTTTTCATTTAAAGAAAAAAAGGTACTTGTTTTTGTTATTCTTGCATCAAGGCTACTTCTTACATCTAAAACAATAGAATTAACGGCAGAAGCGTGATATAGATTTCTATTTAATGTAAGTATTAATGATAGTATAAGCAAAAAAACAGCCAAAAGAATTTTGCTGTTTTTTTGAATAAATGCTAAAATAAATCCCATAAGAGTTTGAGATTATTTAATTAAGAAATTTTGAAATTTGTCTAAATTTTTTAATGCTATTCCGGTTCCTCTTACTACTGCTCGTAATGGATCGTCGGCTACAAAAACGGGTAATCCTGTTTTGCGATTTATTCTTTGATCTAGGCCACGTAAAAGAGCACCTCCGCCAGCTAAATATATACCAGAATTATATATATCAGCTGCTAATTCGGGTGGGGTTTGAGATAATGTTTCCATAATGGCATCTTCTATTCTTAAAATAGATTTGTCTAATGCATGAGCAACCTCTTTATACGAAACCATAATTTCTTTTGGTTTACCTGTAATCAAATCACGTCCTTGAACTGGGATATCATCAGGTGGATTTTCTAATTCTTCTAAAGATGATCCTACTTCCATTTTCACTCTTTCTGCGGTTCTTTCGCCGATATATAAATTATGATGAGTTCTTAAATAATAGGCAATATCATTAGTGAAAACATCGCCTGCAATTTTTATAGATTTATCGCAAACAATACCACCTAAAGCAATTACGGCTATTTCAGTAGTTCCCCCACCGATATCAATTATCATGTTTCCTTTGGGTTGTTGCACGTCTATTCCCACCCCAATGGCCGCTGCCATGGGTTCGTAAATTAAGCGAATGTCTTTAGCGTGAACGTGCGCAGCAGAATCTTTTACAGCTCTTTTTTCAACTTCAGTAATTCCTGATGGGATACAAATAACCATTCGTAATGATGGAGATATAAATTTACCTTTAATTCCAGGTATTTGTTTTATAAATTCTTTTATCATGTGTTCCGATGCTTCAAAATCAGCTATTACACCATCTTTTAATGGTCGTATTGTTCGGATATCATCATGGGTTTTTCCTTGCATGTGTTTGGCTTGTTCGCCTACTGCAATTGGTTTTCCAGTTCTTCTATCTATTGCAACTATGGATGGTGCGTCTACTACTATTTTGTTATTGTGAATAATCAAAGTATTTGCTGTTCCTAAGTCTATGGCAATTTCTTGCGTTAAAAAATCAAATAAGCCCATTAATTTTTTTATTTTTTATAAAATTATTAAGTTGTTGAAAATGAATTATTTCGCTATAAAATAATTTTGATGCAAATATATAATTGATTATTGATTAATACAAGTGTATTCATAATAATTTTATTCCCATTTCTACCTTTGATGATATTCTTTCAAACTCACTATTTTTAGATCTTCTATTTTATATTTATCAAAAGATCTTATAAATGCACTGGCTAAACGTGCATTTGTAATGAGAGGAATATTATAATCAACTGCAGCACGGCGGATAGTATAGTCGTTATCCAATTCCACTTTGGTTAGATTTTTTGGAATATTTATCACCAATTCTATTTCTTTTTGCTTTATTTTTGTTATCACATTAGGCTCTTTGTCTTTGTTGGGCCAATAGACTTTGGTCGTTTCAATTCCATTTTCTAACAAAAATTGATGCGTTCCTCCGGTTGTGAAAAGTTGAAAACCATTTCTTATTAAAATACGAATGGCAGGTAATAGAGAAGCTTTTACTTCAATAGGGCCTGCGGAAATTAATATATTTTTCTTTGGAATTTTATATCCTACAGCCAATAAGGATTTCAATAAAGCTTCCTCCGCATCATTTCCCATACATCCCACTTCTCCGGTAGAAGACATATCAACAGAAAGCACAGGATCTGCACCTCCTAAGCGTGTAAACGAAAATTGCGATGCTTTTACACCCACATAATCCATATCGAATACTACGGGAGCGGTATGGTGTTCCACATCTTTATTCAACAAAGCATCCATTGCTTGTTTGATGAGGTTTTTGCCTGAAACTTTCGAAACAAAAGGAAAACTTCTGCTTGCTCGAAGATTTAATTCAATTACTCGGAGCTCGTTATTTTTTCCTAAAAATTGAATGTTAAAAGGACCTGTAATATTGAATCTTTTGGCTATTTTATCTCCTATTATTTTTATTTTCCTTACCGTTTCTACATATACTTTTTGAGGAGGATAATACATAGTTGCATCACCTGAATGTACTCCTGCAAACTCTATATGTTCAGATAATGCGTATGATATAATTTCACCATTTTTGGCTACAGCGTCTAATTCAATTTCTTTAGAATTCAGCATAAATTCTGAAATTACTACAGGATAATCCTGGCTAACTTCTTGTGCCAATTGCAGGAAAACTTCCAATTCTTCATCATTAGAAACTACATTCATGGCAGCACCAGAAAGTACATATGAAGGGCGAATTAAGACGGGATAATGTACTTCTTCTATAAAAGATTTCATTGCTTCCAAAGTAGTTAATTCCTTCCATTTGGGTTGCATAATTCCCAATTCGTCCATAATAGAAGAGAATTTATGTCTATTCTCAGCATCATCAATATTCAAAGGCGATGTGCCTAAAATGGGAATGTGATGGTCGTATAATTTTGTGGCAATATTGTTGGGTATTTGTCCACCTGTTGATAAAACTACTCCCTCTGGTTGTTCGTATTCCAAAATATCCATCACTCTTTCGAACGATAATTCTTCAAAATATAATCGGTCAGAAACATCATAGTCTGTGGAAACGGTTTCTGGGTTATAATTGATGACAATGGTTTTGTAGCCCTCTTCGGAAGCTGATTTTACTGCTTGTACACCGCACCAATCAAATTCTACACTGCTTCCAATTCTATAAACACCAGAGCCTAATACCGCAATACTTTTTTCTTTTTCAGGAATCAAATCGTTTTCGATTCCGGAATAGGTCATGTATAAATAGTTGGTTTGAGCAGGAAATTCAGCTGCTAAAGTATCAATTTGTTTTACAACGGGAAGAATTTTCAGGCTTTTTCTGTATTCTCGAATTTCTAATTCTTTTAAATAATTTTTATCTTTTCCAAAATGCAGAAAAGCAATTTGTTTATCGGAAAATCCTGTTTTTTTTGCCATTTCTAACAAATCTTTTGAAGGCAAAGAGATTTTGTTTTGAGGAAATTCTGATTGATTTTTTATTTTTTCAGAAATATCAAAAATTCGTTTTAATCTTTGTAAAAACCAAGGGTCAATTTTTGTTAATTCAAATAATGTTTCGATAGAATAGCCTTTTTCAAAAGCGGTTGCTATGGAATATAGTCTTTCGTCATTTGGATTTTTGAGTAATTCATCTAATTCAATTTTTTCATTTTTGTTGAGTAAAGGGCTGAAACCATTATAGCCAATATCTAACATTCGGATTCCTTTTTGTAATGCTTCTTCGAAGGATTTTCCAATAGCCATTACTTCACCTACCGATTTCATGCTGCTGCCGATATTTCGAGAAACTCCGTAGAATTTTCCTAAATCCCAACGTGGCATTTTTACTACTACATAATCTAAAGCAGGTTCAAAAAAAGCTGATGTTGTTTGTGTTACTGAATTTTTTAATTCAAATAAACCATAACCCAAAGCTAATTTTGCTGCTACAAATGCCAATGGATAACCAGTAGCTTTTGAAGCTAATGCGGATGATCTAGATAATCTGGCGTTAACTTCAATCACTCTGTATTCTAAAGATTCAGGGTGTAATGCGTATTGAATATTACATTCTCCAATTATTCCTAAATGTTGAATAGTCTCAATGGCTACGGTTCGAAGTAAATGATACTCTTCATTGGAAAGTGTTTGTGATGGTGCTATTACTATGCTTTCACCAGTATGAACACCAATAGGATCAAAATTTTCCATATTACAAACTGTAATACAGTTGTTGTATTTGTCTCTAACTACTTCATATTCTACTTCTTTCCATCCTTTTAAAGACTCTTCTACCAAAACTTGGTGAGAATAGGTGAATGATTTATGTACCAATTCACGCAATTCGTTTTCATTATTAGCAAATCCGCTTCCTAATCCTCCTAATGCGTAGGCAGCTCGGACTATTAACGGAAAACCGATTTTTTTACCTGCTTCAATAGCTTCTTCCACCGTTTCAGTTGCGATACTTCTGGCTGTTTTTACTGAGATTTGATTTAACTTTTCTACAAAAATATCTCTGTCTTCAGTATCAATAATAGATTGTATGGGTGTACCTAAAACTTGAACATTGTACTTTTTAAATATATTATTACGATACATTTCAACTGCACAATTTAGGGCAGTTTGCCCTCCAAAAGCTACCATTATGCCATCAGGTTTTTCCTTTTTTATTACCTCTTCTACAAAATAGGGTGTTACGGGCAATAAATATATTTCGTCTGCCATATCTTCGGAAGTCTGTACTGTAGCTATGTTTGGATTTATGACGATGGTTTTGATTCCTTCTTCTATTAATGCTTTTAAACATTGGGAACCCGAATAGTCAAATTCGCCTGCTTCGCCTATTTTTAATGCACCCGAACCTAATAAGAGGACTTTTTTTATACTCATTTTGAAGTGTTACCTTTATAAGGCTTTATGAATTTATTAAATTTAAAATGGAAATACTTTTCGGGCTTCAAAATTAGATAAAATTCAAGTTTAATTAAAATTATTTATAATAAATTTATATGAATTTTATTACAATTAGTAGAATAGTAATTTGGGATAATATTGTTAAATGGAAATATGTTGGTTTTTGGTTAGTATTTTATGCGTGCCGGATAGTAGCGGGTATCCTTTTTTGTTTTTTGACATTCCATTATAAAATAATTTTTGTTTGTGTTGAGGAAATGGATTTATATATTTCTAAACAAAAAAGATACTGCGAATAGCCGGAATTCACGCCAAAAAAAATTAGGAATTATAACATTCCTAATTCAAATTTGGCTTCTTCGCTCATCATATCTTTATCCCAAGCTGGCTCGAAGGTGATCTCTACTTTTGCGTTTTGTATTCCTTCGATTGATTTTACTTTTTCTTCCACCTCCATGGGTAAACTTTCTGCTACAGGGCAGTTGGGTGAAGTGAGTGTCATAATTATTTTTACTTCTGCCTCAGTACTTATTTGTACGTCGTAAATAAGGCCTAATTCGTATATGTCTACTGGTATTTCCGGGTCGTAAATTGTTTTTAGTTTTTGAACAATTTCTTCTCCTAAAATTTCAATTTTGCTATCTTCTAAAACCATTGTTTTGTTTTTAATAATTTAATTGTTACATTGTTACATCATTACATTTTCACATCGTTATATTGTTACATTGTTACTTCATTACATTGTTACATTTTCACATTGAAACATTAGTACATTTTATTAATGAAACTATCCGCCTATTGTACTTCCACTAGGAATTGTTGCTCCTTTTCGGATAATAACAATTCCGTCACGAATACAATATAATGCATCGTCTTTGTCTTCTAAATGGTTTCCACCCATTATTCTTACATCGTCACCAATTCTGGCATTTTTATCTACAATGGTTTGGGATATGTAGCATCTTTCTCCTATTCCACGTGGAATTCCACCGTTTTCGTTTAGGTGTTTTATCATGTCTATTGTTTCATAGGAATCGCTTCCCATTATATAGGAATTGCTTATGGAGGTGCCTTTTCCTATTCTAGATCTTATACCTACAATACTACCTTCAATTCTGCTAGCATGTATGATGCAGCCTTCAGTTATCATGGTTCGTTCTAAGGTTGTGCCTGAAATTTTACTTGGAGGCAACATTCTTGCACGTGTATAAATGAATTTTTCATTATCAAATAAATTAAAATTCGGAATTTCTGCTGCTAAATCTAAATTTGCTTCAAAGAAAGAATCTATTGTACCAATATCCGTCCAATATCCTTCATATTGGTATGCCATCACTTTTTCATTTCCGTTTACCATAGCTGGAATGATGTCTTTCCCAAAATCGGTTTGTGAGGCATCTAATTCTAAGTAATCTATCAATTTTTGTTTATTAAATAAATAAATACCCATTGAGGCTAAATATAAATTGCCTTTACTTTTTGAATTTTCACTTACTTCAGAAATCCAATTAGGTAATTCTTCTGTTGGAGGTTTTTCAGTAAATGACACAATTTCGTTTGTTGAGTCGGTTTTCATTATTCCAAAACCTGTTGCATCTTTAGCGTTTACTGGTAAGGTAGCAATAGTTAAGTCAGCTTTTGCTTCAATATGTTTTTTTAGTAAGTCATCAAAATCCATGTGATACAATTGATCGCCTGATAAGATTAGAGCATATTCAAAATCATTGTTTAAAATATGCATCATACTTTGTCTTACAGCGTCTGCTGTCCCCTGATACCAGCCAGAATTATTTGTAGTTTGTTCTGCTGCTAAAATATCTACAAACCCTTTGGTAAAACTATCAAATGCATACGTATTTTTTACATGTTTATTTAATGAAGCACTGTTAAATTGCGTTAAAACATATATTTTATTAATTCTTGAATTGATACAATTTGAAATCGGAATATCTACCAAACGATATTTTCCTGCTATGGGAACAGCTGGTTTACTTCTTTCATCTGTTAATGGATATAATCTTGATCCTTTTCCTCCACCTAAAATTATAGATAGTACATTATTATTTATCATTCTTTTTGTTTTAAATTTCATTGCAAAATACATATTTTTTTTAAAAAACAATAAAAATTTATGATATTTATTTTTGGTAGTGCATTTTTCGTAATTTTTATTTCTTTATTTGATATAAAATTTTCATTTCATTGTTTGTTATTGTTTTTATTTTCAGGTGTTTAATTGATTGTAATTTTACTTTATCGATTTCGTATTACATATTCAAAATATACTATATTTGTGTACATTTTACACCTAAATTAATTATGAAAAATCCAATAGCTGTTTTATTTATCTTATATTCCTATTTTTGTTTTGCACAACATTCAAAATCAGACGAATGGACATTATATGCTGATTCACGTGAAAATTATTTTGGTATAACAGTAGCTAATGGACAAATAGGAATTGTTACCAACGATACACCCTTAACAACAAAAGAAGTTATTTTAAATGGTGTTTATGAAGCCAGCCCTGAAAATGGCATCAGTAGAATTGTAAGAGGAATTGAATTTTTAAATATTAAAATGTGGTTAAATGGGAAACAAATTTCGGGAACCAATATTTCAAACTGGAATCAAACTGTTTCTATGAAAGAAGGAACCTCTACTACTTCCTTTTCATTTGAAGATTTGGCAGATATCAATTATACCATATTAGCTAATCGAAGCAATCCTTTTGCTGCAATGGCTATTGTAGAAATTACACCAAAAAAGGATTTTGATTTGAAAGCCCATAATTTCATGACAGTTCCTGAAGAATTAAATTCTGCAACCCAAAATTTCAGAGTTTTAAAAGATAATCAATATTTAATGCCTATTTTCGGAACTATTGCTAAAACTTTAAGAGGAAAATATACTGTTGCAGCTGCTACAACATTTTTGTTTGATGGTAAATCCGAAGAATTAAAATACCAAAATAATGAAGTAGGATTTTCAAAAAAACTACAGAAAGGGAAAAAATATAGATTCGCTGTTTCTGGAGGTATTTGTACCAGTAAAGATTTTAAAGACCCTGTAAATGAATCTGAAAGGCAACCCATATTCGCATTACAACAAAGCATAGACAAACTTTTGAAAAGACATAAAGAAGCATGGGCTGAATTATGGAAAACAGGAGATATTCAAATCGAAGGAGATTTAGATGCACAGCAAAGAGTACGTTTTGCCTTATATAATATATACTCTTATATACGAGAAAGCACACGACAAAGTATTGCACCAATGGGACTTTCATCGCAAGGTTATAATGGTCATATTTTTTGGGACAGCGAATTGTGGATGTTTCCACCCTTAATGGTTTTACAGCCCGAATTATCAAAAAATACGTTAGATTATAGAATAGACCGATTAGAAAAAGCAAAGCAAAAAGCCTATATTTTTGGGTATAAAGGAGCTATGTTTCCTTGGGAAAGCGATGATACAGGCGAAGAAGCAACCCCAACATGGGCTTTAACTGGTATTTACGAACAACACATAACAAGCTGTGTTCCTATTGCATTTTGGAACTATTATTCCATGATTCAAGACAAAATTTGGTTGAAAGAAAATTTCTCAATATTGAAAGAAACGGCAGATTTTTGGTGCAGTAGAGTTACTAAAAATAGCGATGGAAGCTATTCCATAGAAAATGTCGTTGGCGCCGACGAATATGCCCAACATGTTGATGATAATGCTTTTACAAACGGTGCATGTATAGAAACTTTAAGAAACACCATTAAAGCAGCTGAAATTATTGGTGAAAAAATAAATCCTTTATGGAAAGAAGTAGCTGATAAATTACAAATTCACATAGAAAATGGAATTACACAAAATTACAAGGGATATAAAGGACAAATGATAAAACAAGGCGATGTGAATTTATTAGCCTATCCCTTACATATTATCACTGATAAAAACCAAATAGCCAAAGACTTAGATTATTATACCGAAAAAATAGACAAAAAAGATGGCCCTGCAATGGCTTATGGAACCAACGCGGTAATATATGCAAGATTAGGAAACGAAGAAAAAGCCTATGACGCATTCGTAAAATCATATCTTCCTAATTCCAGACCTCCGTTTGGTGTATTCTCAGAATCTGCAAACAGCAACAATCCCTATTTTGCTACTGGTGCAGGAGCCATGTTACAAGCCGTAATATTTGGTTTTGGTGGAATAGAAATGACCGATCAAGGAATAAAATACAACAAAGGTTTATTGCCCAAAAAATGGAAATCGTTAAAAATTATAGGCTTAGGATTAGATGAAAAAACACAAATTGTTAAATAAAATTAATTTTCACCAAAATTATTGTATTAAATACCCTAAATTGTAAATAATTTTTTAATTTTTTTATAAAATTTATGATTTTACAACTATTTATTCATAAATACATAGTAAATACATGATAATAAAAGATTTAAACTGATTTTTATAACAAAAATTAACCTAAAAATTAGTAAAATAATAATGTAAGGTAAAGGTAAAATGTTAAAATTATAGTTGCGAAATCGAATAAGTTGTAAATAATACACTAATTTTTGTTAAGATTTCATTAAGAATATATATATTTGTCAAAATAATTTAAATTAAGTAAATATGATGAGTAAAATTTACAAGATCTTGAGTTTGGTAGCTTTCTTATTCGCCTTCGGTTGGATAGGAGCACAAACAGTATCAGGAAAAGTAACAGACCCTGATGGATTAGGAGTTCCAGGTGCTACAGTAGTAGTAAAAGGCACAACAAACACCACAGACACAGACATTGATGGTAATTTTACCTTAAACGATGTAGCTTCAGATGCCACTTTAGTAATTACGGCACCTGAATTAGATGCCAAAGAAATTGCAGTTGGTGGACAAAGTACTATTGCTGTAGCCATGCTACGCCCCCAAGCACAAGACGACAAAATCTTAAAAGAAGTAGTAGCCATAGGATATGGATCTACGAAAAAGAAAGATGCAACGGGATCAATGGCAGTAATTGGAGTAGATGACTTTAATAAAGGTATCACTTCTTCACCTGATCAATTATTGCAAGGAAAAATTGCGGGTGTAAATGTTACATCAAGTTCAGGGGAACCAGGGGGTGGTTCAAGTATTACAATTAGAGGTGTCGGTTCTATTAGAGCTGGGAATGGACCATTATATGTTATAGATGGAGTGCCTATTGTAATTGAGGCGAGCCCAGGAGGAAGTAATGTAGGAGACATTGGATCTTCAGCAGCAAGAAATCCTTTAAATTTCATCAATTCAGCAGATATTGAAACTATAACAATTTTAAAAGACGCATCTGCTACTGCTATTTATGGATCGCGAGGTGCGAATGGTGTTATTTTAGTAACTACTAAAAAAGGAAAAAGAGGAAAAAATAATTTGAATTTTAATGTTACTACTTCTTGGGGTACAGTTGCAAGAAAATTAAATATTTTAGATGCTGATAGTTTTGCTAGTGCTTCCACTCCGACTAATAATTTTGGTAATAAAGTTGATGCATGGGATGAGATAACAAAAACATCCTTCACTAAAGAGTATGGTTTGTCGTATTCTGGTGGAGCAGATAATCATTCATATAGAGTATCTTTAGGCGCTTTAAATCAAGAAGGCGTTTTGAGAAATTCAGAATTAAATAAATATACTTTAAATGGAAATTTTGTACAAAAATTCTTTGAAGATGATTTATTAACTATTGAAACGAATTTTGGAGCATCTTACATTAAAGATATTGGAAACGCAAATTCAGACAATGTAGGTTTTCAAGGAAACCTTTTATTATCTGCATTAAAATGGAATCCAACAAGATCATTTTATAATACAGATGGATCTTATTTTCAAACAAATGAATTAAGAAATCCACTTGCATTATTAGATTATTATACAGATAATACTAAAACGACTCGTGTTTATGGTAACATTAGTGCCACATTAAAAATTGTAAAAGGATTATCTTATAAATTCTTATATGGAATTGATAATTCAAATTCCAAAAGAAATGTTGCTTTATCTTCTTTGTTTAATGAAAATTTAATATTAGGGAGAGGAGCTTTAGGTATCCAAAATATCAATAATAAATATTATTTATTACAAAATACTTTACAGTATGATACTAAAATTACAGATAATTTAACTGTAAATGCAGTATTAGGTGCTTCTTATGAGAAAACCACATTTTATGGTGAATATAATACTGTAAGAGATTTTACAAATATTACAGATCAAGATGAATATATTAAAAATCAATTCTTAGGAAAAAGAAGAGATTATGCTGAACAAAGATCAAAAACAGGAGTACCTACAAGTTTACAATCCTATTTTGCCAGAGGTATTTTTACGTATGCCGACAAATATATCTTAACTGGAACAATGAGAGCGGATGGGTCAAGTAGATTTGGTTCAAATAATCAATTCGGATATTTCCCATCTGCAGCATTTGCATGGAAAATAGACAAAGAAGGTTTTTTACCTGAAAGTATCAATGAATTAAAATTAAGATTAGGATGGGGTATTACAGGAAATCAAGATTTTGATCCTTTAGCTTCAAGAAGAGTGTATGAATATGTAGGTCTTAATAATGCATTATCTTTAATTCAAGCTGATAATCCAGACTTAAAATGGGAAACAACAACTTCTTACAATTTAGGTTTAGATTTTAGAATCAACAGAAGATTATCGGGTTCAGTAGATGTTTTTAGAAGAGAAACTAAAGATATATTAAATAGAGTTCAAGTAGCCGTACCTGCACCAGCAGCAAAAGTTTGGGTAAATTTAAAAGATGCAAAAATAATTAATTCAGGTGTTGAACTTTCACTTAATTATGATGTAATTCAATCTGAAGATTTCAATTGGACTGTAGGAGGGAATATTGCATTCTTAAAAAATACAGTTAATACAAGAGCATATGTAATAACAGGTGCCATAAATGGACAAGGTTTATCCCAAGTTAATTCTCAATTAATATATGATGATCAACCTTCATTTGCATTTTATTTACCCATATTTGATGGATTTAATGCAAATGGATCTGAAAAATATAAAGATTTGAATGGCGATGGAGTAGGAAGTACTTCATTTGCAGAACCTGGAAAAGGAGATTATGCTTTTTTAGGTAGTCCAAACCCCGATTATACAGTAGGTTTATCAACATCTTTAAGCTATAAAAACTGGGATATGGTTATTAGTGGATATGGTGCATACGGACAAAAATTATATAATAATACCGCAAATGCATTATTTAATGCATCATCTTTTAAACAAGGAAATAATGTTACTTCTAATGTTTTAACTGAGGGAGATTTTGGGTCAACTAATCCAAGTTTAGCTGCAAGTTCTAGATATTTAGAAAGTGGAGATTTCTTCCGTTTAGCTAATGCAACTATAGGATATACATTCAAAGGAGGCGAAAATGGTTTTGTAAAATGGGTAAATACTTTACGTCTTTTTGTTACAGCTCAAAACATTTTTGTTATTACTCCTTATTCAGGTTTCGATCCTGAGGTAAATATCAACAAAGAAGTGGACGGTGTTGCTTCAAGAGGGATAGACTATTCAGCTTATCCAAAAGCAAGAACCTATTCAATAGGATTAAATGTTAATTTTTAAAATAATAAAAATGAAAAAAGTATTTTTAACAGGAATTATAAGTGTATTCTTAATCAATTCCTGCAGTTTAGACAACGAACTACAAGGTCTAAAAGAGAAAAGTGGGCTAAGTGATGAACAAATATCATCTGGCGCTTTAGAACAAGCCTATCTTAAATTGCGCTTGTTTAGTGGAAACAGTGGTTATTTTGCTGTTCAAGAAGTAACAACTGATGAATGTGCCGTACCTACAAGAGGGTCGGATTGGGGTGATGGTGGTACTTTAACAGATTTACATGCCCATACCTTCAATGGAACTAATAGTAACATAGTAAATTCATGGAATGATTTGTATCAAGGCCTATTTGCTGCTACTGAAGCTACTGGTTATAGTGCACCAGCAACACGTGTTGCAGAAGGAACCATGTTACAATCTTTCTATATCTTTTTACTTACCGATTTGTTTGGAAAAGTAGCTCATAGAGATCCTAATCCAGTTTTTTCGGATAATCCTTTAGTTTGGAGTAGAACAGAAGCAATAGATGCAGCAATTACAAATTTAGAAAGTAAATATTCTACAATGTCTAGTTCAAGTACTCCTTCTGTTGCAAACAAATATAATGCAGCAGCATTATTAGCAAAAATGTATTTAAATAGAGGAGTTTATAAAGCTACTGAAGCAGATGGAACACCTAAAGTTCCAACAGCTACAGATTTTACAGCTGCAGATATGCAAAAAGTAATTGACAATTGTAATATAGTTATAGGCGGACCTTTTTCTTTAGCTACAAATTATTTTGATACTTTTAAAAGTAACAATGCTACAGCATCTGAAGTTGTTTTTTCTCAAGCAAATTCCCCTACTGATGGAGGTAATCTTCGCGGTTTTGTTCATATGTCAACTCATTATAATCAAAATCCTTCAGGTTGGAATGGTTTTATTACATTAACAGATTTATATAATAAATTTTCTGTTGGTGATTCAAGATTAGGAGGATCTTTAACAGGTTTAACAGATGTAACAGGTTTAAAAGCAGGAATATTAGTGGGACAACAATATGATCAAAGTGGAAATATGCTTAAAGAAAGACCAGGTGGACCAGGTGCACCGAATCTTAACTTTACACAGTCATTTTCTTTGTTAACTTCAGGTGAAAGTAGCGGAATGAGAGTGGTAAAATATATACCAGATTTTGTAAATCCTAACCAATGGGATAATGATTTTGTAATTTTCAGATTAGCAGATGTTATTTTAATGAAAGCAGAAGCTCAATTTAGAAAAGGTGATACTGCGCCAGCTTTAGCAACTATAAATGCTTTAAGAGCCGCTAGAGGTGTTCCAACATTTGCAACATTATCTTTACAAAACATATTAGATGAAAGAGCAAGAGAATTATATTGGGAAACTTGGAGAAGACAAGATCAAATTCGTTTTGGAACTTTCTTAAATCCTGTTCAAGAAAGAAGTAATACTTCGTTACCTAATAGAATGATATTTCCTATTCCAAGTTTAGATTTAAGTGCAAATCCTAACTTAACGCAAAACCCAGGATATTAATAGAAAATAGTAAGTTTTTGTATTATTAATTTTAGCGTTTCTAAAACCCTTTCCAAAAAATTTTGGAAAGGGTTTTGTGTTTTAATTCATCATCAAAATATCATTTATTTTATTGATATACAAATATTTAAACTGAAATTATTCGCTTTTCTATTGGGATCGCAGCAAATATTCCCATTTTTATATATACTTTTGTAGGAATAAAAAAACAATTTTCATTCGACTATTTTAATGGATTCCCTGGCACTACAAATGTTTTTAGAGAAGAAATTCTTTTAACTGAAAACATTTTACCTTAAAATAAAATTATCTTGAAAGAAACTGCTTTAAATTAATATAACCGTTTAATTAAATTAAAATGAATCGCATGCTAACTGAATTTTACAAAGCATTTCAAGAAAAAAATGCTGAAAAAATGATTTCATTTTATCATGAAGAAGTAGAATTTTCAGATCCTGCATTTGGAACATTAAAAGCAAATGAAGCCAAAGCCATGTGGAAAATGCTTTGCCAAAATGCCAAAGATTTTCAATTAGAATATCATGTATTAGAAGAGAATACCGAAAATGGAAAAGCAAAATGGGAGGCAAACTATATATTTAGCAAAACAGGAAGAAAAGTACATAATAAAATTTCAGCTGAATTTTGGTTTAAAGATGGAAAAATAATCAAACATATTGATGATTTCAACTTGCATGATTGGGCAAAACAAGCGATGGGATTTAAGGGATTTTTGCTTGGAGGAACTTCCTTTTTTCGAAAAAAATTACAACAGTCTACACGCAAATTATTAGAAAATTACATGCAAAAAAATAAAATTTTTTAACTAAAAAATTACATTTCTTTCAAACTATTTTTTACTGCCTCTAAAGTTTTTTCTATTTCATTTTGTTGAATAGCAGCAGAAATAAACCAAGTTTCATAACCAGAAGGAGGTAAATAAACTCCATTTTTCAACATCAAATGAAAAAATTTATTAAATGAAATATGATTTGCTTTTTGTGCGGAATCAAAATCTGTAACTTTTTCATTGCCAAAGAAAATGCTATACATAGAACCTACTCTATTCATCGTATATTCAATACCTTTTTTCACGAAAATTCTCTCAATTTCTTGATGTAGTTTCTCTGTTTGTATATTTAAGTTGTTAAAAAAGGTGTCATTATTGTTTATTAAATTTAAGGTCGCAAAACCAGCTCTCATTGCAATGGGATTTCCAGATAAAGTGCCAGCTTGATATACCGAGCCAAGTGGAGCCAAATGATTCATAATTTCATCCCGGGCAGCAAATGCTCCAACAGGCATTCCCCCTCCAATCACTTTTCCGAAACATACAATATCAGCTTGAACTCCATATAATTCTTGCGCACCACCTTTTGCTAATCGGAAACCAGTCATTACCTCATCAAAAATCAACAAGGAATTATTTTCGGTGCAAATTTCACGTAAATCTTGTAAATAATTTTCATTTGGTGGAATACAACCCATATTCCCCGCAACAGGTTCAATGATAATGGCTGCAATTTCGTTTGGATTTTCAATGAATAGTTGTTTTACAAATTCAATATTATTGTAGGGCGCTAGTAGTGTGTCTTTGGCCGTGCCTTGTGTTACACCTGCACTGTTGGGAAGTCCAAATGTAGCACCACCACTTCCGGCCTTTATCAAAAAAGCATCTGAATGGCCATGGTAACAACCTTCAAATTTTATAATTTTTTCACGTTTTGTAAATCCTCTTGCCAATCGCACGGCGCTCATGCATGCTTCAGTTCCAGAGCTTACCATCCTAATTTTATCAATATTTGGAACCATTGAAACGATAAGTTTTGCTATTTCAGTTTCCAACTCAGTTGGAGTTCCATAAGAAAAGCCTTTATTTAACTGAGATTTTATGGCTTCTAAAACCACAGGGTGGGTGTGTCCTACTATCATAGGTCCCCATGAATTTATATAGTCGATATAGGTATTATTATCTTCATCATATAAATAGGCACCTTGCGCATTTTTTATGTAAATAGGTTCGCCACCTACTGATTTAAAAGCACGAACAGGAGAATTTACACCACCAGGAATATATTTTTGAGCTTCTTGAAATAAAGAAGAACTGCGTTGGTACATCATTTTTGTATAAAATTTATGATAAATTCAAAAATTAGCGTTAAAATTATTTTGATGTGCTAACTTACAAAATAAGATTTAAACTAAAGTGAAAAAAGTAAATCATTTCGGGATATTAGCAATGGATTACGTTCTGCGATAAGCAATTTAAATCATTTAGGCATTAAAAGAGTTCCTTCAAAATCCACAGTAGAAGACTGTTACACGATCAAAATCATAGAGTAATGTTAAAAATATTGATTTAAATATTTGTATATCAACATAATAAGTATTATTTTTGATAAATTTATCTTTATTTGTCATTCTATTAAATATATTTATCAAAAAATAAATATTTAAACTTAAACATTCTAAAAAAAATAGTAATAATATTACTAAATTTGAGAAAATTTAGTATATAAAAAGTGAGTAATATGGTTGCAAATGAACTATTTTTGAAGTTTAATGTTGCATTTATTACATCAAAGTACCAATTATAAATGTTGTACTTTTATCTATAACTTATAAAATAATAATATGGAATTTTCCTTTACATACGAAGAATTTACAGAAAAAGAACAACTTTCTGAGGCTGATAAAAGCTTGATTGAACAAGCAGAAATTGCAAGAAATCTTGCCTACGCACCCTATTCAAAATTTTATGTTGGTGCGGCAGTTTTGTTAGATAATAATAGAATTATTTTAGGCAATAATCAAGAAAATGCTGCCTACCCAGATGGTTTATGTGCCGAAAGAGTAGCTATTTTTTCAGCAATGGCTAATTTTCCCACATTAAAAGTTCTAAAAATTGCAATAGTTGCGGGTAAAGATAACTTTAATGAAAATGCTACTGCACCATGTGGTTCGTGTAGACAAGCTATATTAGAATATGAAGTTAAACAAAACACACCCATTGAAATCCTTTTTATGGGAACAACGGGTAAGGTAATTAAAATTTTTTCAATAAAAGATTTACTGCCTTTGGCTTTTAGTAGTGCTTTTTTGTAATGAATTTGGTATTAGATGTTAATTTTTTTCAAACATCTAATACTTTGCTTTTCCACACAGTTTCTTCCCATTCTTTTTGAGGAATTGAGGATTCTAAAATGCCACCACCAATAAATTTTTCAATTGCATTATTATAGATTTTTGCACATCGTAAATTCACAAAAGCGTAGTCTATTTTATTCATTTTCAGCTTTATATAACCAGTATAAAATTCACGATTATAGTTTTCATTATCGTTTATAAAACGTAAAGCTGTTTCTTTTGGAATGCCACAAACTGCTGAAGTGGGGTGAAGAGATGAGATGATAGTTTCAGTTTTAATATTTTTTTTTATATCAGCAAAAATTTTAGTTTGCAAATGCTTTAATTGATTCAATTGCACTTCTTT
>Ga0316611_1000147_pt1 | contig 28619 bp, 22 predicted proteins | sample MIS2016202_MG_FD_207675 | JGI IMG/M metagenome (GOLD analysis project Ga0316611, IMG submission 207675) | Microbial mat bacterial communities from Middle Island sinkhole, Lake Huron, Michigan, United States - MIS.2016.202 | ecosystem: Environmental > Aquatic > Freshwater > Lake > Sediment... | reverse complement strand
TCCAAGATAAGAACTTTGATATGAGTTTTCTGACCATAGCTATTGTTATTTTAATGAATCGCCCTCCCAATTTTTTGGGTTATTCATAATATATTCAGATATTTTCAAATACGATTGTTCATTTCTAATTATATGTTCGTAATAATTTCGTTGCCATAATTTACCTTCGAAACGTTGCCAACCAAATTGTTTAACACCCCGGATGTATTCATTGGTGGTCATTGTTTTAAACCAATCCATTGCATCGCCAATGGTTGCGATATATTTTTTATTATTGATGTCGTATTTTTTTCGGTTGGTGCGTCCATTGGTGCGTCGGTTATTGGTGAAACAATCGGAATATTTTCGATTATACAATGAAAATGGTTTGGCATAACAATCATTTCGTGGCAACGTTTATCGGGATATTTGTTTTCCAATTCGTAATACCATTTATCAACCATAACACCGGCATCATTCAAATTCATTATCCCGTTTTCAATTGCCCCATACAAACACGCTCTATGGTGGCAACATATTGTTATAAAATACAATCCTGCCTGCGAATAATCGTACCCTTTGAGGTGGATACTGCGGCGATGATGTTTGAAAGGATTAAAGGCCATTATTTCTGGAACTGCGGATTTTTCAGAACAGTTTTTCATTTCTAAAAGTATGCGATTTTACATTCTTTTCCAAAAAGGATATTTTGAATACTGTAATTTGCAAGTTAGAATTGCGAAGAGGTCTAATTCGTTTTTAAATTAAAGCTATGCGCATTTATGCAACATTATATATTTCAGCGTATTGATTTCCAATACTACTATTCTAGCCGGTAAGAACTCCAAGAGCAATTGCTAAGCCGTTTTAGCTGCAATAGAATGATATACCAGGTCAAATAATCACACGGAAGTTAACTGAAAATCCCCCAAATTAAATCCCTGAAACCTTGCGAAAGGTTTTCTGCGAAAAATAATTGGGCATATTTTCGTCGGTATTTATAATAATGCCTCCCAAAATGTAAATGGGAAATTTACTTAGCAGACTGGGATGATGCTGTATAAGGGCAAGTATTTCCTTTTCGATTTCGGAATAAACAAAATGCGTTGTTTTAAGGATGGGAACATCGGCATTTCGAATTTCCTCGGCATTAGGCAACAAGCGTAAAGCCAGAAATTCGGGCTGAAACTCTGAGTAATCGTTTGGGTCAATATGATGGATAGAAGTGGATAACAAATGTTCTTGTACCATCATTAATGCCCCGCAGGTATTAGTATGGCGGTGCTGCCCCACGCGCTTTATTTTACCTATTTCGCCCGAACGCGAAAAACCAATGTGGGGGCCAAAAATTATCAGTGCTGCGCCGCCATCGGGAATATGGTCGGAGAATGCAGTAAGTCCTATCTCACCGACAAACGGATACCCTGCTAGTCCTCCCATGATAAAAGTTCCCTGTGGTGCCGGGAGGTTCATTTTGGTAGGCTGATGGTTTAGCTCATCAAAACAAAAGGAGGTGGCAACAATAATACTGTTCATCTCAATGCCTTCGCGACCGGCAATTTCAAGAACCGCATTATGCGCTTTTTCGGACATGGTGGAGAATTCGTCGAAATATTGTTGTAAAATTTTTTGCATGAAACTAAGGTTAATGGTAAAAAAACAGTTCGCGATCCAGACGTCAGGTTCTTTCCTATCCGGTCGATCCCATGGCATTGGCCACGGCATTAATGGTTTTAAGTAATAATATATTTTGTTGCTCTGCTAATTTAGGAGATATTGAATCCTTTTCGCTCCGCCATTGCCGAAGCGTATTTACCTGAACCCGGTGCATAAGATCCAGTGCAACAGCCCTCAGGCGGGTAGAATAGTAATGGTTTTTACGACGCTGTTCAAAGGGCTTTTCGAGCAATTCCCCCAGCATTGACAGAGTAAGATGGTATTCCGAAAGAATAAGGGGCAAAATGTCGTTCCGTGTTTGTTCATCGTCTACCAGGGAAGCATATAACTCAATAATAGCTGGATCGGTTGCCGCAAGGCCCGAATCGACATTTGTAAGCAGGTAACGAACGAGGGGATGTGAAGGTAACAATTGCTTTAACAACGCATATTTGTCGGGCTGTTGCTCCTTAAGGACTTTGAGTGTGCTTCCAACTCCATACCAACTGGTAAGGTTTACACGACTTTGGGTCCAGCTGAATACCCAAGGTATAGCTCGCAAGTCGGCCAAAGTATGCTGGTTGTTACGCCGCGAAGGACGCGAACCTATTTTGCTGCTTTCGATGGCATCGATAGGGGTTGCATTCTCAAAAAAACGAATAAAACTAGGATGCCTGGTAAGTGCAGTATACGCCTTAAAGCTTTCGCCGGCCATGTAACCCATCAGCTCAAATAGTTGTGGGTTATTTGCATCCCCTCTTATCAAAGTATTACGCAAGGTACCCGAAGTCAGTAATTCGATATTATAGGCAGCATTCACTTTGTTAGCATATTTTCGCTCAATTGTCTCGCCCTGTTCGGTTAGACGTAATTTTCCGAATAAGGATTCTGAGGGAAGACTGCGCAGAAACCAGTGCATAGGACCAGCTCCTCTGCTGATGCTCCCTCCCTTGCCATGAAAAAATCGCACGTCGGTGTTGTACTTTCGCCCAACTTCAGCGAGTTTATACTGAGCTTCGTAAAGACTCCATTGGCTCGACAAAATCCCTCCATCTTTATTGCTATCGCTATATCCAATCATAACTTCGGCAACAGGGCGTTTATATCCTTTCACCTTCATCTGCAACCGGAGCGTGTTTTGTGTAACCGGATGTGCTAAAAACTCATCCAAAATTGCCGGACCACGCTGCAAATCTTCGATTGTTTCAAATAATGGAACTATTGGAATCAGGCAAGCAGGCCCCTGCGGTGTTTTTTTATATAATCCTACCTCGCGTGCCAACAAGTAAAGGGTAAAGAGGTCTTCGGTTTTACGTGTCATACTGACAATAAGGGGACCGAGGGCATACGAGCCATATTTATTTATGTGATCGGATAATATACCCAGATAAGCCAAAACATTGCTTGTTTCGGGAGTATTTCCCGAAAAAGAATGTGTAAACGGCCGGTAGAAATTGAGTTCCCGGAGCAAAAATTTTTTATCGAGCGATCCATCTGAATTTAAAGAATAGCTGGTACAATCCACATCCTCCAGCAGGCCTAAAAATGCTTGCTGATAATATGCACTATTCTGGCGGATATCCAAATGCGCCAGGTGGAAACCAAAATTATGAACAAAACGCAGCGTTTTTAATACTTCGTTTCGGGCAAGCATTGGAGCTCCCCAGATATTAAGTGCATGCATCAATATTTCGAGGTCGCTAAGCAATTGTGCCGAATGGGTATAATTCCACGATCCATCGGTGAGTAAGCTGTTACCCGAAAATACATCTTTTTTAATCGGTAGTTTTTCAATAAGCAAAAGAACATACTGCTTAAACGGTTCGCGAGACGTTGATTGAAACCAATCGTAATCAGAAATATCAGGTATTTGCTGAACCAAAATTGCAACGTGTTCTTTAAAATTTTGTTCAAGAGAACTGTCGGGAGTATAAATACTTAAACTGTCGGCCAATAAAAGTAAACGTCGACGAACCAACCGCAGGGCTTCCGTTCGTAATTTTTTCAACGTAAGAAGTGTTATTTCGGAGGTAACCAGGGGATGGCCATCGCGGTCGCCTCCAACCCATGTACCCAGACTTATTTTAGGCAGGTTCCGGAAATTCTGCAGCATCTGGGGTTGAAACCCTGCATCGTTCCATGCCTGCACCAATTGTTTGTCGTGAAGTTCGAATACCTCCGGAAACACATTGGTAAGATAGTGTAAGATATTCTCCAGTTCGGTTTCAACTTTGGGCTTTTCGAGGTAAATATCGTCGATAAACCATAGCTTTGTAAGAATTTCTTTTATTTCGGAACGGATACGTTTTCGCTCAATGGTAGTATACATGCTATTCTCAAGCATGACTAACAATAAATAAAGTTCGCGGTAATATTTAAGAACTACTGTGCGCTTGGCTTCTGTAGGATGTGCTGTGAGTACAGGTTCAACTTCGAGTTGGGAAAGGCATGAAACAATTTCCTCCTGTGAAAAACCCGAAGTTTTTAATTCGGAAAACGTATATGCCCAGCTCCCATTAACACTTTGCATCCCTTGCAATTGTTGCTTATTACGACGGCTTTGTACAGCCCAGTTCACTTCGCACAAATTAAGCAACTGAAAACAAACAGAATACAAATGAATTGCTTTTTGTTCATGTTCAGGCAATGGAGAAGAAACTTCACGATTTATCCAGGGAATGTAAGGAATTAAATCACGGTCATTGTTTTCTTCCAGAATTTCTGTTAAACATTCTAATAAAAAATTTAGGTCGGCGTATGGCTTGCCTATGATTTGTATGTTTTCTTCAAGAATTGGGTGCATTTAATTACTTTTTTTATTATTAACACATTCGGAGGGTCGAATGTTGCTGGCTAACTCAAAATTCGGGAACACCTTCAAAGGTACAAAATTCTATGCCAAATTGTTAATTATTCAAGGATAACCCTCCCTTAAACCATACTCCTTAAAATGGAATTAGTATATTTAACCCTCCAAATTGCATGTAAATTGCTATTCTGATGAAAATTTATGCTGTAATACTTATCACGGTTGCCCTTATTTTAGAATCGTGTAACTCTCATCCCAATAAATTAGCAGAACGGTGGGTATTGGGAAAAGGGCCAAGTGATTCACCTTCAACAATTCATTCACAAATTAATAGTCTTGGCCTGGATTATAGAGTATTGATTTACGATTTTACCCAAAGCCCTTTAAGCGGATCTTTTATTCAGCTAAAATCGTTTGGGAAATATAACCTACGCATAAGCACTATCTATTCCGAAGGAAGATGGAAACGAACGAACGACAGCACATTAATTCTGGTCGCAACTACAGCCGATACTATTCCAATCCGAGTAATGAATTGTGATGGAGATACCTTGAAAATAAAATTCCTAACGGGCCACAACTTTTCGAATTACCTAAATTATCTATCGAACGATATTACACTCACGTTTGTTTCGGATACCATTTGGTACGTTAAAACAAAAAATCCCTACAGCTTTAAATATAATAGATGGGCTGTAAAGGCAAAACAGAAGCTTACAGAAACAGAAATCCGCCATAAGCTTTTAAATTATATCGATTATTTGTTGGCCATATTAAAAGATCCCCGGGATAATTCAAAATACCTCGATAAAATTACAAATCCAATAACCATTGCTGCAAATGGGATTTCAATAAAAGGTATTAAAGAAGTGGACCCGGAATGGCAAAACCTGTTTTACGATAAGGAAGGCTTCGAAACCGCTTATCACATCTTACAAAATACATTTCTATGTGATGTCCGGATTATGGAAACAAGAGATTTTGTAGCCCTGGATGTGGATATCCTAAAGCAAATAAGGGAGATTATTAAACGTAAGAAAAAATGTGAATAAAGAATTTATGCCTACCATTGACGACTTCGTGATAAATGTTTGGAAAATTCTATCAGCATCGAAGCTCTTAATTTCCAAATTAATCGATCGAATTCTCTCCGAAAAATAAAAATGGTCCGATGGAGGAATCTAAAATAACTTCGCCACCAATATCACTTTTTACGGCATCTAAAAATTCACGGTTATTCGATAATAAAATCCGGTTATTGAATTTATAATACTGATTTCCGTTTTTATTGGAGGTATTATCTTCTAAAATAAAATAGTTCTTTTGAATACTATTTATTACGGCATTGTACTCAACCACCGCATTATCAGCTTCACTTACCATAACTATTTATGTTAAAATTAGGATATAAAGGTAAGTTACCAATCCTGAAGTTTAGGTTAAGCCAATATTAAGTAAATGTGAATTTATTATTTATGTGCAGAACAATAGAACTAATTATAATCAAAGAGGCTATGCAAAAAGTCAGTTAATTATCGCATTTCGACTCCGCTCAATGTGACAATTAACTGACTTTCAAAGGTCAATTGGAGCGATGCCGAAGCCTTATCCCGCTTTTTACATAGCCTCTGCTAAGTTATAAAACTAAATTATTCCGAAATTTCCAGAACACTGCTATTTAGCGCCCAAGGGGCAGAAACCTGTAACCCAACTTTCATCAAATAGTCGCCGGTAAACGTTTTTCCGCTATCGCGGAAAGCTTTGAATGCACCGGGGAAATCATTGATTTCGTCAACCTTATAGGTTTTATTGGGGTCTAGTCCTTGCAAGCGAACGTTGTTAAACGATTATCCAAACCGTGTATTTAAGGTGTACGAAAACAATATCGCATTGCTTTTCGAAGAATTTACATACATGAGTACCGCCCGGTTTTCGTCATACGGAGAAACCAAACGGAATAAATCGCCATGCCAAATCACGTCCCTAATGCGGTTGTAATTTTTGACAGCATCCTGTGTAAATTTTAATTCATTGGCAGTTAAGCCGGACACGTGGATATCGTAACCCATTTTTCCCATCATAGCTACATCGGTGCGGAATTTTAACGGTTGTTTTCCCCACGAGGTAATATGGTTGCATACTGAAATTGCCGGGAAGAAGTTCGAATATCCCCACTGTATATAAACTCGTTCAACCGGATCGGTATTATCACTTGCCCAAAACTCAGTAAAATAGCGTAAAGCGCCATAATCGACCCGTCCACCGCCGCCGGAACAAAGCATCATTGGCAGGTGGGGATATTTTGCGCGAATCCTGTCGAGCACTTTATATAAACTTTTTACATAGTCAACATAAAGATGTGATTGCTGATTTTTTAGGAAAACCGAATAGCCATTTGTTATCATACTATTACAATCCCATTTAAAAAAAGCTATTCCGGGGTTTTTGGTCAGCATATCGTCTACAAGCTTATATATAAAATCCTGAACCTGTGGATTAGTTAAATCGAGCACCAACTGGTTTCGGTAATAATGCTCGGGACGGTTTGGAAGTTTAAGAACCCACTCAGGATGCTGCTCATACAATTCACTTTTCGGATTCACCATTTCGGGTTCAATCCAAATACCAAATTTCACACCGGTTGCATCTGCTTCTTTTACCAGGTGACCAATTCCATTAGGAAGTTTGGCTTTGTTTTCCTGCCAGTCGCCCAAACCGGCATTATCGCCGTTACGGGGATATTTATTGGCAAACCAGCCATCGTCAAGTAGAAACATATCCACCCCGAGGGTTTTTGTATCGGTCATTAACCCTTTAAGTTTGGCCTCATCAAAATCGAAATAGGTAGTTTCCCAATTATTCAGAAGAGTAAGTCTTGGCTTATCTCCATCCAGAATTCCATATTTAACCCCCCAACTATGAAGGTTACGGCTAGCTAATCCTTTTCCCTCGTTTGAGTAAGTGAAAATAAACGAAGGTGTAACAAACGCCTTTCCAGGCTCAAGGTTGTATTCGGAGGCAAAAGGATTTATTCCCGAAATTACCCGCAACGAATTTTTCTCGTCGATCTCAAATACAAACTGAAAATTGCCCGACCAACCCAATGTTCCTGCAATTAATTCTCCATTATTCTCACTGGCTTTCGCGTTTAATGCCAGCATAAAAACCGGGGTTTGATAAATATGTGCGCGAGCTCCCAATTTGGAATCGATAATTTTTATTCCACTGGTAAGTTCGCTTTCCTGCATCTTCATTTCTTCGGCCCAGTCGCCATGATATTGCGTAAGCCAATATTTAGCAGCATCGAAATGCAACATGGCAGAGGCATAATTCGAGACAGTCACCGGCTTCTTCTCCTGATGCAGAATTTCAACCCACTGTTCCAGTACATTTTCATTGAAGTATGCTTTGAAATTCAGCGTTACCTCCACCGGATACATAGGATCTTTTAACTTAATATGGGTAATAGTAACATTATCGTCCTTTTTCTCAGTTTGAGAACTGACATACTGGAGTTCGAGCGAAGGATTTCCATCATTATGAGTGACGCGAATGGCTGGTTCAAAAAGGTTATCGGTACCAAAGGTTGCATACGCAATATGGCCTTGTCCGGGAATTTTTATACTCCCCTGCTCTCCTGCAAGTTTTGAACCCAGGTAAGCCTGATAAAGCCTGTTATCCTTACCAACTTTAAATATCAAGTCGGTATTTTTTGTTCCAATCCGAATTTGCGCATCATTCTGTGCATTAGCATGAATAATTCCACAAATTAGCAAAGCGGTAAAAAAAAGTTTTTTCATAATAGAATCGAGTGTTAAGTAGTTAACCGGTTTTTTGAGGGAACTAATTTAAGAAATCTCTTCAAGAATTATAAGTTTTTGCCGCACATAAAAGGAAGTCAATATTTGCCAAACAGTTAAGAGGTTTTTTAAAAATAGAACAAAGAGTTCTTAACACAGAGTAATATGTTTTGATCTCAAAAAAGATTCTGCTCATCGAAAATCAATGCTATTAAGTAATTTAAGGGGCATTGAGGAAGCACGGTGGGCAAAGAGTTTTAAAAAATCGTTAGCGATTTTCCTTCTGTGATCTCTGTGTATTCACAAAAACAATATTGATTAGGTTCTCGTTATTATATGTCGTCTCTACTATGTCTTAAAATTCACAATTAATTCTCTGTGTTTAAATTAAACCGTTTCTAAATAATAGCCAGATTGTGGCGTTTATTATTTCAGAATGTATTTGCTTTAAGCAAAAAGGACATACATTTTTGAGATGGAAATCCTGTTTCTTTTAAAAGAATATAATTACTTTGCCATAAATTAAACTACTTACTATGAACCTACTTCAAAACATAATTCTGGTCAGCTCTTTTCTATTATTTAGCAGCTGTAAAAAAGAAAGTAAACCGGTCATCCCTGAGCTTAGCATCACTGGTGTTGAAGTGACTGAGGGAAATTCGGGGGTTACAAAAGCTACCCTAACAATCACGCTATCGGCAGCCACTACCAATGAAGTTAGCCTGAATTATTATACCGAAGACTATACCGCAAAAGCCGGAATCGATTATAAAGCAGTTACAGATGGAGTAATTACGTTTGCTGCTGGTGAAACATCCAAAAAAATTGACCTGGAGATTATTCCTAATACCTATTTGGAGCTTAATAAATCATTCATCCTTTCTATCGATAATTTAAAAAACGCTACTGTAGCTTATAGTCATGCCACCGTAAAGATTCTAAATGACGACTCCTACATGCCCGAATCGGACATTAATGGCATTCTTACCCCTAATACTTATCCGGGAATGACTTTAGCCTGGAGCGACGAGTTTAACGATGCCCAGCTTAATACAAACTACTGGACATACGAAAAAGGGGCTTCCGGATGGGGAAACAACGAATTGCAAAATTATACCGATTCGCCTGATAATGTTTTTACCCAAAATGGGTTTTTAACTATCAAAGCCATTAAAACAGGAACAAATACATACACTTCCGGCAGGTTAATAACCAAAGGAAAAAAGGAATTTACCTATGGGCGTATCGATATTCGTGCAAAACTTCCGTTTGGACAAGGTATCTGGCCAGCACTCTGGATGCTGGGTGGTAACATTTCAACCGTAAACTGGCCGGCTTGTGGCGAAATAGATATCATGGAATATCTTGGTCACGAAACCAATAAAGTTTATGGAACACCTCACTATTACGAGGAGGGCCATAAATACCAAACAGGCAGTTTCTCCTTACCTTCCGGAAATTTTACGGAGAAATTTCATGTTTTTACGATCATTTGGCAGGAAAACATCATAACGTGGTATGTCGATTATCAGAAATACCATCAATTCACCAGGGTGGGTGATCCGTTTGATAAACCGGCCTTTTTCATTATGAATGTTGCTGTAGGTGGTAACTGGCCGGGTATTCCCGATGCAACCACCACTTTCCCGCAATCGATGGTAGTTGATTATGTCCGGGTATTTCAATAAATGAATTTTACTGTTAAAACCCTTATAAAAGAATAGGTTGCTTTTTTAATAAAGTGATTGCTATATTTGCGGATGTTTTTTAGGACAAGTATCAACTGGTTTATAGGTATATCAATATTCCAGTATATCAGTCCGGTTGAATTTTAATTTTTTTATCTATGAATTTTTTTGAAGAGCTTAAATGGAGGGGAATGGTGCACGATTATATGCCTGGCACCGAAGAACAGTTGATGAAAGAAATGACCACCGCCTATGTAGGGATTGACCCTACGGCAGATTCACTGCACATTGGGCATCTGGTTTCAGTTATGCTTTTAAAACACTTGCAACTGGCAGGTCATAAACCTATTGTTTTAGTAGGAGGCGCTACCGGCATGATTGGCGACCCTTCGGGAAAATCGGAAGAACGGAATCTGCTTACTGCCGACACCATTGAGAACAATCTTCAGTCCATTAAAAAGCAACTTACCCGTTTCCTCGATTTTGGCAACATTCCTAATCAGGCTGAGATTGTGAATAACTACGACTGGATGAAACAGTTTTCGTTCCTCGATTTTATTCGCGATGTTGGCAAACATATCAGCGTAAATTATATGATGGCGAAAGATTCGGTAAAAAAACGCCTCGAAACAGGACTTTCGTTCACCGAATTTACCTATCAGCTTGTTCAGGGATACGACTTTCTGCACCTTTACGAACATAAAAACTGTAAACTCCAGATGGGAGGATCAGACCAGTGGGGAAACATTGTTACCGGCACCGAACTTATCCGCCGTAAAGCTAATGGAGAGGCCTTCGCACTCACTTGTCCCCTGATTACCAAGTCGGATGGCGGAAAATTCGGAAAAACAGAAAAAGGAAATATTTGGCTCGATCCGGCAAAAACTTCTCCCTACGAATTCTACCAATTCTGGTTGAGAGTATCCGACGAGGATGCCCTGAAATATTTGAAAATTTTCACACTGTTACGTCCCGAAGTAATGGAACAGTTGGCCCTTGAACACCATCCTGCCCCACACTTACGTCTTTTACAAAAAACTCTTGCCAAGGAACTCACCATTATGGTTCATGGCGAAGAACAACTTCAAACTGCCGAAGATGCTTCTCAAATCCTTTTTGGAGCAGGGACTTCTGAAACTCTGGCAAAGTTGGATGAGGCGACTTTCCTTTCAATTTTCGATGGTGTTCCGCTTTTTGAGGTACCAAAAGCAGTAATTGAACCGGGAGTAAATATTCTGGAGCTTATTTGTACCCACAGCAAGGTATTCCCTTCGAAAGGAGAAGCCCGACGGATGTTAGAGGGAGGCGGATTGAGTATCAATAAAAACAAAGTAGCATCAATCGACGCATCCATAAATACTTCCGACCTGATTAACCAAAAATACCTTTTGGTTCAAAAAGGAAAGAAGAATTATGTACTTCTCAAAATCGTTTAATAATACCTTTTATGTCAAAAAAGAAGAAAGACCAATTCGACTTTAATTCCACCGACTTCGTAACCTACATTTGGAACCGGCGGAAACCATTGATGGCATTGTCATTTTTGGCAGCAGTAGTTTCAGCGATTGTTTCGCTTGTGATTACCCCAAAATTTAAGTCGACTGTAGTAATGTTCCCTGCCGCCTCTTCGGCAATTTCCAAATCGCTGCTTACCGATGCAGGTCCCTATCAGCAGGATGTATTGCGGTTTGGCGAAGAAGAGGAATCGGAACAGTTAATGCAGGTTCTCAATTCCGAACTGATTAAGGAGAATATTATCCGAAAATATAAACTGGCGGCTCATTATGAGCTGGATTCAACAGATAAATTCCTGAATACAAAACTTCAACAGGAATACAAAAGCAATATTAAATTCAGGCGAACCGAGTATATGTCGGTAATAATTGAAGTATTGGATAAAGATCCAAAAATGGCGGCCGATATTGCCAATGAGATTTCGAACCAGATTGATACCGTTATTAATAAAATGCAAAAAGAAAGAGCTCGAAAAGCACTTCAAATTGTAGAAAGAGAATATTTCGATCTTCAAACAAGCATGAAAAATAAGGAAGATTCCCTTTCATATATTATGAAAGTTGGAGTATTGGATTACGAGTCGCAAGCAGAGGTATTTAACGGTGCCTATGCAAAAGCCCTTGCCGAAGGGAAAATGGAAGGTGCAAAAAAGGTAGAACAAAAACTGAATATCCTGGCAAAATATGGTAGCGCCTATGTCTCATTACGCGACTTACTTTTTCGTGAAACAGAGCGTTTAAGCGTTCTAGGCCAAAAATACATGGAAGCTAAAGTAGATGCAGAACAGAACCTTCCCCATAAATTTATTATAGATAGGGCCTATCCCGCCGAAAAGAAATCGACTCCCATTCGCTCCCTCATTGTATTGGTATCGACCATTTCGACCTTTTTTCTGTCATTACTAGCTTTTGTAATTAAAGATAGCATTAAACAATAAACCATTGTTATCATTTTTAAGGAATGAGTTTCGTACCCACCGCTGGGTATATTCACTAACAATACTTTTTATTGCTATCAGCTCAATTATGGTAGCCAATGAAGTATTTTGGTTTGTGATTATTCCGTTTGTACTTTTTTTTGTTTATGCCGCATTTAAATCGCTCGATAAATTTGTCCTTTTCATTGTTTTCCTTACTCCATTATCAGTTCCGTTGGAATATTATGCACCAAGCCTCGGATTTAATCTTCAACTCATAACAGAACCGTTGCTTATTCTGGTGTTGCTAATCTTTGCATACCGGATTCTTCTCGAACGAAATTTCGACCGGAGATTGCTTACCCATCCAATCTCCTGGATCATTTATTTTCAATTGGTTTGGATATTTATCACAGCCATAATGAGCAGTATGCCCGTTGTGTCGTTTAAATTTCTCACCTCACGTATATGGTTTCTGGTAGCTTTTTATTTTCTGGCTATGGCCATGTTTCAGAAGAAAGCGATGATGCGGCGGTATATATGGATGTACCTCCCAGCAATGATCATTGTGATTATTTACACATTGGCCAATTTTATTCAGAAAGGATTATTCAGTCAGAAAGGTGCCCACCTGGCTGCCAGTCCGTTTTTTAAAGACCATACTTCCTATGGGGCTATTTTAGCCATGCTTATTCCTGTGGTTGCGGGTTTGGGAATGATTAAAAAATACACAGTCCCATTTCGGATTTTAATTTGGATGATCTTTGGGGTGCTTTGCATTGCCCTTGTTTTTTCATATACCCGTGCAGCATGGATTAGTCTATTTGCCGCCGCTGTGGTATTTGTTATAATTAAACTGCGTATTCCTTTCAAAATTTTGGCTTTTACAGGAGGATTAGCGCTTGTTATACTGTTTAGCTATCGTGGGGAGATTCTGATGAAACTGGAGCAAAACCGGCAGGATTCGTCAAAAGACTTTGCCAAGCATATTGAGTCAATTTCCAATATCCGTACCGATGCCTCCAACCTGGAACGCATTAACCGCTGGAATTGTGCTTTTCGCATGTATGAGCAACGGCCTTTTGTAGGATGGGGACCAGGCACTTACATGTTTCAATATGCACCCTTTCAGGTATCGAACGAAAAAACCATTATCAGCACGAATATGGGCGATTGGGGAAATGCCCACAGCGAATATATAGGCCCACTTGCGGAATCGGGTATATTCGGCATGCTGGGAATGATTGCCCTGGTAATTGCATCACTTTATATTGGCTTTAAGGTATATTATACAGCCAAACCCTATTCGCAGATTCGGATTCTTTCGCTTGCACTTACCTTAGGTTTATTAACATATTTTATCCACGGAACCCTAAATAACTTTCTCGATACCGATAAAGCTTCTGCACTGGTTTGGGGCTATATTGCCATGCTTGTGGCGATGGATGTATACCATTCAAAACAGGTGGAAGAAAAAGACACGATTGAATAAGACGGACACAACTCCTTGTCCTTTAAATATAAAAAGGATTACTTCCAAATAAACTCGGTAAAGAACAATCAGGATTTTTAATTGTCTTTATATACAATAGCCTCGTTTATTTTTTATATTTGTTACGCCTCATTTTTCAAAAAAAATATCGTTTAAAACTATTCAACAACATTAATATCAGTCGTTTATTAATATTTTAATTTATTTCTTCTATGAACAAACTAACTGTAATTTTACTTTTCCTGACGATGTTCCGGGTGAACGGTCAGAACAATAGCATATCCCTGATTCCTCAACCTGTTGAAATTAAACAATCAACTGGTTACTTTACACTTACAAATGCTGCTTCGATCAGCTACGATAAACCCGAAGCTGGCAAAGCTGCAGAAATGCTGGCTCAAAAACTTGCCATTTCCACCGGATATTCCCTAAAGGCAAAACCAGGAAAATCAGGAAGTATCCAGTTTAATATCAATCCACAACCTAATCCGCAACTGGGTTCCGAAGGGTATATTCTCGAATCTACCTCAAAGGGGATAATAGTTTCGGCCAATCAACCTGCCGGACTTTTTTACGGCATGCAAACCATTCTTCAACTTCTCCCCAAGGAAATTGAAAGTAAAATCGTTGTAAAAACTACCTGGACAGTCCCAGCCGCCAAAATTACCGACTATCCGCGTTTTGCATGGCGAGGTTTGATGCTCGATGTAAGTCGGAATTTCTTTATCAAAGAAGAAGTAAAAAGTTATATTGATCAAATGGCCAGGTTTAAATACAATACGTTCCATTGGCATTTAACCGATGATAACGGATGGCGTATCGAAATAAAATCGTTGCCAAAATTAACAGAAGTTGGCGCATGGCGTGTTCCCCGTGCCGGCCGTTTTGGCGAGCGCTCTGATCCAAAACCGGGAGAAGCTGCTACCGTTGGCGGTTTTTATACCCAGGAGGATATCAAAGAAATTATTCAATATGCACAGGACAGGAATGTAACCATTGTTCCTGAAATTGACATACCAGGGCATAGCATGGCAGTAATTGCGGCATATCCTGAACTTAGCTGTACAAAGAACCCAAATACCAAGGTAAACCCAGGTACTAATTTTGCTGATTGGTACGGGAATGGAACCTTTAAAATGTTCATTGAGAATACACTCAACCCATCGGATGAAAAGGTATATGAATTTTTGGATAAGGTATTTACTGAAGTTGCAGCGCTTTTCCCTAACCAATATATTCACGTTGGGGGCGACGAGTGCTATAAAGGTTTTTGGGCACAGGATGAAGGTTGCCAGGCATTGATGAAAAAATTGAATATCCGCCATGTCGAAGATTTACAAGGCTATTTTATGAACCGAGTTGAGGGAATTTTAAAGGCTAAAGGCAAAAAACTCTTAGGTTGGGACGAAATACTTGAAGGAGGCATTTCTCCGGAAGCAACGGTAATGAATTGGCGGGGAGTAAAAGCAGCAATAGAAGCCGCAAAAATGCAACATTATGTTGTTATGACCCCTTCGGCTTATACATATCTGGATTATTGCCAGGGAGACCCAACGGTTGACCCTCCGATTTATGCATCCCTTCGCGCAAAGAAAAGCTATAGTTTCGAGCCGGTTCCTGACGGAGTAGATCCAAAATATATCTTAGGAGGTCAGGGAAATTTGTGGACTGAACAAATTGTCACACTTCGCTATGCACAATACATGACCTATCCACGCGCCTGGGCGCTTGCAGAAGTTTATTGGTCACCCAAATCTGCTAAAAACTGGGAAAAATTTGTTCCCCGTATGGAAAACCAGTTTGTCCGTTCGGATATTGCGCAGGTAAATTACTCAAAGGCTATTTACGATGCCATTATTAAAACTTCAAAAAAAGGGGATAAACTATTGCTCGAAATAGAAACTGAAGTTCCCGGCTTAGATGTATATTATACGATTGATGATGCAATGCCCGATAACTTCTCCCCTAAATATTCCCAACCCGTGGAATTGCCAGAGGGCCCGGTTAACCTACGTGTTATCACTTATCGCAATGGAAAACCAATTGGACATTTAATCACCTTAAAACAAGCAGAATTAAGGGCACGAGCCTGGTAATTTTTTAAATTATTGATATTACTAATGGAAAGCTATCCGAGAAATCGGGTGGCTTTTTTTATTTTCGCAAAAAATCGTAATCGCGTTCCACTTTGGAGATTCTGGTTTTAAAAGCGCTGTACCATTGCTCCCTGCCCAGCTCTCGGGCAATTGTATGATCAATATTGTATTTCCAATGTTTTATAGCCTCCAAATCGCGCCAGTATGAAACAGTAATCCCCAGTTCTTCTCTGGCAGATTCCATGCCTAAAAATCCGTCCTGCTCTTTTGCAAGTTCAACCATTTTATCGGAAATTTCAGCATATCCATTATCGCCACTGGTTCTGACAGACGTAAATATCACAGCATAATAGGGCGGTTGCGGGGTTTGGGCTATCATAATAAATAGTTTTTAAGGTTAAGGGATTGGGATACTATTATGTAACTGATTATAAAAGGCCAATACAACATAAATACAGTTATACCAATATTAACAAAGAAAGTAGGAAATTGTGCAGAGGAATTAAATCTAATTTCTGCTATTGATTTAGTAATTCTTCAATTTCTAATAAATGCAATTGAAGATGCCTGAGATAGTCAAGAATCATGCTTTTGAGAGAAATTTTCTTATTCTGTGCCGAAATCCATTCGTTTTCAAGTTTTTCGGGATTAACATTTCGAATAACGTGAACAAGATGAATATTCGAATATTTCCATAACTGAACAAGGTCTTCCCAGTTTTCGGCCTGATAGTTTTGAATAACAATCCACCGGTCGTTATTTCCAAGGTTTGCATAGTCGGGAAAAATGAGCGGATTCGGCTGATATTGTAAGTGAACAATCCGATGCGTATTATTGGAAGCCGAATCGACCATATGGCCAACTATCTGTTTAATAGACCGGTTTTGGGTATTTCTTTTATTCCCAATGGTCTCTTCTGAAAGTGTCAATAACTTTGGTTCCCATTCTTTCAATAACCTTACTATTTCGCGATTGTTTGTTTCAAAAGTATTCATTTTAAAAAGTGAATTTAGTTTAGATTTCCTATGATTGCAATATATGGAAATTTACTAATAAGACTAACTGACTATAATTCAAGCTAATTTTTCATCGGAATAATAGTTCCCATTTTTACAACTTCAAAATTATTGCCTTTAATAGTTTTGAGTTGTCCCAATTCATCGTCATCCCAACGAGTATCAGGTGCTCCGGAGATATACCAGTTTGAACCATTATCGGCTACAAACATACCGTATTTTTTCAATGCCCTCAGAATAACCTGCACATGCAAAGAGAACCCGGAAATATCAAAATTGGCTTTCAACCTCACCCGCATTCCCATGGGAGGAAGATTTGGATCGTTGTTATCGCTTGCCCCATGAGTAGCAGGGTGGATAAAAGCATTTTGAGTATTACTAACAGTAAAACGCAAGGCATGATTGATTTCGCCTTTCTCAACTAATTCTTCGTATCTCACCAGGCCAGGGAATATAGGCAATCCGGCTGCATCAGCCGATGTCCAGTAATCAGGGCGTAATTGATTGGAGTTTAAATCATAAATTGCACCAGAACCAGCATTCCAGGTATTATTAGTATTTCTGGTTGCATTGAAAAGCTCGTATAGTCTAAGGTTAAAAGTATCAATTACCAGCACATGTTTGTCCGAACCAGCTTCAATAAGAGCATCCGAAGGAATAGGGTATGGACCAGCATCGCTATCAGAGGCATACCGAAAGGTAACATTTATTTTAGGCTGATCAGAGCCGACTAAATTGAATGGAATTCCAATGGGCGATCCTTCCCATACTGTTCCAAAATCGGGATGGAGACGAACATCATTTCCGATGCTTGCAATGAGCACGTTTGAATTTGGATCGACCGGCTCATTCGAAATATCTTTATTCCAGGGATTATCCAAAGGGAAAACCTGAAGGCCTTTGGTATTGAGGTTTCTACTGGGTGTTGAGTTATCGGAATCAGAGTCCCTTTGACAAGAGTTGGTAGAAACGACAACCATTATTATCAGAAAAATTTGTGTTACTCTCTGCATATTGAATGGAATAAATAGCACTCAATAGAAACGCAAGGCGGTGCAGTTTATTCCATACGGAAATACTATTTTGAAATGCAAAGGAATATAACACGCTAAATTAATTGCCATTATAATAAAACACTCTGTTAACATTATCGCGGACAAGCAACACCCCGTTATGGTCGATAAAGAGGTTTATAATACCTGGATTGTCATAGAAAACGTCGAACTGGGTAAAATTTTTTGTTCTAAATATTCCTTTCCCTGGTATTAAAAATAAAAATTCGTGATTATAAGGAACAACATCATTGTATCGCTGTGACCATGAAAACAAAGACCATGCTTTTAATACCTGATCGAATTGGTCCCCATTATCAACTGATCGAAAAACCTCTACCCCATAATTTATTGAATTTTTGGTCAGAATTAATGCTCCATTGGTATGCAGGTATAAACTCATTACTCCTGAAATGCCGGTATTTTTTATCCAGGTTTTTCCGGAACTGTCACTCCGATAAAGATTCCCGTTTAAAGTAGTGAGGAAAAGTCGGCCACTTTTGAGTTGAATTAGTCCTCGTAATTGTTCCCCTTTTTCTATACCAATAGTATCGGAATGCCAGGTATTACCACCATCGCGTGAACAAACCAACGAATTTTGGAAACCGCTGACCCAAATAGCATTATCGGGAGTTACCTGCATGTTTAAATAACCTGTATAGAGAGGAATAGGTTTTGCAAGTTTATTCCATGATAGCCCCTGATTAAAGCTCTTGTAAATATCGCCCTGCCAATCTGCCGCATAAAAATTCAAAGTCGGGTCTGTATTGACGGCCGATATACCCGTAAGGATAGTACTGTCGTTTTTCCAATCAAAATACCGGGTCTTTTGTCTAAACAAGGTGTTGTTAGAAAGCATATAAGTTAAATGATGCACCGTATCGGCAATCATATCAATAATTCCGTTTTCATAACCATTTGTAATGGTGTCCCAGGAATTCTTTCGAAATCCCTGTGCCAGTATCGGTGTAATACCTAATAAAAGTCCTTCTGAATTGTAGATGCTGGCCGACAATTTCTGGTTATTAGTTTGGCTTCCAAGCTTCCACCGGATATAAGCCTGGCCTAATTCATTCGTTACACTTGTAGCTTGAGAAATAATTCCTCCTCCTGATAAAATATTAAATTTTACTGTCAGGTTTGGTACAAAACCATAGGCGTTGCTCTTCTTAACCATTATCCCAACGCTATCCTGAAGAAATTCTTCAGAAAATCCGCGCTGACCGGAACCTACCGGAGAAAAAGTATACCCAGTGATGAGTTCATTCTCAGGATCAGCAAATTTTGTGCACGACACAAACATTCCTGAAGCAAAGAATACCAAAATTGCTAAACAGAATATCGAGAATTTATACGAAAAAAGGAATGGCTTGAAATCCCAGGTTTTTATAAACATGTTACGTATGTATTTGGATGTGAAGCAACTAAATTCTATTAAAATCATTTAAAGAACTATTTTATGGGGATTCTTATTCCCGCAGTAACAGCTATCAAATTATTCCTAATAACATCATCATTTGTTGGCGCTTGAAAGTAGGAGTCCTCCAGGATATTTTTGAATCCTTTATTATACCTCAGTTCCAATTCAAATGCAAATACTTTACAAACAGGTATCTCAAACCCTGTTCCAACCACCCAACCCAAATCATTACTGGCAAATTCTCCTTCGAGCCGATCGTAAATATGAATTTTTCGGTAACTGTATGAATAGGCGCTACTATATTCTGAAATAGCAGTTCCTGTAACCCTGGAACTGAGCTGAAAAGCAACATAAGGACCCGTATTTAAAAATATTTTCCAGGTATTACCAATGCTTAAATTGGCAAGAAATGGAATTACAAAATAGTCGAGATCGATAAGGTTATCATTCAGGTAATCTTTATTTTCGGTGTAGCGAAAATAGGTTCCACTGGCACCCTTCATTTTATAACCTTTGCGCTCATAAAGCAATTCAGTTATGAATGAGAAATGTTTACCAGCAGGATATACTAAAGAAATACCCGTAGTAAAAGCCGACCTGGGAGAGTAACTATTGTTATGATCATCACCCGAAATGGATGATATACTCACTCCGCCTTTATACCGGATATAAAATTGTGGAGCTAAAGAATCGGCCGGAGAATATTCCACTACATTTTTCTTTTTGTTAAAAATCCCGGAATAACTAAAGCCCAGGTTCAATTCGTATGAGCGAAGTTTGCCTTCCCACGAAGGAAAATATTCTTTGCGGCCTGTAAAATACCGCCCAGTTACGTACAGGTTAAAATATTCTCCTACCGGATAAGCTAGGCTGGAAGTGAAAACATATCCAAAATCTTTGTCAGGAAGGGTACCAATATCATATGGAATATATCTCGAACTTAAATATGCATACTCAATAGGATACAATGAATATCTGGAACCGGAAAAATAATAAGAATCTGTAAAACTCCAATATAGGCCAGCAGAGAAACTGAATTTCAACCTTGTAGGAGTGGAGAATCTAACTGAAACTGGAATACGAATCAGGTTTATATCCCACTTCGAACTATTATCATCATAGTATACAGGATAGGGAGCATACAGATCAGTTATTCTATAACTCAGATAATTATAGTAAAGAGAACTATTTTTATATTTCAAGAGTTCATAATATTGTGTGAGATAGTTTAATTCAGTTTCAAACGAAAGAAATTTGTTCAACGAATAAGTAATACTTAATCCATTTACAGGTCCGCTTTTAGAACGCCATTTGCCTGTAGTAAATTCACCTTTCGGATTCGAAAAATTAACACCGCTTAAAACTCCAATGGTAAACCTTTGAGAATGCGCCTCGCTTAAAACAAAGAAAAATACAATGGAAAGAGCAGTTAGGTATCGATACTTCATAAAATCTTTTTTGTTAAGATGCAACATTTGTCCTATAGTTGCGTGAGATGCAGTTCATTTTGAAATTTTAATATAAATTAGCCAGGTAGATTTTAAAAATTATGGTTAGAAGAGATATTGAAGCAGTACCCTTTTATTTTTTTAAGAATTTTGAAAATTATCCTGAACTAATTCATTTCACTACTACCCGGGAAGGTGGAGTAAGTGAAGGCATGTATTCAAGTTTAAATTTAAGTTTTCGGGTAAACGATAATCCTGATAATGTCGAAAAAAACAGAGAAATAGTGGCTCAATCGTTTGGTGTTGATCCTCTTAAAATGTTTTTTGCTACACAAACCCATGAGGATAAGGTTGCTTTAATAGATAGTGCTTTCCTTGAACTTAGCGACGAAGAGCAAAACTCCCGTTTAAATGGAATTGATGCTATGGTTACACAACTTCCCGAGATTTGTCTTTGCATTCTCACCGCCGATTGTGCAGCAATAACCCTTTACGATCCAATAAATAAAGCTATTGGCATAGCCCACGCCGGATGGAAAGGAACTGTAAAGAAAATTGCCACCAAAACCATCCAGCAAATGGTCGAATCATTTGGTTGCACACCAGTTAATATAATAGCTGGTATTGGCCCATGCATTAGTGTAGAGGCTTTTGAAGTAGGCGAAGAAGTGGCAGAATTATTCAAAACTACATTTCCAGATGCTAACGATATAGTAATCCGAAAACCGGAATGGCCAAAGCCCCATATTGATATTGTAAGGGCAAACCAAATGATTTTAGAAGAAAGTGGAGTTTTACCTAAAAATATTGAAACCGCAACTATTTGCACCTTTGCTAACTACCAGCAATTTTTTTCTGCAAGAAGAGGAGTTGGAGGAAGATTTGCTTCAGGAATAATGATAAAATAGAATTTTAAAAAATAACGAATTCCTCAATTTATTAAGATAGGTATTGTCATTTTCAAGAGGTTCTAGAAAAATTAGCATCCATACATTTCCTGAACAAACCTTATTTGAAATGAAAATAAATAAAACCATGTTTAGAACGTTTCTAAAATAGAAGCTAATTACGAATTCAATTCTATTTTTATTCAAATAATCATTTATTTTGTGGCTGATTTTTAAGCATTATGTTATAAAATGTTACAATTTATACATTTACGAAATTAAATATTTAATAAAATGAAAGAATCAATTGCAATTTTGTGTGCAGGAGGCCCAGCGCCCGGTATAAATACCGTTATCAGTTCAGTAACGAAGATTTTTATTAACAATGGGTATAATGTTATTGGAATTCATGGCGGATATAAAAGCTTATTTGCTGAAGAGCCTGATTACGAATTCCTCGATTTTGATTATGCCGACAATATCTTCAGTCGTGGTGGCTCTGCATTACGAATGAGTCGTTACAAACCAAAGGATGATGAGTTCAAAACAAGTTTCTTCGAAAAAAATAATATTAAACTTTTAGTAACTATTGGAGGGGATGATACCGCATCAACCGCCAACCGATTATCTAAATATTTAATAGAAAAGAAAATGAATGTGGCGAACATTCACGTTCCAAAAACTATTGATAATGATTTGCCTCTTCCGGAAGGATTCCCAACATTTGGATACCATTCTGCTAAAGAAGAAGGTGTTCGAATTGCCAGTACCATATACGAAGATGCCCGTACCAGCGGAACCTGGTTCGTAATCTCGGCAATGGGCCGCGAAGCTGGTCACCTTGCCTTTGGCATTGGTACTTCCTGTCACTATCCGATGATTATTATTCCGGAAATGTTTAATAAAACCAAAATTACCTTTGAAAAGATTACCAACCTGATAATCTCATCGATGGTAAAACGACGGATTATGGGATTAGAGCATGGTTGTGCTATTATTTCAGAAGGTGTTTTCCATTTTATGAGCGACCAGGATATTATCGATACTGGTATTAATTTTACTTACGACGACCACGGACATCCTGAATTAGGAAATGTTAGTAAATCGCACATCTTTAATATGCTGGTTCAACAGAAGTTGAAAGACCTACGCATTAAGGTGAAAAGCCGTCCAAACGAAATGGGCTATGAACTTCGCTGCTGCCGTCCAATCGCTTACGATTTATCGTATGCAACCTTGCTCGGCTTAGGTGTTTATAACCTATTCAGTAAAGGCATTTCGGGTTGCATGGTCACAATCGATCGTGTAGGCGATGTTACCCCACTTTTCCTGAAAGATGTGGAAGATGAAAAAGGAAAAGTTCGTCCACGCCTGGTAAATATCGATTCACAAAAAGTGCAACTGGTTTTTGCAAATAATCTTCACTACATTGTAAAAGAAGATTATCGCGCTGCTAAAAAATTTGTACCCAATCCGGAAGAATACGATTTCCATAAAATATTAAATTGGTAATTTCAGAAAGGCTGCTCCATCGGGCAGCCTTTTTTGTTGCTTATAATTTCATTAGAATTTTCAGCATTCCATCCCATTTGCTAAAAGGATAATTAAGGATTTATATATTTGCGGGAAGAAAAAACATTTGTTCAAACATCTCAATTTAATTCCCTTTGCCACATTGCCTTCTGATATTCAATTATACATTAACAGAATAATTAAAATGACAACTTTGAAATTCAGAATTCTATCTCTATTGCTAATTGCATATGCGGGAAGCATAACAGCGCAATCCACACAAGATTTTTTTCTTGATAGCTGGGTGCCAAAACAAATATCTGCTCCAGCATATACAGATGTCAATTTAACATCATTGGTTCCAACTTCCACGATACGTATAAATTTTTCAGATACGGTTACTAAAGTATCGAAATTCGTTTTTGGCAATAACGCCAATGTATATTCCGGCACCATGACCAATGAGCCTGAGCTTATGAAGAATATCAGTAATCTTAGTCCGAATGTAATCCGGTGGCCTGGGGGCAATTTATCGAATGTCTATTTCTGGGACAAGGCAAAAGGCGATCGGCCTGCGAATATTCCAGCTGCGGGTATTGATCCCTGGTATGGTAAAAATAATGAATCGTGGACTATGTCAGTCGATACATTTTATAGTCTTGTGAAAAACACCAATTCCCATGGTATTATCTGTATCAACTACAGTTACGCCCGCTACGGAACAAGCAGTAACCCAGTTTCGAACGCGGCCCACTACGCAGCAAATTGGGTGCGTTACGATAAAGGACGTACTAAATTCTGGGAACTGGGGAACGAAAATTTTGGAAGCTGGCAGGCAGGATACAAAATTGACAAATCATTGAATAAGGACGGCCAACCCGAATATATATCAGGTGATTTATATGGTCAGCATTGCCTTGTATTTATCGATTCCATGAAAAAAGCTGCACAGGAAATTGGCTCTGATATTAAGATTGGCGTGGTGGCAATGGAATCGCTGGTTACGTACGATAACATTCAGAAAAACTGGAATTCAGGCCTTTTTCCAAGAGTAGCTAATAAAGCTGATTTTTACATTGTCCATTCCTACTACACTCCTTATAATGAAAATTCGACCGTAGAAACCATTTTAAATTCTTATTCCAAAACGGATGAATACGATAACTATGTTACCGATGAATTAAAAAAAGTTGGGAAAACTTCAGCTCCTGTTGCTTTAACCGAATGGAATATTTTTGCTGTGGGGTCGAAGCAAAGTGCATCTTACATCAGTGGAGTTCATGCCGGCCTGGTATTGGGAAAAATAATTCAAAACAAGTATGGCCTTGCTTGCCGTTGGGATTTTTCGAATGGTTGGGATAATGGTAACGATCATGGATTATTTTCCTCGGGTGATGTTACCGGAGATCCCAAACGAAATCCACGACCAGCTTTTTATTATATGTATTATTTTCAGAAATATTTTGGCGATGTAATGGTTAAAACTACGGCCACTGGTAACAGCAATATTGTAGCTTATGGATCGCGTTTTAGCTCAGGACAGGCAGGTATTGCATTAATCAATACCAGCAGAACTACCCAGGTAGCAAATCTTATTCTGGATAACTTTGGTACCGGCGATCGCTTTTATACCTATACATTAACCGGAGGAACCGATAATGGGGATTTTTCTCGAAAAGTATATGTAAATGGAGAAACCACAACCTTCGATGGAGGTGGTCCGGCAAACTACGAAACTATTATTGCAAAGTCTTCGGTAATAGGAAGTGAGATAAAAATCGAACTTCCAAAACTAGCGGTGGTGTACGTTTTAATTGATAATGGAAGCAAGATTATCAATTCAACAGCTTCTCTATCAAAGGATGATATACTGGAAATATTTCCTAATCCGGCAAACGAACAAATTACCCTTAAAAACCTGCCTGAAGAAATTGAGCATATTAAGATTACCGACATGCAAGGAAAATCAATATTAACTATGCAAGTTCCGAAATTTCAGGGACAGGATTTTACATTTGCACCCGATTTGAATCCAGGTTGCTATTTGATCCAGGCGTTTGGAAAAACAAAACAGCATAAGACAAAGCTTGTGATAAATTAATTCTGAGATTCTCATATCAAAATTTGTCTTTCTCAGCAGGAAAACCAAGAAACGATTTCCCGATGGTAGATAATGAGGCTATATTATCTGGTCCAATATTTCTTTCATTGTTTCCAACATCATTGGATGTTTGAATATCCCATCGTCAGAAATATTTTCATTCGCCTCTGCAATTTTAAAATCAATACTGTCAATCTGTAGCGAGCAAATTTCAGAAATATGCTCGTCTTTGGAGTCTTTTAAGAAACTCAATAATTCTAAAACGGCAGTAGACGCATTAACAGCATAGGAAACATTCCAATTCAAAAAATCGTTGCTATCGGGAATAATGCTAGCGATTTTTAAAATCAAATTATCGAGCATTTCTAGATTAATACTTTCGCTCTGCGATTGTTCGCAAAAAACAATTGCATCTTTCAATAATGCTGCATCCCCAGAATTATTTTTAAAAGCATAATTTACAAAATCAGGATAAAGTTTTTGGCATATATTCAATGCCAGTTTATACTTGGTTTCGTAACCAACATTTTCAATTAGCTTATTTAATTTATCAAAAAAGGAAAGGTAAGCTTGCATAGGAACATTTTAGGGTAATATGCTAATTGTTTCTAACACCTATAATTACTAATAGATCAATTAAAATTCGAACACATAACCATTCTCAAAATTTATTGGCTTACCAATAAGTAATGTCGGATCTAATCTGGAAATATTATTAAAAGCTTTTACTATACCGGCTTTTAGTTCAGTCATCTTTGCGAAATTTGGATTATGCCCTCTAATTTCACCAACATTTTTAACCCTAACTTTACCTTCTGCGGTTAACAGAATATTAATATTTAATGAGAGAATATCTGTTTGGTTATTTTTCAGGCTAGAGTAATTTGAAGAGATATAGCTCTTAAGATTTTTTTTGAAGATCTGAATTTGCGGATCAATAATATCATTCATTGTTACATCTCTATATTCATGAAAAAATGTTGTATCATTAATTATATAGGCTCTTGCTATGCAATCAATAGTAGCTGATACATGATTTACAGCTGTCGAAAGATTATTCATATTTAATGTGAAAACCTTAATCTTTTTAGTCTTGTCATGTACTTCAAAACGAATATACTTGTCACACATAGTGCTTCTAGTAACATCGTAAAATCTAAATTTTTGATCTTTTGTAACCCTGAAGTAGTCTTTAGTAAAATAAACAGTATCACTAGATTTCATGCAATGTTTCTGATACAACTTCATTGCTTCCTTATCAAAGAAATTGAAAGAAGCCACTTCCAAATCACTACAATAGCCACAAGTATCATTTAGGCCTATTCGTGCAATTGCCCTGTTATAGTATATATCTCCATTTAAACTTTTTGAAACACACAAACTGTAAATTGAATCCGCAAGGGCATATTCTCCAAAATTTAGGGCTTTATTAGCCTCTTTCATCAAATCAGCATGATAGTTCTGACAGTTGAGAAATTGACAATTAAAAACACAAAAAAAAATAAATCCAACTTTAAGTAATTTTCTCATACTATACTTGTTAAAACTATTCAACGAATATGCAAAAAAGGTATAAAATATAGAGTTCCCTAATTGCAAATCTTTCTGAAAGGGCATATAAGACCTCATGATTTTTGTCATAATATTCACGTTTAACCCTTTTATAAATGGGAAATTTTCTTTTACTTTACCAACCAAAATAAAAAATATGGTTATTCGTCCGATATTCAGGTTCCCTCGCAACAGGCGCAGTTATTGTTCCCGGTGAAGGTATTTTAGTTTATTGTCGAAAAAATTGATAAAACTTGCCTTCACCAGCAGGTTTTTTTTGTATCTATACGTAACATTTTAATTAGTAAGTAGAAATGAAAGAAAAAGTAGTTTTGGCATTCAGTGGAGGATTGGACACCTCGTATTGCGCAAAATATTTAAGCGACGAAAAAGGGTTGGAAGTTCATTCTGCCATTGTAAATACCGGGGGTTTTTCACCGGAAGAATTAAAAGAAATTGAAGCTAAAGCATTCCGCTTGGGTGTATCCTCGCATAAAACCCTCGATGTAACCCTCGATTACTATCAGCAGTGTCTTAAGTACCTTATTTTTGGAAACATTTTAAAAAATAATACCTACCCGCTTTCGGTAAGTTCAGAACGTGTTTTTCAGGCCATTGCAATTGCAAAATACGCCCGGGAAATTAATGCAACACATATTGCGCATGGCAGTACAGGCGCTGGAAACGATCAGGTACGCTTCGACCTGGCGTTTCACATTCTTTGCCCCGAAGTACAAATCATTACTCCAATCCGCGACATGAAACTTTCGCGCGAGGCCGAGATTGAGTTTCTAAAAAGCAAAGGTGTAGTTGCCGACTGGACCAAATCTGCTTACTCTATAAATAAAGGACTCTGGGGCACCAGTGTTGGTGGTAAAGAAACGCTTACCTCCAATCAGACTTTACCAAGCCAGGCCTTTCCTTCCCAACCCACCAAAGAAGAAGAAGAAATCTTAACACTTGATTTTGAAAAAGGAGAAGTAAAGGGTGTAAACGGAAAGAATTTTGAAAATCCGGTAGATGCCATCCGCGAAATTGAAAAACTTGCTTCGGCATATGCGATTGGTCGCGACATGCATGTAGGCGATACTATTATAGGAATTAAAGGCCGGGTTGGCTTTGAAGCTGCCGCTCCTTTAATTATAATCAAAGCGCACCATCTGCTAGAAAAACATGTACTTACCAAATGGCAATTATATTGGAAAGAACAACTTGCTAACTGGTATGGCATGTTTGTGCACGAATCGCAATTTCTGGAACCAGTAATGCGAAACATCGAAAAATTCCTCGACGACTCACAGGAATATGTTACCGGTAAAGTTATTGTAAAGCTTCTGCCCTATCGCTTCGAAACGATTGGTATTGAATCGGAACACGATTTAATGAACGCAAAATTTGCCAAATACGGTGAAGAAAATATGGCTTTTAGCGGCGACGATGTAAAAGGCTTTACCAAGATATTGGCAAACCAAATGAAGATATTTTATACAATAAACAAATAATATGCTTTTTAGTCCATTGTCGATAGAGGCAAGGGACTATTGGCTATCGACTATCAACTGAAAATGTACAAAACCATCACCATAAAAATAGGATCTAATGTTTTGACTTCCTCAGATGGAATGCCGGATGAAGAGCGAATTGCTCATTTGGTAGATCAGATGGCATTTTTAAAGAAAAG